>RCNG010000253.1_pt1 | contig 23168 bp, 16 predicted proteins | sample 2041371 | NCBI WGS metagenome assembly RCNG01 (sample SAMN09708227, study PRJNA481090) | Marine sediment metagenome, whole genome shotgun sequencing project. | biome: marine sediment; feature: ocean; material: sediment; isolation source: Sewage treatment plant 1 marine sediment (STP1) ... | reverse complement strand
ATCCGACATGCTGACCGTCAGTTGAACAGATTTAAAAAAATGGAGGATTCTTATGACAATCAGGGACCCTTTCAGACAAAGAGGAACATAAACGGATTCATAGTAAATTAGGTAAAATTTCTGTAACCGGAGGACTGAAAAGAGAAGCAATTATAAAAATACTTGAAAAATTTGGTCCCTCAATAAACCGATGCTATGACAAGAAGCCCTGGGGGAAGTGGAATACAAAAAGAGAGTTTACTTTTAAATTAACTGTCGATTCCAGTGGCCGGGTGACAAAAGTGATCAGGATTGAAGGAACAAAGAAGGTCAAAACACTTGAAGACTGCATTATTCAAAAACTCAAAACCCTTCAGTTTCCGTTTCCAAAAGGAAGTAAAGAGAGTACGATTACTGTTACATTTCTTTTGAAACAAAACTAAACCCGGAGAAAAGCAATTTTAAAAAACTCCCACGATGCCGATTTTGATCATGCCTTTCCGGTATGGTCAAAATCGGCAACCTATATGCGCAAATCAAAGTTTCTCTAAAAAAACGACAGAAATGCATTGGTTATTTTTTTAAAAGAGGTTGAGTAGCCACCCGCGTGAGCTAAAGGAGCAAAAGATTTAGCTCAACCAGGCATCATAACATCTTCAGAAGCATAATCTTCTCAACCTTTTTTTGGATCGCACAACATGCTTCTTCCAGTATTTTCTTGCCATGGTCAGCTGTCGCCAGCCATGGGGCGGACTCCATACGCCCGTCCGGAAATACTTTTTTCATTTCTTCACAGGTTAGCGGCCAGTAGTATTTTGGATTTGTAACCTGCAGTTCGTTAACAGGCTTAGTCTTGAACACTTTCGGCCTCATATATCTGGTGATGGAAACTTCACTCGGGGTTGCGTGATGTCCTTCCTGAGCCTTGTAGAGGTCTGCGCTCAGCTGCCGAACTTCTTCCATCTCATACCAGGAGATTATTTCGAAACACCCTTCGATCATTCGGGCTTTTAGCCGCTCCATAGCTATTTTTATCGAACTGATATTCCCGCCATGTCCGTTGATGAATACAATTCGTCTGAAACCGTGGGTAACAAGCGACTCTATAATATCTGAAATCAATATTATCATCGTGTCGGGCGTAAGACTCACTGTGCCTTTGAATGCCATGTGATGAGGGGAGACGCCGTATTTGACGGTTGGAGCGACAAGTATATGCATGGCTTCGGCAACCCTCCGGGCAACAGCTTCGGCAGTAATGAAATCGGTCCCGATCAATCCATAGGGGCTATGCTGTTCAACCGAACCTGTGGGAACAAGGATAATATCCTTTTTTATCAGATATTTTTCAACTTCGGGGTATGACAGATTTTCAAGTCGTGTGATCATATGTCAAAAGGAATATGGTTTGTGAAAAATAATTCAAGTTGCGCTGCTATACTATTTTCTCATTTAAAACGTAACATATTTATGTCAACTACTATAACCAAGATGGGCAGTCCGTCACATTTTATCGAAATACGCATGTCTTTATACTGACTTCAGTTGTTATCGTGCAGCCATTCGTATGGCTGAATCGAGGCGAATGGTTTCACCATTTAGTACCGGGTTTTCTATGATGTGTTTTACCATCAGCGCATATTCCGACGGGTATCCCAGTCGTTTGGGGAAAGGAATCATCTTCCCCAGAGCTTCCTTTACTTCCTCGGAAAGACCAGCCATCATCGGCGTGTCAAAAAGGCCGGGTGCGATAGTCATTACCCGGATGCCGTAATCGGCAAATTCACGTGCGATGGGAAGGGTCATTCCCGCGATTGCAGCTTTAGAAGCGCTGTAGGCAACCTGACCTATTTGTCCTTCAAATGCTGCAATAGAAGAGGTGTTGATTACCACACCCCTTTCACCATCCGGGTTGGGAGAATTGGTTACCATTTTTTCTACAGCCAGACGGATTACATTTATGGTTCCGCCCAGGTTTATTCGCAGGGTTCTATAAAAATTTTCCATAACCATCGGGCCGTCTTTGCCGAGCACTTTTTCCGGAGTACCCACACCCGCACAGTTTATGGTAACATGTATGGTTCCAAAAACCTTGACGGTTTCGTCAATCGCTGCTGCCACATCGGTTTCATTTGCGACGTCGGCCTTGCAGAAAATAACCGAATCTCCCAGATCGCTCGCTACCCGCCTGCCTCTATCTTGTGCAAAATCAAAAATAGAAACCTTTGCTTTGTCTTTTACCAGTTGACGAACACAAGCCTCACCAAGCCCGGAAGCACCTCCGGTCACAATTGCCACGCAGTTTTTTATTTCCATGTAGCACTCCTTTAATAATTAAATTTACCGGCAATTTTAACAAAGTATGGTCAGTTTTGTGTTCCTTTTTATATTCTTTATTAATTTAAGAATTATCAGGAGGAATGTTTGCCGGTCATTCCTTCGATTTCAATTTTAATGACTGCTATTTTCTTTATGGCTTTATCAGTAAACTGAAAATCTCGATCAGAATAATGGTTCATAATGATGTTTAACGCTTTTTTCTTTTCTGCAACATTGTCACCCGATACCGCTTTACCTTTCAGGGTTTCTGCCATCGAAACTTTGCGAGGTGATTTTTTCGCAAACTCACCACAGTAACCCTGTGATTGTTCAGCGCTTGTATATTCATCACCTGTAACACTTTTGCAAGTGCCTTGCTCGTTGCCAGTTACGTTTTCACCGCGACCCATGCGATTACCGCTAACTGCATTGCCATGTGATGTTGTGGTTACATTTACTTTACGTGTAGTTGAAGCTTTTGGATCTGTCTGACAGAAGCTACGGAAGATATCGGCACCTAAATATTCTGTACCAGTGATATCGCGACAGGTACCTGGCTCGTCACCAGTAACACTTTCAATGCGACCAACCATGGTGCCTGTCACTGTCTGACCTTCAACAGTCTCACTTGCACCAACTTTCCAGGGCGCATCTTGTGCAGCACCGGGGGTTGCATTTATTTTAGCAGGACGCTGCTTACCGCAAGGTCCAGATGATTTTTTACCTGCGCCGCCTGTTTTACTGCGTTGCTCACGTAATACTTTTGAAAGCTCACGACCAGTTAAACCAGGGTTACCGGCACGTGCTGTTTGCGCTTCCGACATACCACCTTTAGTGATTCCCGCTTTACCTCGTGATGACATTGCTTCGCGTCGTGCGATTGATGCCAGGCGAGCAAGTGGTTTATTAAGCGATAGTTTCTTGTTACTTACAAATGTATTGGTTGTTGACACAGATAATGGCGCACGAGTCGCTTCATTCATTTTTGCCTTAATATCAGCCTGGCATTCTGCTTTTTTACCACCGCAACCACAGCCACAACCTTCGGCTTTATCAGCTGGTGCTTGTTGCGCAGGCGCTGCTTTCATTTCTGAAGCACGTGTACGATCTTTCGTTGGTAGACCAGCCTTACCAGCGCTAGACATCGCTAAACGACGTGTGCGTGAAGCTTCACGACTAACAGCCGCTGGTGTAGCTGCCAATCTTCCAGGGCTCACTCTCGTTGTTGCTGATAAACTCGGCGCAGCTGCTGGTGCCGGCGCTGATGTTCTAGCGGGCGCAGTCACCGTCTTGGCTTTTGGACGCTTTAATGCAGAAGGCCTGGCAGGTGCACTTGCAGCATTTGACATCAATGCTGCCTTGCCTGTAGTAGACAGTGCTCTACGTCGTTCGAGACTTAACTCTCTTGCTGTTTTTTTAGTCGCTGGTTGTGCCATCATTAACCCCGTTGCTTCATGATTACTAAATCACATCTTTTGTAAAACTAGCGTTATAAAACCATTTATAGAAACATCAAAAAAGTCTTATAACGATAGTTTCATTCATATTATTAATTACTGCCTGCCGCACTATGCGACAGACAACAATTTATCTCACCCTTAAGAAATCTTAAGAGCGACCTTCAAATACTACGAAACATGAACCCTGTGTCTGGGAGTAGTTATCGTAGCCAGTAAGGCGCACGTGGTGATCAGGGAATGTACGGTGACAAGCTTCAAGCTCAGCAAGTACATTACCCATATCAGTTTCACCAAAAAACGGAAGTTTCCACATCGTCCAGTAAACATCTGTTGCGTTAGCAGGATGCTCATGCTCAATAGCAGGCGCCCAACCGTTCGCAATGATGTAAGCTACTTGAGCCTGGATGTCGTTGTTATCAAACTTTGGCAAAAAGCCAAATGTTTCGAGTGTGCGGCGAGTTTCATAGTTACCCATGTCATTCAGTGCCATAATCTTTCCTCGTTAATAATTAGTTAGTATCAATTGAAACGCGAACTTAGCTCACATCCAATTTATCGACTGTTTCGAATTCGAATACGATTTCTTTCCAGGTCTCCATCGCAATAGCCAGTTCTGGGCTAGTGCGTGCAGCTTCTGTAAGAATGTCACGAGCTTCAGCTTCAATCTGACGACCTTCGTTACGCGCTTTAACTGATGCTTCAAGAGCAACACGGTTAGCACATGCACCTGCAGCATTACCCCAAGGATGACCTTGTGTACCACCACCGAATTGAAGAACAGAGTCATCACCAAAGATAGTAACTAGCGCAGGCATGTGCCATACGTGAATACCACCAGATGCTACTGCGAATACACCAGGCATAGAGCCCCAGTCCTGATCGAAGAATACGCCGCGTGAGCGATCTTCAGGTACAAATGATTCACGTAATTGATCAACAAAACCTAATGTTGAGTTACGATCACCTTCTAATTTACCTACAACAGTACCAGTATGAAGATGGTCACCACCAGATAAACGTAAACATTTAGCAAGTACACGGAAGTGAATACCGTGCTTAGGATGACGATCGATTACCGCATGCATAGCACGATGGATGTGCAATAACATACCGTTTTCACGACACCAGTTTGCAAGACCTGTGTTTGCTGTAAAACCACCAGTAAGGAAGTCATGCATGATGATCGGACAACCAACTTCTTTTGCGTACTCTGCACGTTTGTACATTTCTTCAGGAGTTGAAGCTGTAACGTTTAAGTAATGGCCTTTACGCTCACCAGTTTCACGTTGTGATTTATCAATCGCTTCAGCAACAAAGTCGAAACGATCACGCCAGCGCATGAATGGTTGAGAGTTAACGTTCTCATCATCTTTAGTCAGATCAAGACCGCCGCGTAAACATTCGTATACTGCACGACCGTAGTTCTTCGCAGATAAACCTAGTTTAGGTTTAATTGTTGCACCCAACATTGGACGACCGTATTTGTTTAAACGATCACGCTCTACATTAATACCTGCTGGTGGACCACCACAAGTTTTGATGTAAGCAATCGGGAAACGGATATCTTCTAAACGAAGGTGTTTCAACGCTTTGAAACCAAATACATTACCAACTAAAGATGTTAATACGTTTACTACTGAACCTTCTTCGAAAAGATCAATGGGGTAAGCAACAAAAGTGTAGAAAGCTTCTGGATCACCTGGTACATCTTCAATGCGGTACGCACGACCTTTGTAGAATTCAAGATCAGTAAGTAACTCAGACCACACAGTACTCCAGGTTCCTGTTGAACTTTCCGCAGCTACTGCACCAGCTACTTCTTCGTTAGGTACACCTGGCTGACCAGTTACCTTGAAACAGGCCAACAGGTCTGTATCAAGTGGTACATAATCCGGCGTCCAGTATTTATCGCGGTATTCCTTTACACCCGCTTTATAGGAATTGTCTGCCATTTTCGTCTCCTGTTTCGTTAGTTTGACTGGCTATTTAAAAAAAGTTATTTGATATGACTATCAAAAATCAGAGTGAATATTAGACTGAGACCCATAACGAGTTCCAATCAATATTTTCTTGATTATTCATAGCCATAAATCTATGTGTTAATTAAATTACTTATAAAACATAAACTTACTCATAATGTTATCAAGTAAGCCTGTAACTGTTTTTATCAGGAACAATGCGCTCCCAGACTAAACAGTAAAATACCTACGCCAAAATACCTACGACCTGGCAAATTGATGATTTCGCATCCAGCGAGTTTTCTCGACCATTCGATAAGTCGATCGATTATTGTTGTATCGTGAAGCCTCATGCAGCAGCACCCAGATAACGTCATGTGATTCATCGTTACCCGGTACTAGCAGCGCATCGTCAATTTCAAGCAAAAATCTTATATCAATGTGCTCGTGTTGCGGATCATGCTGATTCGCCGCAATACGATGGATATCAACATCAAAAACTTCTTCACTAACGAGCCTTATTTGTGACTCTTTCAGCCCTGTTTCTTCAATCGTCTCTTTCAGCGCGACGCGAAGTATATCATGATCACCGTCCGCATGACCACCCGGCTGAAACCATTTATCCAGCTTACGATGATGCAATAATAAAACCTTATCTCTGCGTGCATTTACCACCCATGTTGACCCTGTCACATGGACCGGCCACAACTCCCTGTAAAAGCAATCTTCATGCGCCTCAATAAAACTTATCGCACGCGATACAAACGCCGCTTCATCCATGAACCTCGCACTATGTCTTTTTAATAGATCCAGTAATTGCTGACGATGCATAGCCAGTTACCAGCTGTCATGGCTTGCAGGATCCGATGGATGCTGCACTGCTCGCATGGCTGCCGCTGCAGCTTCAGCAACATCTGCTTCAGACCCGGACAATGTTAGCCTGCCATAAGCACCAATCGCTTTAACGTCGATAATGGTGATACTGGCCGCTTTCTCTGCCTGATTGGCCGCATACACAATATAACCCGCCGGCTCTGTCTCGAGGATAAACATACTTTGCCCCGGCAGCATCATCGAGCCGCGTCGATCCTGACGGTTAATAAGCACCGTATGATCTGAGGTCATACCTGTAATAATTTCACTCCAGGTAACCTTGCAATCCTGCCTCCCCTCCAGATGCTCTGCCTCAAAACTCGACAGCAGCACACTTCCAGCTTCCCGCACATCACTCTGGTCGCGATGATGGATAACCATGGAACCAAATGCACGCTCTACAACCTGCTGCGCCAGGTTAACGCGCGTGGCTTTTAATGCAATATCGGTATAGCGATGAATTGCCATGCCCGGAGACACCTCAATCCAGAGACAGGAGTTCCCCGGCACGGGATGAAACCCCTGTGATACGGACGCAATGTATTCTGCAAGCTGCGGCTGCAACGAATCGATGTAAACATACGTCCTAAGTTTAACCATAATGAAAGATAACCCGAGTATTTCGACACACACTTAAACATGGCAACGAAACACATAATAAACTTTTACTCCCTGGCAAACTCAACACACAGGAATACCGAACCGCACACTTTAAATGGATAGCTATCATCATACAAATAAATAATTATTTAAAAAATGATAGACGAAAAGCTATAGATTGGGTTCGACACAGAATAATGGTTAAGCCATAAGCAGCACCGTATGTTACTCCCTTCCCGTGCTAACGACAATCACCCCGCCTCACAAAAATCGTGCAGACACCATCGCCATACTGTAATGCCGACGCTAAGTATCTGTTATCAATGCTGGCCTGCAATAATCCCCACAAAACAAATAATCAATGTGTTTTTAAGCTAAACCGTTTAAAACCACAAAATTGATCGACATTAAAATGCTAAAATGCGCCTCCTCGAATTCTAGGCAGTAATACATATGAGCAATCAATATATTTATCCCGGTGTTCTCAAAGATCTATTTGCAGGCATGACCGGCCCGGGCAAAATTATTCGTGATGCATGGGTATTTGAAATAATTCCCGAAACAGAAACTTGTGAAGGCTGGACAATTCACCGGCTTGATGCCCTTAATCACCAAGTAAATGATGAATGGGATAAATACAGCAGTATGGTAGGCAACCTGCCCCCTGAACTACGTGAGCGCCATCAACGCATTCATGGCGAAGCGGTTAAACTTGCCAAAAAGGCGGGCTGGAGCGCAGATATCGACACCGATGATGAAGGATAATATTATATTCTAACTGGCAATCATTGTGCGTCCGAGCAAGGATTATAGCTGTCTGCATTCTGTCACCAGGCCGTTAAAGCATTTGCTTTTAAGAAAAGCAGCGGGCTCTGTTAGGTCTTCGGGTTCTATCAGGACTTATTACGGTACCGACTTCTGGCACTTGGTTCGGGGAACGTCAGTAAGCTCAGAAGGCTCTATGCCAAATCGCTCAAGCAATGCATTAAGGGCTGTCTCCTTATTCTTATAGAAAGCAGTTTCGCCCAGGCTATCAACAATTCCACATTGCTCCAGCACAGATTTAACCTGATGCTTCAAGCCACTGAAGATCAATTCAACGCCATCTTCACATAAGCGTTCAGCAATTTCCCTAACCTTCTCTTCACCAGAGGCATCAATTTCATTAACACCACTGCCAATGACGAGAATAGCCCTGGCATGCGGGAACTTTCTCCTGGCCTCGAGAATCATATCTTCGAAGTACGCCACGTTGATGAATGTTAATGAACCATCGAAACGGACTGGCACAAAGTTTTCACTAATCGACTCCAGGCCATGCGCTCTCATCCCACCGAGAGTTCCATCGGCCTTGCGACCCACGATTTCGGAGCGTGGCTTCATAATACGTACCATGTAATGCAATACAGTCAGCACTACGCCCAGCAAAATTCCGTTAGCTATTGAAGGTGCCATCAGCAGGGTGGCGAAGAACGTGATAATCCCGATGGTGGCACTGACTCTGTCAGCCTTCCACGCCAGGGTTAAAGGCTTAATACGAATTAGACTGAAAACGGCCATCATGACAATAACAGCCAGCACAGCCTGTGGCAGATGATAGAGGTAAGCAGTAAAAAACAACAGCACCAGGACAACTGCGGTAGCACTAATAATTGCAAACAAGCCGGTCCTGGCCCCGGTTTTCGCTGCGACTGCCGATCGCGAAAACGAACCGCTGACGGTATAAGAACCAAAGAAACTTCCCGCAATGTTAGCAAGGCCCTGACCGACCAGTTCCTTACTGGTATTTACACGCTCCCCGGTATGGCTGGCAATGGCTTTAGAGATTGATGTCGCCTCCATAAAACCAATCAAAGCCATAACCAGTGCGGCCGGCAATAATGACAGGATGAGGCCAGCCTGGATTGTCGGCACCTCAAAACTTGGCAGACCTTCAGGAATGTTACCGACCACGGCGCCACCGGCCGAAAGCACAATACGAGTCTCTGTAAGATCATTGAACCGCCAGCTCTGACTGTCCGGCTCCTCATCGGCGGGTACATCATCTTCCACCACGTATACAAAACCCTTTTCCGTCTGGAAACGCAACAGGTGGATTTCATGCAGATCTACCCGCAGGTTAGTATTTTTCGCTTTCAGCATTTCCAGCTGCCTTTCCAGAACCTCAGCTTGCGCATGCAGGCCGGCAGCCTCACGTATGCGTTCTATATCGGTTTGCTTTTCGAGCTCAGATGCCTCTCGAGTCAGGTCTGCAATTTCATTGGTAAACTGGGTAATCAGCACGGCGTTATCGGCGAAGACGTCGATCATTTCCAGCGTATCTGAATCCTTGATCTGGCTGGCCTCAACGGTCACCTTGTTCTCATAGCCAACCATCGTACTCACGACTGTAGCCAACAAGACTGCCGCCAGTACTCCGGGCAGGGAAGGCAACTTCTTTTTAAGTATCACGATCAGGGCCCAGGCGCCCGCAGCAAACAGTAAGGTCGGCCAATGCAGCTGGGGAATCTGCTCAAGTACTCGCCATAGATCAGCCAAATAGGAGTCTGTTCGAGGGAATGGCACACCAATGACCTTGCTCAGCTGGGACAGGCCGATAATCAGAGCTGCCGCATTGGTAAAACCAACAATGACCGGGCTAGATAAAAGGTTAACGATAGAGCCCAGTTTGAACACACCAAGCGCAAGACGAAGTATACCGACCATCATCGCCAGCATGATCGACAATTCAATAAAGTTGGCACTGCCCGGGCTTGCGAAGGGAATAATTGCGGCTGCAGACATCAACGACAGCATGGCCACAGGGCCGGTATGCAACTGACTTGAGGAACCCCATAAAGATGCCACAATAACCGGCACGAATGAAGCGTAAAGACCATAAACAACTGGCAAGCCTGCCAGCTGGGCATAAGCCATACTCTGAGGCACCAGAATAAGCGCGACGGTTACCCCAGCCAGCAAATCTGAACTGATCGATTCCCTGGTCATGGGAAACCATTTCAGAAATGGGAAAAAAGTATAAATTAGCGAATTCATAAAACTTGTGTCCTTCTTTTACTATTTCAGCGGGACAGCAAACTTATCAGGTCATATCACGGAAACATCTGAAACAAATACTGTCAGGTAATAGCGTCTGTTAATTAATTACTGTAAACCATCTGGGAGACTCGAAAATCGGTCAGGAGGAACAACAATGCTAAAAGTGATGTTAGTATCAATATACAGCATACCTGACTGTATGCCGTTACTACCTCCACCACGTGCACGTTGAAGTATAGGAAGTATAAACATCCGTTCTAGCCTAAGTCAAACCAAATCACCCTAAACAAGGCACTCTAAATCACCTTCCTCCCCTCTGTTTCTAATGAAGCCATGGAATTTAGCTGGGAGAAGAACCGAAACTAATACAAAAATAGACACCCATAAAAACGATTGACAATAACATAACGATTTTGTACCGTTAAAGCAACATCTCGCTAAGGATAGCTACATTCCAAAAAAACCAGGAAGACGTTGGTCTCACTCGATGCCTCCCCGTATTACCACTGTGTCTCACCATGCATTCGCCGCGCTTCGTTATGTGATGGCGATGCGCTCACGGCAAAAAGCTACGAACACCGACGATAATGGATACCGGACCGTTTCTGGTGACAAAGGCAGTCAGGATTTAAGAGAAATTAAAGGGGACTATAAATGAAATGCTGGTTTGCGGGCGTCTTTTATATCCTTTTGAATAGTGCCTATGAGAAGTAGCAGCTGTATAAGCTGATGACATATTAGCGGTCAAAGCAGGAATACAATATGTAGCTAAAAAAACAATTTGATCTACCCCTGTTCATCCTGCTGATTCTGTTGTTTCTGACCCTGGGCAGTTTCCTGCTGGGCGTTTTCCACTACCCGTTTGGATTCTTAATACTGCTGGCTTTTATCGTTGCGCGCCTGTTACATCTTCAGGGTAAACGCTAAAACGCCAGGCTTATTCCCAGGCTTATTCCCAGGCTTATTCCCAGGCTTATTCAAACAGAGCCTGTTCCATCTCACGATAAATAAAGTTTGCATTGGCACGCTGATTCTCTTCATACAGGTAGGTGCCTTTCCAGTCACTAAACTCAACACCCTGTACGGCATCGTACATATCCACACCCTGATCAACGGCCTTTGCCATGGCATCGCGCAGGCGTTGTACATAATCACGCGTCTTGCCGACCATGGGGAAAGGTGCTGTCTGCGCACTCCCGTGTCCCGGCACCATTAGATTTGCTTTAGAGAATTTATCGAGCAGCCAGTCCTGGGCAATGAGGATCTGTTGACTATGGCCATCACCCAGGAAAGTCGTCCGCTGGTTAAAGGCCAGGTCGGATATCCAGACCACATCCTGCTTTAGCTGGTGGACTACCAGATCGCCATGGGAATGATGCCTGCCTGTGTTGTAAATCTCAAATACGGCGTCACCCAGTTCTATGCGATGGCTCTTAAAGGTTTCAACATCAATGTAGATATCTGCCTCAACAGGCTTGAAGCCCCGCATATCTTCTGGCAATAGTTCGCGGCGATACTGAACCGAGCTATCCAGCGTCGCAGACAGGTTGTATTGAATACTACCCTTGTGTGCGATTACCGTCACACCCTCGATGTTGGCAAATGGCGCAGCGCCATAGGAATGATCGGGATGATTATGAGTAACGATCAGGTAGCGGATGGGTTTATCAGTCAGGGAGCGTATGGTCGCAATGACACGACGACCCAGCTTCGGCGTGCCAAGGGTATCGATCACCACCACGCCTTCGCTGGTCACAATAAATCCGGCGTTACCATTCCAGCCACGATTATTGTCGTTCAGGGTCGAGATATTACCCAGCAGCATATAGGTATCTTTGGCGATTTTGTAAACGGGTAAAGATCTGTCATCAGGTGCCTTCGGCTCGATTTTCATACTGGGCACCTGATCACTATTGATTGCAGTACTGGGAAGTCCCCAGTCATCAGGTGCATATTTGGGGTTGGCGATCTGGCCATACTGCTGTGCCCAGGCAGAGAAGGACGACAAAGGCAGGAGCAATAAAACTACTGACAATAATGTGTGGTTCAGAATATTAAGTATTTTAGGTACAGGCACGCCTCATCCTCATATTTTGTGTTTATCGCACAATTTATTTCTCAGCCAAATCCTTCAAAGCTTTATTCATTGAATTTAACATAGGAGGAACGCCTTTCTCCATCTGCCCACAAAAAATCGGTGCGAGCAATCCCTTGAACGATTCTGTATGCGTTAATCGCGTGCCTGAGCTAGTTTCTTCCAGTTGAAATATCTTGTAGTTAGTGAAAATAAATCCAGCCAACATGTGAGCACGCCAACGAAAATAATTTGGCTCATCAAGATCCGTAATTACTGGATTATATTTCGGACCATCCTTACCTTCCTCTTTACCCATCATAGTTATACTGATATCTGATCCAACAGAGGCTACACCATGTGAAGCATTAATAATTGGGCTCCATTCCTGCCAGTTATTAATGTCTGTAATGATGCCCCAAACTTTAGATGGTGGTGCTAAAATTTCAATTTCCGTTTTAATTTCTTGCATTTTACTTCCTTCAATTGCCAGGTAGATGATACAAAGAAACATTAATGCTATAAATATTATGATAATTTTCTTCATATTTTTAGTACGCTTCTCGAGTTATTTTCTTAATATTCAATCTGAAAGGTTAATGAAAATTCTTCAGCCTGGTGTTGGCTTATTCGAAACACATAATACTGAGGTAAGTTGCCGGCCGCATTTTAGCCGGTCCAAGTGTGTGTTACTTTTGCACACACCAACTTTACCGACTTGGTATGCACTTTAAACAGACAGCACTTCGGGGCCAAACGAATTGTCTCTTAGATTTCCAAATATCATTTAATGTCATCCTGTGTGAGTAATAATATGATATTGTTTTTTACAGGGAAATAACTATTCTTGCAAGCAGCTACTGAGCTACACTACACTCTGGTTATCCATCACATGAACTATGCTCAGTCACTATCCCCGCTCTCCCCCAGCTCTTTCTCCAGCTGCACCGCCACCGCTTTCGGCGAAGCCGAATACCGCCCGACCAGGTCATAAGCAACAGGCACTACAAAAAGCGTAAACAACGTACCAGCCACAACACCAAACATAATCACCACGCCAATAACAAAGCGGGTCTCGGTGCCGGCACCGGTAGAGATCAGCAGCGGCACAGAACCGGCAGCGGTGGTAATCCCGGTCATGATAATCGGACGGAAGCGGGTATCGGCCGCTTCGATCAACGCCTCGTGGAATTCACGCCCCTGGTCTCGCAACTGGTTGGCGAACTCGACGATCAATATGCCGTTTTTCGCGGAAAGCCCGACCAGCATTATCAAACCGATCTGGCTGTACAGGTTCAGCGTCTGGCCGGTGAGATATAAACCCAGCAGTGCACCGGTCATGGCCAGCGGCACCGTCAGCATGATGATGAAGGGGTGAATCCAGCTCTCAAACTGTGCGGCCAGCACCAGAAACACCACCATAATGCCGAGCATAAAGATAAACAGTAACGATTCGCCGGCAAACTTGTAGTCACGCGACTGGCCCTTGTAGTCGATGATGACCTGCCCGGGCAGGTGTTCCTCTACCATTGCTTCAAGATGGCTCAGCGCTTCGCCGAGTGAGTAGCCTTCGCTCAGGTTAGCTTGCAGGGTAATGGAACGTACCCGGTTGTAGCGGTTGAGTTTAACCGAGTCGGCAAATTCAACCAGCTGAACCAGGTTGGATAACGGGATTAATTTCCCCGTGCGTTCGGAGCGTACATAGATATTCTGTATATCACTGGGCGTACGTTGTGCTTTACGCTCACCTTCAAGCAGAATGTAATACTCCTGCCCTTCGTCGATATAGGTCGTCACCCTGCGCGAGCCGAGCATGGTCTCCAGGGTACGGCCGATATTGCTGACGGTGACACCAAGATCGGCGGCACGGTCATAATCGATTACCACCTGCATTTGCGGTTTGGTTTCCTTGTAGTCCCAGTCGATGCCGGTGAGACCGGGATTGTCCTGGTTGATTTTTGCCAGCAGAATATCGCGCCACTCGGCGAGTTGCTCATAGGTGCCACCACCGAGAACGAACTGTACCGGTTTCTGGATGCGCGCACCGAAGCCCTGACGCATCACAGGAAAAGCAGTTACGCCAGGCAGGTCGCTGAGTGCTGCCTTTACTTCATCCATGATCACCCAGGCGGAGCGGCGCGAACCCCAGTCATTTAACACCACGATGAAGATACCGCTATTGAAGATAGCAACATTGCCGAAACTGCGTGGCGCCCTGACCAGCAGGCGAGTCACCTCACCCGACTCCACCAGTGGCATCAGCCGGCTTTCCGCTTCGTTCATGTATTTTTTGATGTACTCATAGCTGGCACCCTCTGGTCCGTTAACCATCACGTAAAAAGCGCCACGGTCTTCTTTCGGCGTGTACTCATCGGGTATGTGTGTTAACAGCCATGATGAAGAAACACCTACACCGATAAAGACCAGCATGATAATCCACTTGTGTTTCAGTGCGCCGGCAAGCACTATGTGGTAACCGCGCTGCAATTTCTTAAAGCCGGCATCGACGAGTTTCGTAGCAACATTTTCTTTACCACTCGGGCGCAAAACCCTGGATGCCAGCATCGGTGATAAGGTGAGCGCAACAAAACTGGAAAAAGCCACCGCCGCTGCCATGGTGATGGCGAATTCGGCGAACAGTCGGCCAACGTCACCCTGCAGAAAAGCAATCGGCACAAAGACAGAAATCAGTACCACCGTGGTCGCGATAACCGCAAAAGCGACCTGCCGGGTACCGCGAAAGGCGGCGACCAGGCGTGATTCACCATATAGATCCATGCGCCGGTGGATGTTTTCCAGTACCACGATGGCATCGTCGACTACCAGCCCTATAGCCAGCACCAGTGCCAGCAGCGTCAGCATGTTGATCGAATAATCCAGCGCCATTAATACCAGTGATGTTGCGATCAGTGAAATGGGCACGGTGACAGCCGGTACCAGCGTCGCACGCAGACTGCCGAGAAACAGGTAGATAACCAGTATCACCAGAACAATGGCGATTCCAAGAGTCTTATAAACTTCCGAAATGGCGCCTTCGATAAATACCGAGCTGTCATAACTTTGCGATATGGCCATGCCCTCGGGCAAGGTCGGCTGCAGGCGTTGCATTTCAAGCTTGCCTCCGCGTGCTACTTCCAGGGTGTTGGCAGTGGATTGTTTGATAATACCAATACCAACCATGGGAATGCCATTGCCGCGAAAGAACAGCCGGTCTTCCTCTGCCGTGCGTTCAACACGTGCGACATCACCCAGGCGGGTCAGGTGATCATCCTCTCCCTTGCTGATAACCAGCCGCGAAAATTCGTCCGCCGTTTTAAACTGTCGCTTGATACGTACCGTAAACTGCCGCTCTTTGGAGTCGATACTACCGGCAGGCAGTTCGACATTTTCGCTGCGCAATGCGTCCTCTACATCAGCAACGGTCAAACCACGTGCCGCCAGGGCGTTGCGATTTAGCCAGATACGCATGGCGTAGGACTGCGCTCCACCGATGCGAACACGGGCCACGCCGTCGAGCACCGAGAAGCGATCAAGCAGGTAACGCTCGGCATAGTCGGTTAGCGCCGGAACGGTCAGGCGATCGCTGGACAGGTTAAGCCACATAATGACGTCATCATCACTGCTTGCTTTCTGAATGTCGGGCGGTTCGGCTTCTTCTGGCAGACTGTCGAGCACACCTGAAACGCGGTCGCGAATATCATTGGCCGCTGCATCAACATCACGATCGATATTGAATTCGACGGAGATCCGCGAGCGCCCGTCTTCACTGCTGGATTCGATAAAACGCATGCCTTCGATGCCTGCAATACGGTCTTCGATAATACGGGTAATTCGGCTTTCGACTACATCAGCCGAGGCGCCGCGGTAAACGGTATCAATGGACACAACCGGTGGGTCGATGTTGGGGAATTCGCGCAATGGTAGGCGGTCAAAGGCGACCAGGCCAAACGCGATGAGCAGTATGGATAAGACTGCCGCCAGTACCGGGCGTTTAATCGACAGATCAGAAATGATCAAGGTGTGCTAGCCCTCTTCTCGCCATTATCCTTCTGATTTTTTAAAATGGTGCTTATATCAACACTGCCATCATCGACAGCCAGCACATCTAGATCATCGCCCGGTTTTACTTTGCTGTTACCGTGAGTAACAACCTGCTCGCCAGAACGTAAACCCTCAATAATTTCGACATAACCCGGTAGCCGCATGCCGATTTTCACCAGCCTTTTCTCTACTGTGTCCTTGCCGTCTTTATCGACACGTACCATCACATATTGCCTGTCTGCCAGTGGCAGTAATGATGCTTCAGGTATCACCAGTGCCTTACGGGTATTACGCAATAGGTCGACCTGCATCAGTAAACCAGGAAGAATACTGCCATCGGGGTTCGCCAGCATGGCACGCACCTGGATGGAACGTGTTACCGGATCAACCCGGCTATCTATGCTTTTAACCTGGCCCAGGTATTCTTTATTGCCCAGCGCTATCGCGCGTGCCCTGATCTTCAGTCCGGGTTTCAGTTCGGCGAGAAATACCGACGGCACGCTGAAGTCGAGTTTGATCTGGCGGGTATCATCGAGGGTGGTTATCAGGTCGCCGGTTTCTACCAGAGCGCCGACACTGATGTGACGCAAACCAACAATGCCGTCAAACGGTGCACGGATGACACGGTCGCTGATGCGGGTTTTAATCACAGCAATGCTTGCATCAGCCTGCGCCAGTTCAAGACGAGTGCGATCAATTTCATCAGGCGATGTCAGCTTGCGCTCTTCCAGCTGCTGTAGACGGTCGAGTGCCAGTTTACGTTCACCGCGAAAAGCCTGTGCCCGTTTCAGATCGGCCTGCTCTTCAGCCTGGTCAAGTACGGCGAGTATAGCTCCCGCCTTGACCTGTTGGCCGTCTTCGAAGTCGATCCTGGTGACCTTTTCGGTTATATTGCTGCTTATATTGACGGATTCAGTAGCACGGGCCGTACCCAGTGCCTCAACTCGATCAGAGATCTCTTTTAGCACCACCGGCGATACAATGACATGTCTGGGTTTGCCTTTAGGTGCACCTGCTGCATAGGCAGTCTCAGTCGCTAGCAGCAATGCAGCCATCATCAATACTGCCGCCAGCAGATAACTCTGCCGCCGATACAGTCGACATGGATAAACATGATAAGGATAAAGACCTTGATAGCTAAACATATACATCTCTGTTGTGACCCGAAACCAATACCGAAGTTTCGCTAAAGCCTACTCTCTGTTATCAGTCAAAACAATACCATGAACATACCATGAACAGCTGCGACACCATCATAGCAGAAGTGTTGACGTGAAGTTAAATGTAGATTTAGCAGAAAACCATAATACAAATTCACTGCAGTCGCGCTAACAAAAAGAAATTTTCTTAACAGGCTGATGCAGCAGGCCTGGATAAGGGTTGCACTAATCCGAGACATGGAACCGGACACATTCACCACCGACTCGCCGTAAAGCCATCCATGGCGGCTCAACACCCCCATCCTTGCGGGTGATGGTCGTTGATAAATGTGTCCGATTCACGTCTCTGGCAATTAACGGGACAGCCGTGGTGCAAATTAAAACCACTTTGAATTCATCATTATTACCTGGTCTCAAATTTAAATTTCGGTTTCTTATTAGTGCACTCATAAACAAAAGGATCTGACTCGGGCGCACTAAGAAAAGCATGCGCAGTCCAGTCTGCACATTGAGAAACGAACATAACCGCGTGTGCAATACCAGGCCACTCAAAATCCCACGATACGCTTGCATTTTCAATAACAATTTTAGCTAATTGAGCTGGCGTTACCGGATCTAGCTCACCTGAGTAAATCAACACTGGCGTATTAATCTTATAGCTTTCCTTAAATTCAGCTGTAGCTACAGGAACATCCCAGACTTCACACATTGCCTGTGAAATGTCAAAAGCAAACTTATTTGAATAATGTTGAAACGGGTACTTTTTAAGCGCGTTCCTTGCTGCGACAAAATCAGTAAACGGAATTTCATCAAAGCAGGAATAGGATGCATAAGCCCCCTCATCCAGTGAATCAATAACTATGTCATTAACATAATAATCGCGCACCATCTCCGTTAAATAATCAGTATTTCCTTTAAAGGTGGCATACAAATACTTTGGTATATAACTTATTACAGACCCATCGTACATCATCGCAAACAGGCTATCGAAAAACACATCCGGGGTAACAAGTACATCAATCGGGCTATAATCAACAGGACTGGTCACGCGGATAGTTATCGGATTTTCTTTCAGTTGTTTGAGAAAATTTGAAAGGCGTTGCTCAAGGTTAAATCCGAACTGATCGTAACAGGTTTTGTCTTGCTGACATTTGTTAATAACTCGCATCATCGCCTCTGAATTATGCCTTGGCTCATTTTCATAAACCTTCAATGACTGAGGATAAATGCCATCAAGTATTAAGGTCCTGGTAGAGTCAGGGTAAAGTCGTTCAAATTCCAGTGCTATCCGGGTACCGTAAGAGACGCCATAGACATTTAATTGAGCAACACCTAAACCTGTACGAAGCACTTCAAGATCCTTTGCCGCATTAACAAGATGATACTGGCTGATATCAATACCCTGCCCGACAAGCCTGTTCCTGCAAGCCGCAAAAGATTGCTTTGTTAATTTAACAATTTCATGCTGTTTAAGCTGTTTATCGAGAGCATCCATACTCACTTCTTCTACTTCATAACAATCAAGTGCTGGTACAGAGCTACCTACACCGCGGTTATCGATAAGTATCAGCTCACGACCGGCATCAATGGTTGAAGAGTACCAGGGCAGCCATGTTGACTCATCAAAGGTAAATGAATTTTCTTCTGCTATACCCAAAGCACCGCCAGGCCCTCCACCACCAGCAACAACCAGGGGATACGTTTTTTTATCAGGATTTTTAGCTTTAAAAATAATAAATGGAAGTTTTACCTGCCGACCTTCCGGCTTGCTGTAATCTTCCGGGACTTTAACAACACCGCATACAGTTGCCGGCCAGTCATCCTGCTGTTCAAACCAGCAATCATTGATAGTGATATTTTCTGTATAGGTTTTCTCTGGTGAATTCCCACACCCCTGCAAAGTAAAACAACAGATAAAAAAACCAGCTAATAATAATGTAGTATCGATTTTAGTTTCTCCCTGACGGTTACATACTATGCATTACTGCATGCCCAGTTTCACAATCCGGGGGATTGTTACTGCCATAAGCAAACTTTGTCTATAATGCTTCCCGAAAAACTGGAATATTCAGGATCAGTGTAAAAACCAGGGAATCTCTGATTTATTGTCATTTCGAGCGAAGGGAGAAACCTTATGTTTCATAACTGCATGAAATTCTAGCGTACAGGTTTCTCACATTCGTTCGAAATGACAGAATAAGGATTTATCAGAGGTTTCTTAGATAGTAAAATTTTTAGTGCTATCTAGTTTTTACGCTGACTCCAAATATACTGTAAATTAACAGGGAATATAAGCGCACATCTTTTTTTTACTGAAGTACTTTAACAGGATCATTCATCAACAGTGAAATCTGTCAGCTCTAATATGTTAGAAGTATCAAGTGAATTTCCAGCTATACCTTTTATTGAGCCAAATAAAGCTGAAACATTTTCCTGTACAACCCATATTTGTTTTTCTCGTATAGCCCAAATTTTGTTCATGGCTTTTTTTTCGGAATTCAGCTGGCCTACCATCGCATCATAATTCTCAACTATCCTTTTTATATTTTGAACAAATTCATTACTCGTTAAGTAATGGTACAGCAGCTCCATTTTATCGCCTTTATTTTCTTGCGCCATCTTCACTGAGTTTGTTTTTATCAGCATCTCCCTAAGAACGAATGACAAACTCTTTACTTCATGGAAACCACAAATCCAGACTCCATCTTTTTCTCCAAATCTATCCATGTCACTCGGAAGCACTTCTGTAACTAGAACGGCAATATCCGCCTTACATGTGATTTGATCCTGCTTTAATTTATCAATCCAGTCATTTGCAAAACTCTTAGTTCTCTTGCTTTCATACACTATTGAGCCACATTCCTGTTGGCTTGAATTAACGACAGTTTGAATCGAATCTGCTCCACGAACACCTTTGGGGACTTCTGCAATTTTGTCGAATGGATAATTTCTTGCAAGAAGATCTTCCAGTGCCAGTTCCTGAACCTCTCCCTGCATTTGCATAGAACCTTGTTCAGCCTTCCTTTTCATTTCTTCAGCAAGCTTTTTATTATCATCGATTTGCTTTAGCAACTTAACTTTTTCCAGTTCAAAACTTTCTCTTTCTTTAGCCCTGCCTTTCTCTTCTATTTCTTTTTGTCGCTGCAGAAGTTCTTTTTCCATTTGAAGATTCAGGTCTTCCTGTTTTTCTACTAATTCTGCCTCTCTTTTAAGAAAAGAAATTTCTTTTACCTTAAGGTTTTTATTCTCAACTTTCCTTTTTTCATTCTCACGGCGAAGAGATTTCATCTCATTTTCAACTGACTCACTTGTTTCTTTTTCTATTTTTTCTCTCTCTTTTTTTAGCTGCTTATCAATTTCTACCTGTAATAACTCATCCTGTTTTTCTTTGCGCAATTCAAGCTGATCTTTTTCATCCCTGAGCTTTCTTTTTTCATCATTAAGCTTTTCAGATTGCTCGGCTATTTTTTTCTTGTATTCGGCCTTATAGTGAGCTTCTATTTTCCCTGAAAGCGCTTCTTCTATTTCGAATTCATGCCCGCAATTAGGACACTTTATTTTATCATTCATTTTTTTCTCTTTTTAAAAAAAACGCTATAACTTACACATGTGTTCGTTTAGTTTCTAACTCAACACTATCTATATAAATACAATTACTATCATCACTATACACTGTACGGGTCTAATAGAACCGGACGTTTTAATAAGAGATAATAACTATCAATTATTAAGGTGTCATTATGGGACAGAAACGATCATTCATATAATATTCTAAAGAATTTAAAGAAGAAGCGGTAGCTCTGGTACGAGAACAAGGCTACTCAGTGCCAGAGTCTGAAAAATCACTGGTATAGCCAATAACATGTTGTATCGATGGAAGGAGCTGATAGAATCTCAGCTTGAAGATAAGTCAATAGAAATAACAAACCTGTATTAGCTTGATAGCAGACCAGCAAACCAGAAAGTCTAACTTGAATGTTCCGAGTTTCCGGCTGTAACCTGGATGAGAAAAATTCAGCCTGTAGGAGAAGTATGATCTGGCTAATCAACAGAATACATTAGCAGAATTTGGCGCAGACTACACAAACAGGATTTCAGTAGTTGATGTGTTTCAGGCTAAAAAAAAAGCAATCCTTATGGATGCTAAGGAATGTTCAAAATAGTTGATTCAAATCAACGTCTGTACTGATGAATTAATTATAGTGAACTTTATAGAGGTAAACACTGTGGTTCGCACTTTATCGCAAGCTATTGTCTATATCACCTATGCTAAAGCTGAAGATTTACTAGACGCCTAATATTCAGTGTTTACCAGCTATATTTTTTACATGTCTGACTATTATACAATTCTATAAGGAGTGCCATGAACAACTACAAATATATTCTGCTGGCTACTGATTTCTCTAAACCAGCCGAAGCCGCTGCAAAAAGAGCGGCTAAAATTGCCACCTGTTTTAGCGCCAGACTCTGTTTGCTTCACGTGGTAGACCATTTTCCTGAGGATATTTCGAATGACTGGATAGCACCGGAAGATAAAAGTCCCGCGACCTATATGACCGAGCGTTCGGAAAAAGCGCTTGAACAGCTTAGCTCAAAACTTGAGTATGACAATATCGAAACCCAGATCGTACTCAGTGAGCATTCTGCGGCTTATGAAATCACACAATACGCCAAACAGAATAAAGTAGACCTTATTGTCACCGGACGCCATGGCAACCACGGTATTATCAACATGCCCGGATCAACCAGTAGTGCTGTTGCACACCGCGCTGAATGTGACACACTGTCAGTCCAGTCATTTTGACGGCATGGGTATTTTTTTAAGCCTGCCTTATGAGAAAGCAGGAGTGATCAGTTTGTTAGCCTCATGAGGCATTTTCTGACAATAAAGAGATCACTTTATATACATCAATTATTTCCTGCAATAAGGCCTTTTTTTCAATCTGGCTGAATTAGAATTGCATGATAAGCAAAAATTTATACAAATAATTCATACGAGTTCAGGTTACAACCTGATTACAGCTATGGCTAATGAAGCGACCAGGACAGATTCTCAACACGAGTATATTGGTAATACCGTAGGTGTTCATGGGCCGGTTGTTATCATTGCCTGTAACAGGCTGCCGCCATTGCATCAGGCCCTGACAGCCCATATAGATCATGAAAACTATCTGTTTGAGGTGCATCAGCATCTTGATGAGCGCCATGTTCGCGCCATAACCTTACATACCTCCTCCGGTCTTAGACGGGGTATGCCGGTTTATGATACCGGCTCACCTGTCCAGGTACCGGTTTCCCCTGACTGTCTTGGTCGTTTACTGAATATTTTTGGTGAACCGCTGGATGATGGCCCGCCCTTATCCCAGGCTAACTACCGGCATATTCATGGTCAGCCTGTCTCCCTAAGTGAGGCCGTGGGTATGAGCGATGTGCTGGAAACAGGCATCAAGGTTATCGATTTACTCTGTCCCTTTGTTAAGGGAGGAAAGACCGGGCTTTTTGGCGGAGCCGGCGTCGGCAAGACAGTGTTGATTATGGAATTCATGCATGCAGTGGCGACACTGCATAAGGGGGTGTCTGTTTTTGCTGGTGTCGGTGAGCGCATCAGGGAGGGCCATGAATTATGGCATGAGCTGAAAAAAACCGGTGTCTTGCCACAGACACT
>RCNG010000252.1_pt1 | contig 23173 bp, 18 predicted proteins | sample 2041371 | NCBI WGS metagenome assembly RCNG01 (sample SAMN09708227, study PRJNA481090) | Marine sediment metagenome, whole genome shotgun sequencing project. | biome: marine sediment; feature: ocean; material: sediment; isolation source: Sewage treatment plant 1 marine sediment (STP1) ... | reverse complement strand
CCATTGGAGGCCTTTTTGTACTTTTTGGACGAGATCGGAATCGAAAAAAAACACTTTTTCATCCCAAGCTCAAATTCGCTTCATCCCAGTATCTACGACTTGTTTCAGTTGCTAAAGCAGCAAACTCTGGATAAATATCGCTCCGGAATTGTTTTCCGCATCTAATCTATGGAAGCCTTGTTTTGGGTATCGCACGAAATACGGGTTAACAAGACCATGAGATATCTTGCCAAAAGCTTGTACCAAAGCTAATTCCAAGCACCGCTACATCTTGTGGTCAGACGAAATTTCGGGTGGGTGGTGATTTCAAACCAAGAAATGAACATATCTGGTAATTCGTGCGAGTATTGATGTATTGAGATCATCATCAGTTTGATCTAATTTAAGATATCATAGCATTTCTGATCGGGCAAATTTAACAGACCAGTTGGAGAGTACCAGAAAAAAATCAAGCATAATTTTTCCATTTTTTAGGCATTAAAGAAATCCGCTATCGGTTTTTCTCCTGTGATAACAATTTGAAAGTCAACGTATGTAAAGAAAAGGCCAACCATCAGGTATTATGGTCGGTCATTTTTTCATCTTGGCGGTATTTAATGGCATCTATACAAATACCAAACGAGACAATGCGATGCATGATCATGATCGGGGCAGATGGCGGTGCGGTCCGGGAAGGAATCCCTGATGGTAATAGGGCCCTATCCGTTCCAGGTGCGAAAGGCCCCGGTATCCACGTGAACGAAATCGGAGCGGGGATAGTAACCGACACCACCCAGTTTCAAATCCAGGCAGGCTTCGCGCAATTGGCGCGTATCGCATCCGGGCAGGCGAATGTCGATGGCGCGTCCCAGGATGTGATAGCTGGATTTGGCCACGCCGGACCTTTGTTTGCGCAGTCGGTCATTGGTTTGGGGGGAACGGTAACCGGAAAGGATGTGAAGGGGCTCGCTGCATCCCAATTCACGGTTTACGGAATTGAGCAGGTCCATCAACTTGGGGTCCATGGCTTTGATGTCGCCGGTGTAGTGGTCCCTTAATATGTGATTGATGCGGGCCATGGCATCGGGGCAATAGGCGCCGTTTTTGAAGTAACAGGTGATGAGCTCTTCCCCGGTGTGGGTGTTGTAGAAGGAAAGCCTGCGACGGGAGTTGCCCGATGAAAGGGCGGACCACCCTGCCGAAGGCAACAGGCAGGTGGCCAAAAAACCGGTACCGATTTTAACGAAATCACGCCGACTGCAGTGGCTCATGGGGCACTCTCCATCTGGATGAATCGGTTCTCCTCCGCTTCCCCGTTCTTGTAGGAGACCGTTAGTTTTCCATTGATAAAATAGCCCCAATGTAGTGCGTGGCAAAGGTCATCTTCAAGCCCTTGCAGCAGCGGAGCAATATCTGTCCCCGCATCCATCGCAAAGTATTCGCCTACTATTTTACCGTACCCTGTCGCATCTCCGAAACCAGGTTTTTGGCGCGTCACAGCTCCGGGCGCATTTACTTTTATCGGGATCTCATTCTTTGCTATGTGCATTGTAGAAACCTCCTGGCTGTTTTTCAGCAATCAGGATTTTTTGTTCTGCTTCCAATTGTATTCAGTGCTTTTCAATGCCATCCATTGTGATTTTAATGATTCAATTTAGATGGGACTTTCTTTACATCGAATATGCAGGGTCGATTTTCAAGGTTTCGGAGTCTGTATTCACCGCTGAAGAGCGTGTTGACAATAATCGGAAAAGATAAGGACCACATTGTGATATTACAAGCATCTTTTTCAATTTGCATTGTCCGCGCATCCAACACGCCCTTACCTCGGTTCCCATCTATTTGGAAACATGTTCTTTTTTGGGATACGAGCCCTTAAACCCAATGTCGGATGATTAACACCAAACCTCATGTTTGATTCTGACCATGGATAATCATGGGGATTGGGAGCAGTGGTTCCACTGGACGTGGCTTTATAATTTGATAATTCGGTTCTCTATGAAGCTCCAGTCCAATCGGGTGTGATTGTATCCCACAGAACCCCATCCCATTGGATTTGAACCGCGATAGCGAGCGCATTCATCGCCGCTTGTCGAAGCAAAGCAAAGATCCCGCTCATCGGGGCCGCGGGGAGGGTTCAAATATTCCTTACCACATGCTCCCCCAGGTATTCAAACCCCTGAGAGACTTTCTTTTTGACCTGATCGAATACCCCTTAGGAAACACAGATGCCTCCGGGATCGGCGGGGCTTTCGATCCGAGCAGCCACGTTCACGCCGTTTCCATAAATCCGATCTTCTCTTTGGATGACATCTCCCAGATTGATACAACCGTTGGCATCAGCGCTTGAGATGGCCGTCAATTTACACGGAAATACAATTTATATGGTGGTTCTGTAAAATGCCGCGAAGCTGGTGATTACCTACTTTTACTATGTGCAAATTTCCATTAGTCTGACAATTTGAGTGCAAAAAATGAATTTTAATTTAGCCGTGTGACTCTTTTTTGCACGCTGCACGCTATCCGCTGCATCTACTTCTAAACACGTTTTTGACCGTATTACAAAATATATCCAAAAGATTCATAGAATTCAATTAATTGAAAAAGGTTTTTATAAATCATGTTTTTTGGCATCATATTCGCTGCTCATTAGTCAACGTTCATATCAAATTTCCAACCATAGCAAACAATCCTAAAGGGTGGGAAGCAAAGCGGCTAACCTGACCCATCCAAAGCATAGGTGACCTGGTCGTAGGTTTGGGTGGTACCGATTTCGGTTATTGCCGCAAAGGAGAAACCAATGTCCAACCATCATGAAAAACGCAATTCCAGTCGTCATACTGTCGGCGGACCGATCACCCTGCATCCCACCATCAGCACGTCAAGGGATATTAATGCATATTTGCTCAATTTCAGCGAGCAGGGAATCTGCTTTTCCACTGACAAGCAATTGATTCCTGGTACGACCATTCTTTTTAAAGCTTCAAAAGACAACTACTCAAGCGCGGACAATTATGACGACTGCCAGTTGCGATCTATCAGTTTGGTGACGGTCAAGTGGTGTCAAGAAAGCGCACAGAAGGATAAGCCCATTCATATAATCGGTGCGAACTATATGATCCCCCCCTATTGATGGGTTGATTTCAATGAGATCGGATATTTCCGGCCAAAACATTTGTATGTCAGTGCTTACATTTTTACCCCTCCCCGCGTTCCCGAGCAGTGGGATCTCTGCTTCGCTCCGACCCCGGTGGCGGGATCTCCGCTTTGCTCCGACAAGCGGAGGGGAATGCGCTCACTATCGCGGTTCAGGGCCGAACGACTCGCCGAGGCGGTAGGTGGTAAGGCCGAAGCCTCGGAAATTTACAAGGAAGTGTTAGAAAGGGACCTGAGAATTTGTCGGAGTCAGACCGCTGCCGGCCAAATTAGTACCTCCGCAATAACAGGTTCCGGCAATGAGCGGGGCAGGATAATCGTTCCCAAACCATCCCCGCCACCCACCTCAGCACCACGACCCTCGACAAACTCCCTCACCGTGGCTGCTGCCACCCAGGCATCCAGCATATCCTTGGGACCGGGCGAACAGGCAGAAAAATCAGCGTCTATGCGGACATTAGTATTGTCCTGAAGCAATGTATAGGAAGCGGTGGGAAACACCTCATGGACTATCGCAAGACCTTCGAGGGCCTTGAAAAAGCTGAAACCCAACTGCATCCATTCAGGTGCTTCGGCTTCCGGCGGCGTCCATTGGGGATTGGCGATGCGGTGTGCGCTGATTACAACTTCACAGTGCCGGCCATAACCTCTTTGAGAGCCTCGTTTGTCCCATCGCCGCTTGTTCTTGTTCCAATACCACCTCCGTCTGGAAACCAGCGGCATACGGGGAGCGTCGATTCCGACGATAACCTGACCTTTTCCTGATAATTGTTTCACCAAGTCAACAGCATCGGCTTCAGCACTGGGAAACCAGCCCGATTTGGTCAAAGTCCCGGTTTCGTCGAGGACAGCATAACAGCAGTTTCGACGCATTTGGATGTCAATACCAACAAAGCATTTTGCCATTTAATGACGCTTATCTTTTATTTTTCTATCAATGTGCATTGAAAGATGTTTTGTTAATTGAACAGTCCTTTATTGGGTGCCCCCATCTCCCAGCTTTGAGTTTTGGGAACTTCGATAAAAAATGACTGTTTTTGCACGCACAAAATTCACCAAATGTGAACTCCAGAAAAAACAATAATTTTCGAATGTTTGTACCCTTGCAGGAAAGCCGGAGGAATCCAGATCCGGCGTTGCCAGGGGATTGCAGTAAATTACTACGGCTGCACCCTTGGCGCCTTGGCTCTTAATCCCTCCGGCTTTTGCAACGTTGGGGTTATCTGTCCTGACGTCTTTTTCTCTCTTTGTTCCGTTACAGGGTAGGTCCTAAACACTATGAGACTTAAAAAATTCCGCCCGTTGGCATTTTCGGTTCACCTTGGCCTGTTGTTTGCTGAGTATTGGGACCAGAAAGCACCGCCTGACGACGACCATCCACAAGGGAGAACATTTTGAGACGATGGACCCTGCATCCACTCTGCACGTTATGCATGGCAGCAATTTTAATTCTAATATCCGGCTGCGGCTCCGGCGGCGGAGGAACGGAGGCGCCTTCCGGTCAGACCAGCCATTTCCCGACCGTCAATCCGGACGGTGGCCCACCTGCCGGCAATCCGGCCGGTACCGCATCGATACCAGCCGAGGCGGACCTCAGAGATGTAACATCCCCCGATCAGATTGTCGGCAACGGCACGCCGGAGAGCTGCAGCGCAGAAGCCTTTATCGATGCCGTCGCCCTGGGGGGAACCATTGTATTCGACTGCGGTCCTGATCCAATCATGATAACGCTCCCAGGACCGGCCAAAGTGTTCAACGATGCCGACCCCGACATCGTCATCGATGGCGGCGGCCTGGTTTCGCTCAGCGGGGGGGGACTAAACCGCATTTTGTACATGAACACCTGCGATCAGGATCAGGTCTGGACCACCCCGCATTGCCAGAACCAGGATCATCCGCGATTGACAGTGCAAAACATCACCTTTGCCAATGGCAATTCCACCGCTGAAACCGAATATGACGGCGGCGGGGCCATATGGGTGCGCGGGGGACGATTCAAAGCCGTCAACTGCCGCTTTTTCAACAATGTCTGCGCCGATGAAGGCCCAGATGTAGGCGGCGGGGCCATCCGGGTGTTCAGCCAATACGACGGCCTGCCCGTCTACATCGTCAATAGCACGTTCGGCGGTGCCGAAGGATACGGAAACCTTGGATCAAACGGTGGCGCCATCAGCAGCATCGGTGTCTCATGGACCATCATCAACAGCCTGTTTTCCCACAACAGCGCCGTTGGATACGGCGCCAATCCGGCACAATCCGGTACGCCGGGTGGCGGCAGCGGCGGCGCCATCTATAATGACGGCAACACGATGACGCTGACCGTTCTCGGATCGCGCATCCAATACAACGACGTCAATGAGCTCGGCTCGGCCATCTTCTTTGTTTCCAATGACCACACGGGCGATATCATCATCGATGATTCCACAATAACGAACAATATCGGTGGCTCCTGGTACCCGGCTTACGACGGCATATCCATGCACAGCGACACGCCGATTGCGGTGACCGACTCGATCATCGAAAATAATTCGTAAGCATCGGTTGGACCGACCTGCATCCTTGGAGCTTCACTCAGATGCCCAACCCCGCACTGGCATGAAGGCCATTGTAGCCGCTTCCGAGGACGGGGATCTTCCTTCCGACTCCTGTTCCGATTAAGGTCTTCATACAGGACCGTTTTTGCCTCTTTTTGCAAAGTTACGGTATGTTACTGCGACCCCGGATCCTCTTTATCCTTAAGGGTTATCTTAGCCCATGTCCATTTCAGCACTGCTTCTGGTATCCGGGCCAAATGGTTTAAATAAAACCAGAAGCTGCGGCAGCAAGGTCAGAGCGGCAATGAGGGCGATCAACATAGCCATGCTGGTAAATAGCCCGAAGTAAATAGTGGGCCAGAAGTTGGAGAGAACCAAAATCGAAAAGCCGATAATGATAGTCACAGAGGTGTAATACATGGCATGGCCGATGGTGTTATGACAGCGGTGGAGGGTTTTATAGTAATCACCATCGGTTATAATCTCCTTCCGGAACCTGTAAATATAATGAATGGTGTCGTCCACGGCAATACCGATGCTGATGGCCGCAATGGTAATAGTCATCATGTCCAAAGGAATGTTCATCCACCCCATCACGCCCAGAACTGCGCCGGCTGAAAAAAGATTAGGGAAAAGCGCGATCAAGGCCACTTTTATCGAACGAAAAAGTAAAAGAAACATCACCAGCAATGCCAGCGCCACAAAACCCAAGGTTTTGATTTGGGATGCGAAGAGGCTTTGCAGCATATTGTTATACAACACCATGGTTCCTGACAGTTTCACCTTGTCCTTTTCTATTTTTAATTGGTGAACAAGATCATGATCTATTTTCTTGAGTAAGTCGTTGCGCTTTAACGATTTCATCGAGTCAATTATTCGTAGGGCAAAGCGAGCTTCACTGTTCTCAAAGGAAACAAACGGAAACAATATAAGGTCTTTGTACTCGTCGGGCACCTTGGTGTAAAGCACCGCCATTTCGATGCTATCCAATGACTGGCCATCGTTGAGTCTGCGCCCGATCTTCAGCAACGTTCCCAAAGAGAGCACCTTGCCTGTCTCTGGAAGCTCATCGAGATAATCATGAACTTTCTCAACCATTTCCATGCGATCATCCATGAACCAGTATTTATTGTAATCTTCCTCTTGGGTGGCATCGTCAAAAGGGTCGAAAAATTCCTCATCTTCCTTAGCGAATTCAGCTTCCAGGTCAATGGATTCGAATTGGATGATTACATCCAACGGGGTGGTGCCGCCCAGTTGTTGATCAATGGCCGCCATGCCCTGATAGATTTCGGTGGATTTTTTAAAATAATCGATAAAGCTGTTTTCCACTTGTAGACGGTAGATGCCCATCACGGCTAAAACCGAACAAATGCCGGTGACAATTAAAATCGTCTTCCCATGGGATTCGGTGAACCGAGCTAAAAAACCGGTTAGGGAAAATCTGAAATATTTGGGTTCCGTTGGCGGATCTGGCCGCTTGAGTAGCATGAGGCCGGAGGGAAACAATAAAAACGTCAGGCCCAGGGATACTATAATACCGATGCTCATCATCCATCCGAAATGAATGACGGGCTTGATGTCGCATAGCAACAGGGAGCAGAAGCCGGCAATGGTGGTTAGCGCCGCATAAAGGCATGGGACGAACTTGGTGCGGATGGTCTCTTTGATAAGTGTGCGATGGTCTGCCTGGGGAAGCGTTCGTTGAAACTCGCGATATCGCACCACAAGATGAACCACAATGGATAGGGTGATAATAAGCTGCAGGGACACAAAGTTGGAGGAAATCACCGTCACATCCCAGTCGAAAAGGCCCAAAACGCCCATCATGCAAATGACGGACAGGAAGCAACAGAGCATGGGCATCACAATCCAGCGAAAGTTTTTAAAGATGATTCCCAGCATGAAAACAAGAAGTAAAAATACCCCCACTCCGAACATTTTAAGGTCATTTTTTATATAAGTGATCATATCGTCTGCGATCATGCTGATGCCGCCCAAAAAGAGTTGGGCCTGCGGGCGGTAACGATCCATGATCGCCCGAATCGCTGCAATGTTTTTATGCTGGATGTCATTCATCTGGATTTGGCGGGTACGGATTTCATCTATAACGGCGTTGAGATGAGCGGCGTCTTCTTGAGATAAACGATTCTGGCTCTTTTGATCCAAATAGCCATTTCGCCTGGCAATTAAATCGTTATAAATCGGGTCGGATTTCAGATTGACGACAAGGGCCGTGGTACGCAGATCTGGACTGACCAATAAATCCCGATAGAAAGGACTTTCCTTCAGTTCGATTCGGGCCAGGTTTTTATCAATGGTGGGTGATTTCAGGTTAGGAAGATCATTGGAGATGTCCTCATAAGAAACGGGCGGGCTTTCCAGCAGGGGAACATCCAGTATGGTGAGAACCGAATCCACCCAATCCAGTTCGGCAAGGTCCTTTCGCAAACGGCCTATTGTTTCAAGGTTATTCTGCTCAAGCAGGTCATCATTTTTGGGTGCATAGGAAATAAGCAAAAAATTATACACGCCATACCGTTCGCTGATCTGGCGGGCGTAGCGTAAGTCCTTGTCATTTTCAAGTAAAAGGGCATCCGCCGATGCGTCAATCCGGAAGTCCTTGGCGTTATATCCCAATACAGCGATGATAACGATTAAACAAAAAAGAACAGCAACAGGACGGTCTAAAAAGGTTTTGCCGTACCAGCGGGTAAATGTATGAGAGATTTTTGTCATGGAAGCTGAATCCTATTATGGGAAATCAGAAAAGGAGGTTTTTTCTGCATCGACATGTATGGGAGGTATGAGGTATGTGAGGTATGGGGACGCCCTTAATTTCTGAACTTCAGTTCCTCCGCGTCCGCTATTTGGCCGCCCCGTCGCACGGATTTACTGACTGCAGCTGTGGAGATGCCCAAACGCTTGCCCAGGGCGGTCATGCTCTCCCCCAGTTCATGCACAGACCAATAACACAGCAGGCTTCGGGCAATAACCTGCTGTTTGAACTTGCCGGGCTGCCAGACCTGCTCCGAGGTGATACCAAGTACCTGCGCGACATGATCGGCCACATCAGATACGGTCACCCCTTCGGCTATTAGAAAATAGCGTCGATCCAAGGCCTCCTGGCTTTCTGAAAGAATCCGTTCGACAAATGCACCATCGCCCAGGATCCGCTCATCGCTCTTTTCGTGCGCATCGGCGGATCTCAGGGACGTCACCGCGGTCCAGCCGCCAGCACTTCTGATCAATCCACCGCCGGTCAAATCGTTTCGTTTTCCATATTTGATGCCTTTTTCAACAAATGACCGGTAGCGTTTGCGCGCAGCGCCGGCCTTTTTCCCAAAATTCCGCAGCACCACGTGTGAGTTTTGCCAAGCTTGATCGTAAAAACCCATAACCACAGCGTGGCCGCAATACGGGTACTTGTCCAATGCACTCATGTCGGCAACGAGTTTTGCCCTTAAGGGATTCAGGTTGATATAGCGCACCAACTCCATCATGTAAGCGTCTTCCTGGCAAAGGATGGATTTGTAGCGGTTCTGAAACAGGTGCCCGCTTCGTCGGTGCCGGCGATTGAAACTGACCGCATGACCGGTCAGCAGTCGGCGCATCACCGTGGCAACGGGAACGCTGCCTGTGCGCAGCAACAAATGGAAGTGATTGGGAATCAGGGCCCAAGCGTAGCATTCGGTCTCAGTCTGTTCCAGGATGGTTCCCAACCGATCAATGAAGGATCCGCGGTCCTGGTCGTCATTGAAAATTTTTCGGCGTTCGATTCCGCGGGCAATGATATGATGCAAAGCGCCGGGGCAGTCTATGCGTGATTGGCGAGGCATGCAGGGTTCAGTATCAGGTCGATCTGTAGCCGTCAAGTTTATAAGTTAAGGGCGTCCCCTACTTACCTTCTTGGATTTTTTAATTTCGGGTTCAGGGGCACGCTGTTTTTTGGGTTGACTCTCTTTCTTGCGCGCTTGTTTTTCGAGCTTGATTTCGGCCATACGGGCGATCTGTGACTCCAGCTCGGCGAGACCTTTCAGCTGCTGCTTTGCCTGACGGATTTTTCCCTTGATATGCCTGACCCGTGAATCCCGTTTTATCTGCGTCTCGTTCATCCCCATTGATTTCAGCGTTTCCTCGTGCACCGCCAACTGATTTTCGGCAGTTGCCTTGTGTTGCTCCACGTATGGTTTCCTTCTCAGCATTGTTCGTTTTCCTTTGTATAGGGGTTTGCGTGTCGCCTGTCCAACCGATTGACATGACGAATAAATTTATGAAATCATAGAATCAATGTACAGGATGTCGAGAAACTATTGCGCTTGGCCATACCGTGTTAAAATTCGGCTCAACGTGCTCATTGATCACCCATCAACTCCGCTTTTTCGCCGAGTTTTGCCTTGTCTTGCCTGCGCTCACGACGTTTATCAACACCCTTTTAAGGTTTCACCGGGCACTATCTACTATAAGCTTCTACATAACAGCACGCAAGGCGCATTCTCGTCAGTGCCGCCAGCAAAGGTGCCAGGATGAGTTGGATTAAAAAATTTCTGTTGTTCGAAGAACACACCTGCCCATGGTGGATGGCCTACTCGTGGGACCACAGGCTGCGCAGGTGGTTTCACGATACGCATGTCATTTTGAAACCCTACCTGTCTGAAGGCGATCGTGTGGCGGATATCGGCTGTGGAATGGGATATTTCTCAATCGCCATGGCCCACTATGTGGGCGCTTCGGGCAACGTATACGCCGTGGACTTGCAGCAGCAGATGCTCGATGTGTTGAATAGGCGCGCCCGAAAACACGATACCGGGCAGCGAATCCAGACCGTGCTGGCGGGCAGTGAAAAAAAATATATCGACGGACCGCTGGATTTCATCCTCACGTTTTGGATGCTGCACGAAGTCGAAGACAAAGCAGCCTTTTTGGGGGCCTGGTATTCATTGTTAAAGGACGGCGGAACCTATCTGCTGGTCGAGCCGAAAATTCATACCTCCCGGAAACTGTTCGATGAAGAAGTGAAATTGTGCAGACAGGTCGGGTTTGAACAGATAGCGCGTCCCCACGTCCGGGTCAGTCGTGCAGCGCTTTTTATGAAATGAAATAAAGGCCCATTTTTCACAGGAGCGGCTTCCAACTGTGATCACATGGCATTATCGCGGCTGGAAGCCGCTCCTACATCATCCCGTGTCCTTTCGGATATATGGCTATGCAGTGCCTGCAAAAGCTTTTTACGACGTCATCAATATTGAAGCGGACTGGCCGCACATATGGAAGGGTCGCCGCCGAGTTATTTTTTGCAGACTTTTTTGATATTCTGTTGTATAAAATGCCCCCGACCACCTTGCAGGCCAGTAGCTCGAATTGGTAGAGCACCGGACTCCAAATCCGGGTGTTGGGGGTTCGAATCCCTCCTGGCCTGCCAATTTTTATCTGTACCCTTGTTTGACCGACAACTCCATGAGATTCAAAGACACCCTCAAGGATTTCTGTTACCGCCAACTCTTTCCCCGGGCCGGTCTGGTGCTGGTCAAACTCATCTCCCGCACCTACCGCTACCGGCTGGTGGACACGCACCACGAACAGGGTGCGCTCGATGCCCACGGCACCGTGGTCTACGCCTCATGGCACCAACGGTTTTTCCCGGGCATCACCTTCTTTGCCACTCGGAAGGCCATCGCCATCATGATCAGCCAGAGCCGGGACGGGGAGATGATCGCCCGGATGGTGGATATCCTGGGATGGCGGTCGGTGCGGGGGTCGTCTACGAGAGGCGGCGTCCACGCCCTCAAAGAACTCCGGTCTTTGACCAACCGGGGATATCGCGTCGGGCACATCGTCGACGGCCCCCAGGGGCCTTTCGAGGTGGTCAAACCCGGCCTGATCACCATCGCCCAGTTCTCCGGCGCACCTATCCTGCCGGTGATCGCCTCTGCCGATCGGCGTGGGTATTCAACAGCTGGGACCGCTTCATGGTTCCCAAACCCTTCTCCCGGGTATTCCTCCGTTTCACCCCGCCCATCCATGTTCCCCGCAGGCCCGATTCCGACGCTTTCGAAGCCCTTCGTCAGGATGTTGAAAAACAAATTAAAGAACTCACCATCCAGACCGATAACTGGTGGAGAAGCCCGGAAACGATCAGGCGCTATTTTCCCTGATCGCCCCCTTGCGCCGGACCCGCAACCCAGAGGATTCCGATGTCGGAACCCATGTTCAAACTTGTCTTCACCGACCCGGAGGACACGCCGCCGGATCGGGTCTACCTGGAGCATTACCAGCTCAGCGAAGCCCCCTTTGCCATCACCCCGGACCCGGAGTTTCTCTTCTCGGCCAGTTGCCACCAGCAGGTGCTCGACAAGATCGGCTACGCCATCGACGGGCGCATGGGCTTCGTCCTGCTCACCGGGGAGGTGGGCACCGGTAAAACCACCTTGTGCCGGGCGCTGCTCGATCGGCTGAGCCTCGACGCCGAAACCGTCTACGTGATTAATCCGTCGCTTTCCGGCCATGAACTGCTGGCCAGCATCCTAGAGGACCTGGGTACAACCCCGCCGCCGCAGGCCACCAAAAAAGCGCTCATCGACCAGCTCAACCAGCGCCTGCTGGCCGACAGTACGAACCGTCCCTTTGTGGTGATCATCGACGATGCCCAGACCATGACACCCGAGACCCTGGAAGACCTGCGCCTGCTGTCCAACCTGGAGTCGGACAAGCGTAAACTCATCCAGGTGGTCCTGTCCGGCCAGCCGGAACTGCTGGACATGCTGGCCAACGATCGGCTGCGGCAGTTGAAGCAGCGCATCGCCGTGCATTGCCGCCTCAACCCGCTGACCGTTCAGGAGACCGGCGCGTACATCTCCCGGCGGCTCTTCGTGGCCGGCAACACGGGCCAGGTGTGTTTTTCCCATGCCGCCACGCAATTGATCCATAAACGGTCCGGCGGAATCCCGCGGCTGATCAACAAGATCTGCGATTTCACCCTCACCGCCGGCTACGTCAGCGATGCACCGGTCCTCGGCCCTGCCCATGTGAACCGGGCCCTGGCCGAGCTGCCGGACCTGGATATTCGCGGGGCCCGAAACGGCGGCCCCATTCTGCGCTACGGGTTGCCGGCAGCCGCCATGCTGCTGCTGGTGCTCTTTGCCGCCGTGGTTTGGGCCCTTCGCCCCGACGACCGTACCCCGGCTACACCGGCCCAGCTCCTCCCCGCGGCAATCGAGGAGACCACGGGGCTGGCGCCGATATCACAGCTGCCTGATTCCGGCGGGGTTTGCCTTGCCCCCTCGCCAATCGAACCGACAGCCGGTGAGGCAGCAGCAGGTGAAATAACCGCGGTTACCACCTGTACGACGGGCGGCGCCAGTCCGCCTGTTCCAGTTGAAAAGAAACGGGTCTTGCCCCAACCCCCCTCACCCGCCACCTATGCGCTCCAGTTGGGATCATTCCGCACAGTGGCGCGCGCCAGGCGCAGCGTGGCCCAATACCGCCGGAAAGCCATACCCGCTCACTGGCAGGCAGTGGAGGGCGGGCAGTGGTACCGGATCCTCGCCGGCAAGTTCGAAAGCCGGAACCAGGCCGTCCGATACAGGGACGCGCACCAGTTAAAGGAGGCCCGGGTCATCCATGCACCCTGGACGGTCCGGGTGCTGCCGGGGCGGCCGGACCTGACGGAGGCCGAAATTCTTGGATTTATTTCAGAAATCGGCTATGACAGCCTAATGGAAACGGGCCTTGCGGGCGATAATAAAATCTATACCGGTCTTTTTGTATCGGTTGAAGACGCAGCCGTGACTGCCAAACGGATAAACAGCAGCGGTCAGATCCTGGCCCAGGTGGTTACCCGCTAGTCCGGGTGACCGTCTGGTAGCGTAAAACCGGAGTCATTTGCATGAGCCTGATGAACGACGCCCTGAGGAAAAAAAAGCATGCGGCCACGGGAAGCCCCGTTGCCAAGGGCTTTATCGAGGTATCCGGCCAGCCTCGGATAACCAGGCGCTGGCTCGTCGTTCTGGCAGGATTGATCCTGCTGACCATCGGGGTCTTTTACGGAAATTACCTGATGCAGTCCGGCACGGGCAACACCCTGCTGGTGATGACGCCCCAGACTGGACGATCCTTACCGCTGGCGAACCATCCCATTGAGACGACGTCCGACGTCCAGCATCGGTCCGCTGGCGAGCCCCAGCCGGCATCGGCAGACCGTCAGACGGAAACCGTGGTATCCGAGGATCCACCCGAGGGAAATCGCCTGGCCACGGCCGAGGTGAACCCGGCGCCACCGTCGCCGGCGGTCAGCGGCGACATGCCGGGCATCCGCACTGGCGAGACCGCTGCTGCGCTGCAACCGGCCGATGAGAAACCGGCTGTCCCGTCTGCCGCCGAGACCGCGTTGTCAATTGAAGCGATTGTCGAACCGTCTCAACGGGAACCGAACACCCTCTCCCGCGCCTTCGAACCCGGTCCGATTCAAACCGACCCACGTGAGAAAAGCCGGCCGGTGGCATCTCGGCAAACCCCCTCGCCCGCGGCCGGTCAAGCATCCGAGACCCCCGGCAAGTTGAAGGCAGGCGCGGCGGTACGCAAAAACGCCCCGTACCCGGCGGAGGAGGATCTGTTTTACAAAAAAGCCCGCGCCTACCATCGCAACGGCCGCCTATCCGAGGCCACCCGCCTTTACCGGCAGGTCCTCAAGACCCATTCAAGCCACCCGGACGCCATGCTGAACCTGGCCGCCGCATACATGCAGCAGGGAAAATTTATCCAGGCCGCACCCCTTCTCGAACGACTGGAACGGTCAACCCCCCGCCCCCAGGGCGTGCTGTTGAACCTGGCCATGGCGGCAATCGGCATGGGCGCACCGGAAAAGGCCCTGGACTTCCTGGACCGGGCAGCCGCGCTGTCGGATGCAACCCCCTGGGAAATTCGTTTTCACCGGGCCGTGGCCTTTGCCGGGATGAACCGGCTCCCCGAAGCCCTGGACCTGTACCGCGAAGCCGAAACAGAACGACCCGATGATCCCCGGCTTCAGTTCAACCTGGCGGTAACCTGCGATGCGCTGGGCTTTTATGCGCAGGCGGTGGCCCATTACGAGGCCGTTCTGCGAATCCCGTCCGAACCGTCTGCAACCGACAAGGAAACCATTAACAAGCGCATCCGGACCCTCAGGCGGTATCTCAACACCGCCCAATCAACGGCAACAGGGCAGTAAGATGGCAAAACGCATTGGCGATATTCTCATCGACCTGGGGTTCATCGACCAGGATCAGCTAGAGATGGCCCTCACGGAATCCAAAAAAACCGGGATCATGCTGGGCGACGTGCTCCTGCGGCTGGACTGGGTCACCCAGGAACAGCTTCAGATGAGCCTGGCGGTACAAAGCGGCGCCAAGCTTCTCGACACGGATGCCATCAAGGTGGACCCCGGCCTGATCGCCCAGGTCCCCCAGGAGTTCGTTACCACCCACAGCATCATGCCGCTGCAGAAGCGGGACGACACTATCCTGGCCGCCACCAACAACCCTTTTGACGTGGTCGCCAAGGACAAACTGGCCCGCATCACCGGCTGCCGGGTGGAAACCTACATCGCCTCCAAGGACTGGCTGGCGGGTGCCATCGAGCTTTACTACAAGACGGCTCTGGCCATCGACGTCGACATCGACCGCATCACGCGGGCCACGGTGACCGACGGCGAATTCGAAGAAAACCAGATCGTCCTGCTGGGGGACCGGCTGATCGAAAAAGGACTGGTGCTGGGCGCCAGCGACATCCACGTGGTGCCCGACGTGAAGCTGTCCCGCATCTACTACCGGATCGACGGCGTGCTGCAGCAGAAGTTCCTCTTTCCCATCCGCTTTCACAAGAGCCTGCTCACCCGGTTCAAGATCATGGCGGACATGGACATCTCCAACCCCAACATCCCCCACGACGGGCGCATTAAGTATTCCGGTGAAATCGGAGAAATCGACCTCCGCGTCTCCACCTTCCCCACCCATTTAGGGGAGACCGCGGTCATGCGGCTGCTGATCTACAGCAAGGTGGTCGGCGACCTGCGGCGCCTGGGCCTGGAAGAATCCGATTTCGATCTTTTCCTGTCACATATCAAGCGGCCCTACGGCCTAGTCGTGGCCACCGGTCCCACCGGTTCAGGCAAGACCACGACGCTCTACTCGGCCCTGATGACGGTCAACAGCCCCAACATCAACGTGATGACCGTTGAGGATCCCATCGAGTACATCATCCCGACCATTCGCCAGACCGCCGTCAACCCCAAGGCGGGGCTCTCTTTCGGTAACGCCCTGCGGTCGGCCATGCGCCAGGACCCGGACATCATCCTGGTGGGCGAGATCCGGGACACGGAAACGGCCGACCTGGCCCTGCGGGCATCCATGACCGGTCACCTGGTTTTTTCCACCCTGCACACCAACGACGCCGCGTCAGCCATCAACCGCCTGCTGGACCTGGGGGTGAGCAAGGGCATTTTGGCCTCATCCCTGAGCCTGGTCATCGCCCAGCGCCTGGTCCGCAAAATCTGCACGAACTGCTGCGACCACGCCGAGCCCACCGAACGACAGATCGCATTGTTCGACCAGCACGGCATTGCCCCGCCAGAGCGTCTGGTAGTCCCGGTTGGATGCGACTCCTGCTACCATGCCGGCTACCGCGGCAGAACAGGCATCTATGAAGTCATCCGCGTGGACCGGGAGATCCAGGCCCTGATCTTCTCCGGCGCGCTACACAGCACCATCGAAGAGGCGGCCGTGAAAGCCGGTACCAGCCTGATGCTCAAGCAGGCCCTGAGAAAGGCGTCCGCCGGCCTCACCTCCTTCGAGGAAGTCTACCGGGTGGTGGCCGATGCCTAAATTTGTTTACCAGGCCATAGACACTGCCGGCCGCCTGTTAAAAGGAAGCGCCATTGCCGCCAGCGAAAGTGAACTGGAAGGCAAGCTGCTGGACAAGGAACTCACCCTGGTATCCAGCCAGCTGCACACCGACGGGTTCCTGGGCAAAAGCCTCCTCGGGGAGCGCATCCGCCAACGCGATATCATCGAGTTTTACCATCGGCTCTACCAGACCCTGGAGCTGGGCCTGCCCATGCTGTCGGCACTCGAGGAAAATGCCGTCGGGCTGCCCTCACGGCCGATGCGGCGTATCGTCGACGAAATACGCATCGCCATCGAAAACGGCAACACCTTCACCACCGCCATGTCCAAGTTTCCCAAGGCCTTCGGCAAGCTCGACCTGGCCATCATCCGCATGGGCGAGGAAACCGGTGTACTGCCCAAATGTCTCAAGGATCTCTCCGCGTTTCTGGAGTGGAAGGAAGAGATCCGCTCGACGGTCAAGCGGGCGGCCATTTACCCCTCGTTCGTGATCATCGTCATCGTGGCCGTGATCGGCGTCTGGGTGGGGTATGTGCTGCCTCAGCTGGCCGGCCTGCTGGTGCAGATGGGTGTCGAACTGCCCACCATGACCCGCTTTATCCTGAACCTGAGCCAATTCTTCAGAAACTGGTGGGCTGTCATCACCACTGCGATGGTGCTGTCCGCCATTGCTGTCTACGTCCTTCAACTCACCGAAAAAGGCGGGGTGCTGTTTCACCGCCACCTTCTCAACCTGCCGGTCGTCGGCAGGGTAATCTCGAACATCGCCATGGCACGGCTCAGCCACAACTTTGCCACCATGTACCAGGCCGGCATGTCCATCAACGGGATCTTCGAGATCCTTTCGGCCAACGTTCTGGGCAACCGCTACCTGGAAATGCTGCTCAAAAAAGCATTTGACGCAGTTCAACGGGGCGACGCCATCTCGGACGGCTTCGACCGGGCCGGCGGTTTCCCCCCGCTGCTGCTCGGCGCCATACGCAACGGCGAAACCACCGGCACCCTGGATGTCTGCTTCGAACGGTTGGGCAACTACTACGACCGGGAGGCCAAACGGACCGTCCAGACCATGATCGCCACCATCGAACCCATGTCCATCATCATGCTGGGCGGTGTTTTCGGTTTAATCGTCCTGTCGATTCTTTTGCCGCTTTATGATGTGATTGGGAAATTCTAAGGACGTCGGTCTCTGGTTTGTGGTCTCTGGTTTGTGGTTATCGGTTCGGCATTCAGGGAAACAAATGGCATCATTAAAAAAATTTGAGGATATCGAAGCTTGGCAGAAGGCCAGAGAATTGACACGGGCGGTATACGCCCTGACAGGCTCGGGGACATTTGCCAGAGATTTCGGTCTTCGTGATCAGGTCCGGCGGGTCGCCGTATCCGTGATGTCAAATATTGCCGAAGGCTTCGAACGGGGCGGTTCTGCCGAATTTTCTCAATTTCCTGCCATTGCAAAGGGCTCTGCAGGCGAAGTCGAAGCCCAGCTTTATGTGGCCTTTGACCAGAAGTACATCTCCAAAGCGCAATTCGATTCAATCAGAGCCATAGCCGCCTCAACCAAAAAACTGATTGCCGGCTTCATGAACTATCTCAAACAATCGAAAATCAAAGGCCTGAAATTCAAATCTCAACCACAGACCAGAAACCATAAACCAAAGACCCGTTAATAATCCTCTCTGATCTGATCCACCGTCAGGGCCTGGTCGTAGATGGCCACACCGTCGATCGATCCCGTGAAGAAATGCTGGCTGCCCTCGTTATCGGCACCGATGGTCAGGTCGATACCGGGCAGCACGGGCAGGCTCACGGCCACGGCGGTTTCGTCCAGGCTTCCGTCGAAGTAGATGCGCATGCTGTCGGTGGCATCGTCGTAAACAAAGGCCACGAAATGCCACTGGTCCGGAATCATGGCGATGGATTTGCGCGTCACCGTGTAGCTGCCGCCGTCGCCGATGCCGCCGTAGGGCCGGCCGTTATCCACCCCCAAAAAGTAGAAGTAGTTGCCGGCGCGCCGTGAGATGATCTTGGCATGGGCCCCCGGCGAGCGCTCACGGATCCAGGCGGCCAGGGTCAGCCCGCCGGTCAGGCGCAGGTCGGGATGATCGGCCACGCGGACATGATCGTTGCCATCCACGCTCAAGGCGGCGTTGGGCAGGCCGAAACGGTCCGCCGTGTAGGCCCCGCCGACCAGCGTGCCGTCATGCCCACCGCCCCCGCCGTCGTCGGCGGTGCCATTGAATCCGTAGGATACCACCCGGTTGGGGTGAGCAGGCCCGGCCAAGAGACCACGAATTTCCGCATCGGTAAGGGCCCTGTCGTAAACGGCCACGTCATCGACATCCCCGGTGAAATAGCCGGCGGACCCCTCGGAATCGGCACCGATGGACAGGTCCACCCCGACGGTCGGCGGAAGGCTCTGCGTCACCGTCGTCATGCGCTCGGTGCCGTCGAAATGCAGGAACATGCGGTCGACGGCATCATCGTAGACAAGGGCCAGATGATTCCAGCGGTCGAGGGACATGAGCAGGGATTTACCCGTAACCGTGTAGGTGACATCGTCACCGATGCCGCCGTAGGGATGACCGTTGTCCACCCCCAGAAAGTAGAAATAATACCCGCTGCGACGGGAAATGACCTTGGCATACTGGCCGATGGCGGTCTCTTTGACCCAGGCCATCAAGGTGAGCTGGCCGGTCAGGTGAAGGCTGGAATGGTCACTCACGCGCACGTAATCGCCGGAACCGTCAAAGGAGAGCGATGCCCCGCTGCCGTCCGGGGTGTCGGTGGTCCAGCCGGTGTTTCCGACCAGGACCCCATTGTTGGGACCCGCGCCGTCGCCGGCCGTCGGACCCACCCCTTCGTTGAAATCCCATTTGGAGACCGGTGAGGGTCCGGCAGCGCAGGCGGTCACACCGATATCAAAGCGCCGCTCCACAATAGTTCCTGCTGAATCGGTCAATGTCGCTGCCAGCGTGTATGCACCGGGGGTGGCCGAGGTGCCGCTGAGGTCGCAGGCCGCGCCCGCCGGGACGAGGGTCATCCAGGCCGGCAGGCTGGCCGCCCCCCAGGTGTAGGGCGGGACGCCGCCCTCGGCAAACAGGTCGCCGCGGTAGGGTTCGCCGCTGCAGCCTTCGGGAAGCTCGTTGTTGAGTAAGGCCAGCCGGCCGGCCGTGCGGTCGTAGCAGCCGGCCCGGTTGCCCAGATCGGCCAGCGATACGACCTCGGCCAGGTCCAGCACGGAAATAGCGGCGTTCCCAGCATAGGCCCCCGAGATGCCCGGTGTGGTATCGACACTCACATTCTCACCGCCGCTGATGATGAAAAACGCCGTATCTGCCGCACCATCGGCAACGATCCCCGTCGACTCCCGGCCGCACAGCCCGCCGCCGGCGGAAGCGGCCAGATTGCCGTCATACACGTAGACCAGCGCACGCCGCCAGGGATCGTCGCGAACACCGGCGGCGGTGACGAATTCCGCGGCCGTGGGCAGGCGGCCGCTGGCCACGCTCCAGGCGATGACGGAACGGGATGCCCGGTCGAGCAGGTTGCGGGTCGTTTCGGATCGCATCCGCCGGCTCGTGGGGCCCACCATATGCATCCCGGCACCGATCAATGCCCCGGCGATCACAAAGGTCAGCACAATGGGCATCAGGGCCATGCCGGCCTGGCCGGTTGCTGATCGAAAGAATCCGGAATTTGCCATGGACATGCGGTATAGTAAAGGTTCTGGTCTATTAATCCTGAAATTCGTGGTTTTTATGTCAGAAAACAAAAAGACAGATAGCAAATAAATAACAATAGCCAAAATCCAAATGACAAATAAATAACAATGACTAAAATCCAAGATTCCAAACCTTATGATTTTGAAGAAAGGACATTCCGATTCGCTAAAAATGTAAGGTTTTTCATTAAAACATTGTCAAAGACAATTGCAAGTATCGATGATGGCAAACAACTATTCAACCCTGAACCTTTGAACGCTTAAACAGTTTCGAATTTGGCAATTGTTATTTGAATTTTATTTGAGATTTGGTGCTTGCAATTTGTTTTTTCCGGTTTGTCCGGGTTAGGGGTTGACGGTCAACACAAAGGACCGGCTGGTGCAGTTGTCCAGGCTGGCACCGCCGGCGCAGGCCGCGTCATTGCCCGGATTGCTGTTGTCACGCACCCAGACGGTCAGCAGAAAGCTTCCGGCGACCGTTGGCGTACCGTTGATCAACAGGTGGTCGGCGCGCGTCCAGACGGCGCTGCTTTCGGCCAGCACGGCGCCATCCGTGTCGAATCCGATGTTACCCGTGTCCGTGTGGTTGCGAACGTTCAAGCCGGAAGGCGCCGCACCGGTGGGCGTCTCGACGCACCAGAGGTAATCGCCGCCGGCGGCAAAGGGAACGCCGCCGTCAACGTAAACCGCCGCCGAATAGGGGCTGGTGGTCCGACCGGGAGGCAGTTCGTTGTTCATTATCGCCAGCTGCGGGCCCCGACAGCCGATCTTGCCGCGCAGCTCGTCCAGGGTGGCCCACTGGAGGATGTCGTCGAAGGGCTCGACCCGGTTGAGGTCGGCGGCATAACCGTCCACGTCGCCCACCCCGTTCGGGTAGACGTCGATGACCGTGGCGGCGTTGACGGCCAGGCTGCCGGCGGTCTGGTTGTTGAAGTTCTCACCGCCGCTCAGCACCAGAAAGGCCACGTTGGCCACAGAAACCGGAGCGCTGCATGCGGCATCCGGGCACTGGCGCAGGGTAATCCGGGTGGTCCTGCGGGTGCACAGGTCGCCGGTGGTCGGGTTTCCATCGGCCAAAACGGAATCATAGATGTATTGAACGGGCCGACTCCAGGCGTCGTTGCGTTTTTTGATGACGCCGGGAAACTGGGCCGCTGTGGGCAGGACACCCCGGTTGGCGGCGGCATGGCCGACAACCGCCTCGGCACCGGCATCCACCGTTTCGGTGGACTCGATCCGTTTGGCCCGGATGGAGAGCGGACCGATGAGCGAGGCGCCGAAGCCCACGATGAGCCCGATAATGACCATGACCATGGCCATCTCGATGATGGTGAACCCGGCTTGGCGGTTTTTCATGGCATCCCACGCAAGGATCGATCGTCCTCCTGGTTTACTGACACTACGGATACCACCACCGCCTTCCCAGGCATGCTTCCTGCGGGAGGCGGCGGCATATTCTCAGGTACACAGGCAGATACGGGCAACCTAAAGCGGCAGGTAGAAATAAGTCACCGGACTGGTTGCCGCCGCATAGGCCTCGTTGGCACGGAGGGTTCCCGTATTGTATACGCCGTCGTCATACTTGGTGTCGATCTCCAGGGCCACGTCCCAAGGCAGGTTGTCATAACGGATATAGTGATTGGCACCGGCACCTGGATTGGCCCAGTACACCAAGTAAGTACCGCCGAAGGCGTGTTTGGGCAAATCGCTGGTACCGTTAAATGTCCCATCGATGATGCCCGCGTTCACCAGGTCTTCGAAGAGTTGGAAGTACTCAGCCCCTGCGATCAGGCCATTGCCATTGCCGTTGTGGGCGTCACCGGGCGGGCTGGTGGCCAGGTTTTCGTCTCCGGGATAGGCACCGTATTTATCGTAGAAGGTGTAGAAGGCGGCCCGCACCTCGTCTGCGGATTTGACCACCCGCTTGACCTTGGCGTTCTGGATCATCGACTGCCCCTTGAGGACCCCGCCGATCAGCAGTCCGATGATCACCAGCACAATGGCGATCTCCACCAACGTAAAGCCTTTTTGATTCCTAGTCATGTCACTTGTCCTCCATTTCCAGTTTACAAGAATAAAAAGATTACATTCATACTATCGGTTGTTCATCTGCTTCACTTTAGCGCTGATTATTGAATAACACTGCCCAGTCGCTACGGTCACACACGGTCCTGGACATGGGGTGTAATAAAGATCACCAGTTCCCGACTCTGAACAGTGTCATCCACGTGCTTGAACCATCCGCCAACCAAAGGAAGGTCTCCCAATATGGGTAAACTTTCATGCACCGTATCCTTCACCTGGCTGATCAGTCCGGCCAACACTACCGTGTTCCCCCCACGGACCCGCACCGTTGTAGACAATTCCTGCAAGTCGATGATGGGATTGGTAATGGTTTGCACGCTAAATGCGGACGTGGGCAGTTCCACCTCAGTCTCCTCTTGAATTCGAGTGATAGTAGGGACGATATTCATGGTAACGGTGGCATCGGTGGCAATCTGGACTGAAATCCCAAACTGTAAGCCGAGAACCGCCCGCTTGATGCTGGTACCGAAGGTAGTAATTCCGGTATCGTCGTCACGGTCAATGCCATCGATATCTCCGTACGGGAACTGAAAACCTACTGTCAGCAAAGCCGATCGGCCATTCATTAAGGAAAGGTGCGGGTTGGAAACCACGGATACTTCCCCCTGGGTTCTTAAAAAATCGACAACGGCACTCAGCGACGACTGATCGGCCAGAGTGAGGGTGCTCCCGCCGTTGATGTTTAGACCGAAGCTATCCACGAAAAAGCCCGATCCGGAAGTGAAAGCGGCGTTGACTGCCGACCAGTCGATACCCAGCTGGGTGTTGTCCTTGAGTCGGACCTCCATGATCTTGGCCTCAATGAACACCTGGCGGGT
>RCNG010000258.1_pt1 | contig 23187 bp, 23 predicted proteins | sample 2041371 | NCBI WGS metagenome assembly RCNG01 (sample SAMN09708227, study PRJNA481090) | Marine sediment metagenome, whole genome shotgun sequencing project. | biome: marine sediment; feature: ocean; material: sediment; isolation source: Sewage treatment plant 1 marine sediment (STP1) ... | reverse complement strand
TCCAACTCGTTGACCAACACCGCCTGCTCACACCGCAGATCCGAGACCTCCGCCTCAACCTCACGAAGCCTCGAAACCATCTCATCAACGGAACGAGTACGGAACAACAAACGAACAACGTACCAACCAGGTATGACGGAAGACCGCCTCGCAGAGAGGATTCCCAGAAGAAATCCGAGAATCTCTAGGCGGTCTCCCCCGCGGCGAGCAGAACCGTGCGGACGACGTCAGCGAGCCACTCATCCGTCACCGGAGCCCGGCTCACCATGGCCCGGAACCAGATGGGAGCGGCCACTTCTTCGACCAGACGAGTCGGGTCGGCCTCTGATGGCAGCTGACCTCGTTCAATCGCTCTCGTGATGATGGTTCCGGCCTGTTCAAAACGCTCCGACCAAAATGCATCGGCGATGGTTCGAATCGATGATGAGTCCGATGCTGCGATCGCCGCGGCAGCGACGGAGCGACCGATCGGTTCTGAGATGCTCTCCGCGATCGATCGACCAAGCGCTATCAGATCGAGTCTGATGTCACCGGTATCGGGGATCGGGATTCCCTTGCTCCCCCGCTCGAGGAGGGCCTCGAGGGCGACTCCCTCGGCACTCCCCCAACGGCGATAGATCGTCGTCTTGTGGACCCCCGACCGTTCGGAGATGCGCTCGACGCTGAGCGACGCCCATCCCATCTCACTGAGCTCGAGGAGCGCCGACCGAAGCACAGCCTCGCGAACTCGTGAACTTCTGCCTCCCGGTCGCCTGATCGGATCCATGCTTCCATCCTAACACAACATTCAGTTGCATTACCAATCCAACGCGTGTACGCTAACGCCACAGCCCGTCACATTAGGAGGAACCGTGAGAAACATCACCACGACCATCGAGATCCACAGCACTGCTGACGCCATCTGGGAAGTGTTGATGGATTTCGACGCCTACCCGCAGTGGAATCCGTTCATCCAGGAGATCTCCGGAACTCCTTCTCCGGGTTCACAACTCAGCGTCCGCCTGCAGAATCCGGGGGGCAAGGCGATGACGTTCTCGCCGACAGTCATAGATGCAGAGTCCCCGCTCCGCTTCTCGTGGCTGGGAAAGCTCGGCTTCAAGGGTGTCTTCGATGGCCACCACCACTTCGGCATCGAACCAACCGGGAGCGGATCCGTCATCTTCACTCAGAGCGAGGATTTCAGCGGCGCCTTCGTGCCGATCCTCTGGGGGATGGTCAACACCAAGACGCGGGCCGGTTTCGAGGCCATGAACTCGGCGCTCAAGGAGCGAGTCGAGGCCCACTAGCCGCTCGGTCGCTCTCTGGCGATCAACTCGCCCTGGAGTTGCTTCACGTTCTTCGTCAATGACACGTGATAAACGTGAGGATTGACCAGTCGCCGAACGCCCACATCGAGCCGTTCCAGATCCTCGATTCTGCGCTGCCTCATCTCGTCGAGCGACGGGACCGAGCCGACTCGTTTGCCCTTTTCGTACGCGGGAACGACCAGTTCCTCAACATCACGGATGTTGTCGAGCCTTCGGATGATCCCCTTCCGATGGGGGTGGTAGAGATCGAGACTTCCACCAAAAGAGAGATCCTCGTCTCCTGCAGACACGACATCTGCAGATGCAAGACCACGGTCGTCGTAGATACGCCAGACGCGCTTGTCACCCGGTATCGGCATCTTCTCCGGCGTATCCGAGATCTTCATCGCAGGGAGCCACTCCCCCGATCCATCGATCGCTACAAGCTTGTACACGCCCCCGAGCGCCGAGTGTCCCTGCGAGGTGATCAGTCTCGTCCCAACACCGTATGTGAGACGACGAAGGACGGCCGCGCCGTCGACGCTGTATCGAGATGCCTCTTCGACGATCTGTGCCCGAATCTGCCACATCGCGAGCTCATCGAGCTCCGAGGAGAGAACAATCCGCGTGTCCGGGAATCCCCCGTCGTCGAGCATGCGAGCTGAGCGCACGGCGAGGTGGGCAAGATCGCCTGAGTCGAGTCGAATCCCGATCGGTTCATGTCCGTCGGCCCGCAACTCTTTGAACACCGCGATCGCGTTCGGAATACCGCTCTCCAGGGTGTCGATCGTGTCGACGAGCAGCAGGCATTCATCCGGGTAGGTCGCTGCATAGGCCCGGAACGCGCCGATTTCACCTTCACCGAGGGCCATGAAGAGCTGCACCATCGAGTGAGCATGTGTTCCTTGCGGGTCGATACCCATCGCGTGGGACGTGCCAACATTGCTCGATGCGTCGGCGCCACCGATCAATGCAGCTCGGGTGCCGGCATTGGTCCCCACATCGGGCCCTCGTCGCATCCCGAACTCGAGTACCGGTCCCCCGGCTGCAGATTCGGCCACGCGCGACGCCTTCGTGGCAACCAGCGTCTGGTAGTTGAGATGGTTCAGAAACGACGTCTCGAGGATCTGAGCGATGGCCAGGGGTCCTTCAACGATCGCTATAGGAGCGTGACCGTGAACGACCCGACCCTCGGGCACAGAGCGGATCGAGACGCCTCCGAAGCCACCGGTCTCCGCGAGCCAGGAGAGGAACCCTTCATCGAACCGACGCCGACCGCTGGCACAGCGTTGAGATCGCAGTCGATCGAGGTCCTCGTCGCGCACCCGCGTCGCCTCGATCCAATCGATGAGCCATTCGAGGCCGGCGAACACGGCGTATCCCGCCTGGTGGCGCCCGTAGTCGGGGTACCGCCGGAAGAAATAGTCGAACTGGGCGGTGCGTTCGTGCAGCCCGTATTTCCAATACAGCTGGGACATGGTGAGCTGGTACTGATCGGTGAACAAGAAGCCCTCTGTCAGATCACGACGGTTTGTGGTCATGGATCACACGATACGAGACATGAGACATGAAATGTGAGACTCGAGAATCCAACGGGCATCTCGGGCCTCAAATCTCATGTCTGTCTTGTCCTGCTCAGCCGCCTTCGGTCATCGGACGGACGTCGAGCGCTGCGTCGAGCTCGTCGACGGGGAGGACTTCCATCTCGAGGGCGACCTCGCGTACACCACGGCCCTCGGCGAATGCCTTCTTGATCACCACGGCGACTTTGTCGTAGCCGATGTGGGGCACCAGCGCCGTCGCGACAATGGCGTTCTGGTCGAGCAGGAACGCTGCACGCTCGGCGTTGGCCGTGATGCCGTCGACCGTCATGTCCTTCAGAACCCTGGCGCCTGCAGCGAGCAGTTCGATCGATTCGAGCATCGCGTAGCTCATGACCGGCATCATCACGTTCAACTCAAAGTTGCCGTTCGCACCGCCCCAGGTGATCGTGACGTCGTTCCCGAATACGCGGGCGGCGATCATCATCACGGCTTCCGGGATGACCGGGTTGATCTTCCCGGGCATGATCGAAGATCCCGGCTGGAGCGACGGCAGCGAGATCTCACCGATGCCGTTGCGTGGACCGGACGACAGCCACCGAAGGTCGTTGACGATCTTGAACATCGATGTCGCCACCGTCTTCAGGACACCCGACGCATTGACATACGCGTCTTTCGCCGCCTGAGCTTCGAAGTGGTTCTCGGCCTCGGCAAACGCGAACCCGGACCGGCGGCTCATGATCTCGATTGTGCCCGCAGCGAATCCTGCTGGGGCATTGATGCCGGTGCCGACAGCGGTTCCCCCGAGGGCCAGCTCGCGCAGTTCGGGGAGCACCGTTTCGATTCGACCGACCGCCTTGGCCACCTGCGCGGCATAACCGGCGAACTCCTGACCGAGCCTGACCGGCGTGGCATCCTGGAGGTGCGTGCGGCCGGACTTCAGTACGTCATCGAACTCGATCGCCTTGGCATCGAGACCCGTCTTGAGGTTGCGCAGCGCCGGGAGCAGATCCTCTTCCATCGCAACAACCGCGGCCACGTGCATCGCCGTCGGGATCACGTCGTTCGAAGAGGTGCCTGCGTTCACATGATCGTTCGGATGCACAAGTTTCGAGCCGAACTCCCCGCCGAGGATCTCGGTCGCACGATTCGCAAGCACCTCGTTGGCGTTCATGTTGGTCGACGTGCCTGATCCGGTCTGGAAGATGTCGACGACGAACTCGTCGTCAAAACGGCCGGACATCATCTCCTCGGCAGCAGCAATGATGGCGTCGGCCTTCTCGGCGTCGACGTTCCCCATCGACTTGTTCATCTCCGCTGCGGAGCCCTTGATGAGACCGAGGGCCCACACGAACCGGCGGCCGAAACGCAGGTCGGAGATTGGGAAGTTGTCGACGGCCCTCTGGGTCGATGCTCCGTAGTAGGCGTCATCGGGGACAGAAACCTCACCCATCGAGTCGCGTTCGATCCGCATGCGAGCTCCTTCGTAGGGAAATACCGGCTCAGGATACAGTCGCGAGGGTGGGTCTCGACCAGAAGAAATCGGAGGGGATTTGCTACCCCAGAGCCCGCGTAACGGCAGCCGGGAAGATCGTGCCGACGTCGCCGTCGATGCGGAGCGCGACGAAGGGCGATCGATCGTGCTCGGTGGCACCTCGGTTGACCACTGCATAGGCAGCCCCGTGACGAGCGGCCTCGAGCGGGATATCGGCGGCCGGGGTCACAGAGAGCGTCGATCCGAGGGCTATCGCGACATCGGCGCACTTCGCCGCATCGAAGGCTCTGGCGAGGTCGACGGCTCGCAACTGCTGCCCGAACGAGATCGTCGCAGGCTTGAGATAGCCACCACACTCGCAAATGGGCGGTTCGCCGGTCGTCTCGAACGATGTGAAATGCTCGCCCGGTTCGGACCGGGCGCCGCAGGTTTGGCATTCGATCCGTGCGTTCGTGCCGTGGATCTCAACGAGGAGACCTGAGGCTGTGCCCGCCACCCGATGCAGGCCGTCGACGTTCTGTGTCACGACGAGTTCGATCCGACCTGCTCGCTGCAGTTCGGCGATCGAGTTGTGAACGACATTCGGCCGCGCGGCACCGAACGCTTCACGGTCCTCAGCCTTCTGTCTCCAGTACTCGACCCTGGCATCGTGTTCCGTCATGAACTGGTCGTAGAAGATGGGACGTCTCGTGTTCCACACACCCTCGGGTCCCCGATAGTCGGGGATGCCGCTGCCAGTCGAGATTCCGGCACCGGTGAACACGAGGAGACGATCCGCACGCGCAATCATCGAAGCCAGACGGGCAATGCCCTCAGTCTGTTCGACGACGGTGGTCACGATGATCCCTGGAAGACGTCGAGGATCACGACGGCGAATGCAACGGCGGTCACTGCAACCACGGCTCGCCGAACCCACACCCATCCACGCCACACGCCGAACTCATCGATGGCCTCGCTCAGCGGCGCTTCACCGTAGAGGAGCACCCGAAGCGCCATCTCTGCCCGGGTCCGTGATCCGCCAAAGCGACCTCCACTCCCCTCCACGGCTTCTCCTGGATCGTCGATCCCTCTCGCCCGGCGCTGGATCGGCCGAATGAGCCACACGAGCACCGAGAGGACAGCAATTCCACCGAGTAGCACCCACCAATTGGTGACGGCGAAGAGGGCGGCGAGTCCGACGACCCAGGCAAACCAGATGCGTGAGATCTCGGTGACATAGCTTCGAGCGTCGGCGGTGTCGGAGAACCAGTTCATGAGCAACAGTGTACGGAAGGCGGCGGGTTCACGGTTCACAGATGGCCCGTGACCGCTACCGTGACCGCATGCCGCACATCGACGTGACCACCTTCATTCCGGGCGAACTCGAGGGAGTCGACCGGTACAAGCTCCTCACCGGCTTGGTCGTGCCGCGACCGATCGGTTGGATCGGAACCCTCGGGCCTGACGGCCGCCAGAATCTCGCACCGTTCTCGTTCTTCAACGTCGTCGCCGGCACACCGCCAACCGTTCTCTTCTCTCCCGGCCGGAGAGCGGGAACAGCCAAGGACACGCTCGCCAATGCCCTCGCGAGCCGCGAGTTCACCGTCAGCATTGTCGACGAGTCCCTGGCAGAGGCCATGAACCTCACGTCGGGCGAGTACCCCCCGGACATCGACGAGTTCGCCATCGCGAACCTATCGGCACGGCCTGGTGACGTCGTCACTGCCCCCCTGGTAGCCGAGGCGCCGGCGAGTCTCGAGTGTCGCGTCACCCACGTTGTGGAGCTCGCCGATCCACCGACCAACACGGTCATATTCGGAGAAGTCGTTCGAATCCACGTTCGCAGCGATCTGCTCGACGGGACAAGGATCGACCCCGTCGGCCTCAAGGCAATCGGGAGAATGGCCGGTAGCTCCTACACGCGCATGGCAGACGGCTACTTCGAGATGGACCGGCCTACCGAACTCACCTGATGGCTGCGTATCCCTCGGACTCGAGACGCTCGGCGATCTCGGGACCGCCGGACTCAACGACACGCCCATCGACCATGACGTGGACCCGATCGGGGTTCATGTACCGGAGGATGCGGCTGTAGTGCGTGATGACCAGAACGCCGAGCGAGGGGCTGCGCAGCGCCTCCACCATGGCGGCAACCTCACGAACCGCATCGATGTCGAGGCCAGAATCGATCTCGTCGAGGATGGCGACTTTCGGCGACGCAACGGCGAGTTGGAACATCTCGGATCGCTTCTTCTCACCACCGGAGAGACCCGTGTTGATCGCCCGATCCATGAAACGGTCCATGTCCAGCAGTTGCGAGGCACCGGCAGCTCTCGTCCGGGCTGCTGACGGATCGGCGGCAACGTCTGTCATCTCCTCGATGAGATCGTCGAGAGACACGCCCGGTACCTCCGTCGGATACTGGAACGCCTCGAAGAGGCCCAATCGGGCTCGCTCATATACGGGGAGATCCATCACCTCGACGCCTCCGACGAGGGCCGAACCCGAAGCGTCGTAGTCGTCGTTCCCCATGAGTACGTGGGTCAGCGTGGACTTCCCCGATCCATTCGGCCCCATGAGGGCGTGCACCTCACCAAACGGTACCGTGATGTTGATCCCCTTGAGGATCTCGAGGTCACCGAGGCGGGCCTTGAGGTCGATGATCTCCAGAGCGTTCGACATCAGGATGTCCCTTCGATGGTCAGGTAGACGACGCCGTCTCGCACGGCTGTCGGGTATACCGGCACAGCCGTTGTCGCTGGAAGCGAACCGGGCTTGCCGGTCACGAGATCGAACGGCGATCCGTGTCGTGGACACTCGATCTCGCCGTCGAAGACCTCGCCTTCTGCGAGCGAGGCCTCGGCGTGGCTGCATCGATCGCCGATGGCGTGGACCGCTTCGCCGATTCGGAACAGAGCAATTCGCTCGTCCCCGACTTCGACGCGAACGCCGCGACCGTCGGGCAACTCGGCGAGAGTTGTGACTTCGATGTCCATCACACCCTGCCTTCTGCCTGCGCGGTTTCGTACTTGCGGTTGATCCACTCACGGACCGCCGTGGCGAGCTCCGGATGTGGCAGCTTCCCGAGTGCCTCCTCGAAGAAGCCCCTCACCTGGAGCCTGTTGGCGCGTTCCGGGTCGAGGCCGCGACTCATGAGGTAGTACTTCTGCTCGATGTCGAGGGGGCCAACGGTCGATCCGTGGCCACACTTCACATCGTTGGCAAGGATCTCCAGATTCGGCACAGACTGCGCCGACGCTCCATCCGACAGAATGAGATTGCGATTCGTCTGGTAGGCCTCAGTCTTCTGACCGGTCTCATCGATGCGGATCATCCCGGTGAAGACGGACCGAGCTTCGTCCTCGACGGCGCCTTTCAGGAACATGTCGGAACGCGTGTTCGTACCGCTATGACGCATGAAATACCGGTAGTCGAGGACCTGGTTCTGTTCACCGAAGTAGGCGCCAACGATGTTCGCCGACGAACCCCGTCCTGCCAGGCCAACATCGAGATGCAAGCGGGCCAATCGCCCTCCGAGGCCGACTTCACCGAACCGGAAGAGGGCATCGTTCCCGACCTCGGCACGAAGCGAACTGATCGACCGAACCCCGTAGCCAACGTTCTGTACGACGCTCAGCGAGACACGGGCGCCATCCCCGACGTTGATGGAGAACTGGGGCACGATGAGCGCGTCGATGTCGGGTGCCGAACGGAGGTGCACGACAACGGAGATGTCCGCGTGTTCCTCTGCGGCGATGACGACACTGGGGAAGCTTGCCGCGCCACTCAAGCCTGCCTGGACATCGATAGCGACCACCGATGGTGCAACGATGCCGCGGGCCGCATGAACGAACACGCCGTCACCACCGAAGGCGGCAGCGGCGGCCTTGAATATATCTGCGTCGGCCGAGATCTCGGATCGGCTGAGAGTGGCCTCTACCGTGTCCGAGTGTTCGACGGCCGCCCGAGAGAGTGACATAGCGATGAATCCGTCGGTGGCGTGGTCCTCGCCGACGAAGGAACCGTCGACAACTCGCACTGGGATCGCTCCGGGAAGGTGAACAGTAAGAGGATCATCTCCGAGATCGACCGCCGGACCCGCCGCAGGGCGGTAGCCCTCGATGGAGAACTCGAGATCGACATATCGCCAGATCTCATCGTCCTGGGAGGGCATGGCGCCGTCGAGGAACGCACGCAGCGCCGCCGAACGAACCTTCGACCGCCAGGTCGGGTCGTCGGCACCTGCCGTCGTTGAAACGGTCTGATCGAAGTGGGACAAGGGGATAACCTCTGCTAGGAAGCACGGTCGAGAATACCGATGCGTGCCCCGCTAAACGGCACAAGTATTTGAAGCCTCTACCTACGGTTCAGGGTTCGAGCTACCAGAAGAGCAGATGCCACGGGCCAGGAATCGCCGGCATCAGGCAAGAGGAGCATCCCCATGACTACTTTGACGAGAAGAGTCGCGCTCGGAGTGATCGCAGCCGCCGTTCTCACGGCAGAGATCGTTCTCCCGGTACCGCAGGCCGAAGCCATTGTCCCGGCGAGCGCAACACAATTCGTGATCAAGGCCTTCCCCCACGAGACCGCCATCGTGCGGTTCTCGGACACCTGGGGAGCCAGCCGGTCCGGTGGGCGGGGCCACACCGGTACCGACATCATGAGCCCCAAGGGGACGTGGGTCGTCGCCGTTGACGACGGCATCGTCGAACGGCTCGACTGGAATCGCCTCTCGGGTTGGAACATCATGATTCGTCACGCCGACGGATGGACGAGCCACTACCTGCACCTGAACAACGACACTCCCGGGACCGACGATGGTGAAGGCGGAGAGGAGACGGCCTTTCTGGAGGGTCTCGACATCGGAAGCATCGTCAGGGCGGGAGACGTCATCGGATTCGTCGGTGATTCAGGGAACGCCGAGCACACGGGTTCCCACACGCACTTCGAGCTCCACGTCGACGGCAAGAAGGTCGATCCGTACCCGTTCCTGGAAGAAGCAATGGACCGGAAAGTACGAGAATCAGAAGTGCGCCGGGAGATGCGGTAGGTGAGTAGATCAGTAGATCAGTAGCAAGTAGAGCAGTACTGATCTACTGATCTACTGATCTACTCACCTATGAGCGAGCTCGCCCTCGCGAAGACGCTATCGAGCATGGCTTCCGTCAGCTTCCCCGTGAACGTGTTCTGTTGACTGGGGTGGAAGCTGGTCAGAAGCACGGGGCCATTCGGAACGGTGACCTCGAGACCGTGTGCGAACCGCGGTCTCGGCTTCGGCAGGGCATGACCCCGGTCCCCGAGATGCCGCCAGATCGATCGGTAGGAGAAGTCGCCGAGGGCAACGAGGACTGCGGGTTCGAGGACGTCGAGTTCCCGATCGAGCCACACTGCACACGTGTCTCGTTCGTCGACGCTGGGCTTGTTCTGTGGCGGGGCACATCTCACAGCCGCCGTTACCCACGCGCCTGACAGCGTCAGCCCGTCGTCGCGCCCGGTGGACTCCGGTTGGCTGGCGAAACCGGACCGCCACATCGCCTGGTAGAGCCAGTCGCCGCTCCGGTCCCCGGTGAACATCCTTCCGGTTCGATTCGCGCCGTGCGCTGCGGGCGCAAGACCGACAACAACGACTTGGGCTGCCGGATCGCCGAAGCCCGCTACGGGTCTCCCCCAGTAATCCTCGTCGGAGAACGCTGCCCGTTTGTCAACCGCAACCGTCTCACGCCATTCAACGAGGCGCGGACAGCGACGACACCCAACAATCTCTTGGTTCAGCGACGCAAGTGCATCGGCACCGCTCATTGAGGTGGAAGGAGTTCGGTCGGGTAGGACGCAGCGTTCGACCAGAGCATCCAGCCGTTCACCCGATCGTCGACTCTCCTCTGGATCCCTCGAACCTCGAAGGCCGGGATCTTCCATGTCTGGAGCCACGGCCGGTAGTAGGCGAATCCCTCGAGCCGTGAGAGTCCACTCACCAACGCGGATTCAACGATGTCGCCCGCGTGGTCGTTTGGGTCGGCATACCCTTTCCATCCAGACCCATAGTTCGTCGAGTACAGCATCGGACTCAGCACGTCGATCGTACGTGACATGAGGCCGGGAAGTTGGCCTACCCCCTCATCGGTGCCGGACTCGAGCGTAATTCCCAGCACGGTCGACGCTACGCCACATCGCGGGCTCAACACCAGATAGGCCCGCTTCAGGAACGCCTGGATCGAGGCAACACGTATCTCTTCGATGTACTCATCATCAAAGACCGCGGTCGAGACGTCCCCACCGAACGGAAAGGTTGTGAAGTCGAATTGGATCTCGTCGAAACCTTCACCACACGCCTCATCTGCAAGGGCGACCGGATACTCGTAGGACACCGGGTCGGTCGGATCCATCCATGCGTCACCGTTCCTGGTGTACCACAGCTCCGAAGTCCCGTCCTCGAGCACCGCGTGATCGGGTTCGGCCCTCGCCATCGGGGTGTCCTGGAACACGACGACCCTTGCGATCTTGTAGAGGCCGTGATCGTCCATGTCTGCGATGATCTCCGACAGGTCATACTGGAGTGTCACTGCAGATGCCTCGTGGGCGGCATCAACCGTCGTGTCGTGGTAGACCGTGCCGAATTCGTCCTTGACGTCTACCACGAACGCATCGATCCCGGACGCGTCTGCCATGTCAAGCAAGCGCTGCCAGTGCTCAGAATCCCCTGCTGCCGAACCACCGACGCGCACTCCATGCACGACGAGGGGCTCCATCGTCGTATCGATCTCGCTCGTTGAACCATCCCACGGCACGTTCGAGCCCTGCCAGGTCGCGCGAGTGAGAGAGATATCCCCCGGAACGGCGCGCACGATCTCGAACAGGCCATCGTCGTTCGTCGTGTCACGACCCCCGCCCAGTCTCACTTCGACACCGGGCAGCGCTATGCCCCGGTGGGTTGAGACGCGGCCCGAGAGCACGATCGGTTCCAGACGGAACTCGATGCGATCCTCCGGGGGCGGGTCGTCGGCAGTTTCAGTCTGCGACTCGAAACCGGGGGCAGACACCTCGATCGTCGTCGAATCCTGAGGCCAGACGAACGCCGGCACGCCCCCGTCGGTCTGGAACATCGCAGCTCCGCCGACGGTGACCTCCGCCTCGAGCACACTCAGGTCGTCACCTGCAAGGACCACGACTTCGATCGTCGGGGGTCCGACTTCAGGCGGACGCAGCGCGGACGCGTCGAGAGGAGCCGGGCTTGTACAGCCGGCTGCGGCGATCGAGAGGATCGCCATGGCGAGGAAAAGGAAGCGCGTCAGTTGGGTCATGATTGCCAGTAGGCCAGGAAAGCGTAATGAACCATTGCCCATGGTGCGTATGCGTGATAAATTCAAACAGCTCTCTCCGCGGAGAGGGGGAGGAGGAGCACATGGCTGATCGTGGACGAGAGACCGCAGCAGCGGATGGCGTTGGTCGATATCTCGGACAAGTTTCGGATCACGACCTGCTCGAAGCCGAAGACGAAGTCCGACTCGCGCGAACGATGGAGAACGGCAAGACGGCTCAGCGTCGTCTTGAGTCCGGCGATCCGGTAGAAGCAGCTGAGCGAGCTTCACTGTATCGAATGGTCGAGATGGCGGATGAGGCAAAGGACGTCTTCATCCGCTCGAACCTCCGGCTCGTCGTTTCGATCGCGAAGCGGTACACGGGAAGGGGTCTCGACCTCCTTGATCTCATCCAGGAAGGCAACCTCGGTCTCATCCGCGCCGTCGAGAAATTCGACTGGCGCAAGGGTTTCAAGTTTTCGACCTACGCCACGTGGTGGATCCGCCAGTCGATCACCCGCGGTCTGGGGAATCAGGGCAGGACGATCCGGCTTCCCGTTCACATGATCGACGTCGTGCGCACCGTGCAGGAGACCGAATTGTCCCTGCAGGAACAGTTCCGAAGGGCACCGACCCTCGCCGAGATCGCTGAAGTCAGTGGGCTTGACGAGGAACGCATCCAGATGGCGCGAACCACGCCGGGAGACACGATCTCTCTCGATCGCCCGGTCGGGGAAGAAGGTGACGCCCAACTCGGCGACTTCGTCGAGGACGAGTCGACGCCTGATCCATTCACCGTCGTGGCCGAGGTGGCACGGTGTGAGGAGGTCTCCAAAGCGCTCGGCGTGCTCGAAGACCGGGAGTGCAAGGTGCTCATCCTGCGTTTCGGAATCGGTGGGAACCCGCCGCGAACGCTCTCGAGTGTGGGCGCAGAACTCGGAATCACGAGAGAGCGGGTCAGACAGATCGAGAACAGAGCCCTCGGCAAACTGAAACACCCGAGCGCGCTGTACGATTTGCGGTCGTTGCTGTAGGGCGACTCCGTCGCCGGTACTGAGTACTGAGTACTGAGTACTCGGCTGCGAAGCAGCCTTCAGAACAGCCGAAGGATGTCCGTGTCCGCGCCGCGCAGCAGTTCGTAGTCGACTTCTGCCCAGGCCATACCGCGGTCGGTTGCGAGGGTCCGTGCTTGGAGTTTCACCGCTTGGGCCACGAAGATCCCTCGCACGGGGGTCAGTCGTTCATCACGGTTGAGGAACTCCAGATACCTCGTGAGCTGCTCGACGCCGTCGATCTCGCCCCGGCGTTTGACTTCGATAGCGACCGTCTCTCCAGCAGCATCACGGCAGAGGAGATCGACCGGGCCGATCGGTGTTGGGTACTCCCGGCGGATGAGCGTCATCCCCTCCTCGATCGCCTCAGGCTGCTCGGCGAGCAGACGCTGAAGCTCGAGTTCCACACCGTCCTTCTGCAGACCGGGATCCTCACCGAGTTCGACGGTGGTATCCATGTGAATCTCGTGAAGATCGATCGTGAGCTGCTCAGACTTGCCGTTGGTAACGAACCATCGTCCGTCTTCCTCGACGAGATGATTCGGAGCGTTCATCCAGTTCAGAGGTTTGTAAGCCCCCGCCTCGGCGTGGACGAGCAGTGACCCGTCGGCCTTGATGATGATCAGCCGTGTCGCCCGCGGCAGATGTGCCGCAAGGCGACCTGCGTAGTTGACGGTGCAGTCGGCGACGACGATGCGCATGTGACGTGAGCGTACCGGCTGGATTGCTCCTGCGGAACGGCAGTGCCTACCCGACCGAGCCTTCCATCTGAAGCTCGACGAGGCGGTTCAACTCGACGGCGTACTCCATCGGCAGTTCCTTGACGATCGGCTCGATGAACCCGGCCACGACCATCGCCGTCGCCTGCTCCTCGGTGAGGCCGCGTGTCATCAAGTAGAAGAGCTGGTCCTCCCCCACTTTCGACACGGTGGCTTCATGACCGATGTCAACGTTCGACTCTTCGATCTCCATGTACGGATAGGTGTCGGAGCGCGAATCCTCGTCGAGAATCAGCGCATCACAGCGGACGAAGGAACGAGCGTCCTCCGCGCCGGGCTCGACCCGGACCAGTCCCCGGTACCCGGCACGGCCACCGTGGATCGAGATCGACTTGGAGGTGATGAGCGATGTCGTATTCGGCGCCACGTGGACGATCTTCGCTCCCGCGTCCAGGTGCTGACCGGCACCCGCCATCGCGATCGAGAGGATCTCTCCGTGAGCGCCTTCCCCCATCAGCCACACAGCCGGATACTTGGCGGTGAATTTCGAGCCGAGGTTGCCGTCGACCCACTCCATCGTGGCGTTCTTGTAAGCGACGGCGCGTTTCGTCACAAGGTTGTAGACGTTGTTCGACCAGTTCTGGATCGTCGAGTAGCGGGCGCGGCCACCTTCCTTGACGACGATCTCGACGACGGCAGAGTGGAGCGAATCAGACGAGTAGACGGGGGCGGAGCATCCTTCGACGTAGTGAACGAAGGCGCCTTCGTCGACGATGATCAAGGTTCGCTCGAACTGGCCCATGTTCTCCGCGTTAATCCGGAAGTATGCCTGCAGCGGCTCGTCGAGATGAACACCCGGGGGTATATAGATGAACGATCCACCCGACCAGACGGCCGAATTGAGTGCCGCGAACTTGTTGTCATTCGGTGGAATGATCGTCCCGAAGTACTCCTGAACGATCTCCGGGTACTCACGAACGGCAGTGTCCATGTCGGTGAACAGAACGCCGAGTTCCTCGAGGTCCTCCCGGTTCCGGTGATAGACGACTTCGCTCTCGTACTGCGCGGTAACACCGGCGAGGTACTTGCGCTCGGCTTCCGGGATGCCGAGCTTCTCGTAGGTCTCTTTGATGGAGTCGGGGACCAGGTCCCAGTCCTGGACCTGGCCTTCGGTCGGCTTGATGTAGTAGTAGATGTTGTCAAAGTCGATCTCGTTGAGCGCGCCGTCGCCGACCCACTGGGGCATCGGCTTGCGGAGGAAACGTTGGTACGACTTGAGCCGGAAGTCGAGCATCCACTCGGGTTCCTTCTTCATGCGCGACATGTCGCGGATGATCTGTTCGCTCAGGCCTTTCTCCGGCTTGTAGACGTAGTCCTCTTCGTCGGACCAACCCAGCTGGTAGGAGCCGAGATCAAGATCAACGGTGGTCATAATGCTGTACTCCCCGGATTTACACTATCGAGATAGTGTCATTGTACGGTGCCCGCAGAATGAATGGGACAAAGATCTGAGCGGCCGGTGGCACCGGGGCAGGAACGAGTGGGAGTGGGAAGACCGAACCACCCCGGCGCACCGCCGCTCCCTTGGACAACGCACCCCAGTGTCGGTTCGTTCCCGCGGGGACCGTTCTCAGAACACTTCTTCACACCAGGGGGCGACGTCGCCGCGGAACATCCGTCCGAGCAGCGTGATCGAATCAGCATCTCCCCGAACCAAACCTGCCAGGAGCATCGCATGCGCATCGCCACCGCCGAGGTACAAGCTTGACAACTCCACGGTGCTGAGCTCCAGATCGGACTCCGGTGTGTCGATTCGTCGACACGAGGCACTGCCATCCATCACCGCGAGTTCGAACGAACCGCCGAGCTCCGGCATGAAGGGATCATCGACGGCGATACGAATCTTCCCATCCGCCGCGTAGGTGCGTGCCTCGAGAGCCTGCTCGACATCGAGAATTCGGAGGTGCAACCCATCCCATCGTTTGCGCTCGATCCGCCGATGATCGGGAACCTTCCACCGAAGCGGATCGTCGACGGGGAGGTTCCTAAAGACGATCTTCGGGAAGAGGTCGACGTTCGTGACGAACCGCCAGATTCCGGTGTGGGCTGATCGCGAGTTGGAGATGATCTCGCGAATGCGGATCATCCCGTTCGGGAATCCCGTCTCCCAGTCCGGCTTCTGGCGGAAGATGGCGTAGCCATCGGGTTGTCCGTCGGTCTCGTGGATGAGGTACCGCTGGGCCGAGAAACCGCGTCGCCCGATGCTCGGGTCGAAGAAGAGATCCCGATCCCACCATTTCCCCGTCCGGCTGAGCATCCCCGGGCGCCGGGATCGCTCCACTTCGTACAGAGGGGGCATGACGACTGCCGCTTCCTCCGCCGTGACCATGCGCACCGAGCCCGCCTCGCCATCGATGGACACGCGTGTTTGATCCATCTCGATCGCTTCGGTCTCGGAGGCGACGCCAAAGCCGTACCGGCTATAGATCAGGCTCTCGGACGCCCAGAGGCCCGCGAGCGGCTCGCCCCGGGAGACACCATCGTCGAGATGGTCCCGCATCATGGCGGTCAGCACTCGCTGCCGGCGGTGTGTGGCGGCGACCGTCACGATCGTCGTTCCCGCCATGGGTATCTGTTTCCCGCCCGGCACCGTCACGTCGAACGGAATACCTGCCAGCGTCCCGACGATCATGTCACCGTCGAAGGCTGCGACCGTTCGATCTAGCGGGATTACCTCGAGCCATTCAGGAGGGAACTCCTCGTCGTTCAGATCCTCCCCGAAGCCGAGCATGATGGCCTCGCGAAACGGAACCGTCTCGTCCTCGATGATCGGGCGTGTCGTGATCTCCATAGCCACGAGGTTACCGACCGCCGGACAAGGAACACGAAAGAGATACGATCCGCACTCACTGACCTCAGGAGGTACCGCGATGGGACCGGTTCGAATCGCCGTCCAGATCCATCCGCAGCACACTGGCTACGCCGGCATCCGTGATGCCGTCATGCAAGCCGAAGACATGGGCGTCGACGTTGTGTACAACTGGGATCACTTCTACCCGCTCTACGGCGGCGAACCTGATCCCACCGCTGGTCTCCACTTCGAGTGCTGGACGATGCTCGGGGCCTGGGCCGAGCAGACCGAACGGATTCAGTTCGGCGCCCTTGTCACGTGCAACTCGTACCGAAATCCTGAACTCCTCGCGGACATGGCCAGAACCGTCGACCACATCTCCGACGGGAGGCTGATCCTCGGAATCGGATCTGGCTGGTTCGAGAAGGACTACGACGAGTACGGCTACGACTTCGGAACGGCGGCAAGTCGACTTCGCGATCTCGATGCCGCGATGCCCCGGATCACCGGCCGCCTCGAACGACTCGATCCCCCACCGACCCGTCACATCCCGATCCTCATCGGTGGTGGCGGAGAGAAGGTGACGTTGCGCATCGTGGCCGAACACGCCGACGTGTGGCACACGTTCGGGAACCAGGAAGCGATCGCCCACAAATCGAGGGTTCTCGACGAATGGGGAGCGCGGGTCGGTCGCGATGCCTCGGCCATCGATCGATCGATCGGTGTCAAACCCGAGCAACTCGGCGAGGCCGACGCCTTCCGTACGCTCGGGGTCACGGAGTTCACGATCGGCGTGACGGGGCCAGACCTGGATCTCGAGCCGGTCAAGCCGTGGCTAGCTTGGCGGGATTCGGTGAATGGGATCCGGTAGTCCCCAGTCGCCAGACGTGAGCTGCCAGCTACCAGCCGCGAGCAAGAGGTATCACACCTCATCAGATGCCGACTACCGACTACCGACTACCGGACAAAGCCATGAACCATCCGATTCTTGCCAGGATCTACGACACAGTGCTCGCTCCAACCGAGCGCATGGGTGTGCGCGACCAGCGCAGACGGCTGATGGACGGGCTCACGGGCAGGGTGGTTGAGATCGGAGCGGGAACGGGCCTCAACGTCCCGCTCTACCCGGCGACGGCTGATGAGATCCACGCCATGGAACCCGATCAGCACATGGTTGAACGGCTGAGGGAGAAGGCAAGCGGCTCTCCCGTTCCCCTATTTCTGTATCGCGGAGACGCCCACGATCTACCGTTCTCCGAAGGAGTCTTCGACGCGGCAATCATCACGTTCGCCCTCTGCACGATCCCCCAGCCGGTGCGCGCTCTCGACGAGGCTCATCGTGTCGTTCGATCAGGGGGGACGCTCCGCTTCTTGGAGCACATCCGCTCCCCGAGCGCTCGAACCGCCCGGTGGCAGGATCGCATCAACCCGATCTGGGGGAAGGTGTCGGGTGGATGCAGGCTCAACCAGCCAACCGTTGAGATCCTCGAGGCGACCCATTGGGAGATCGATGAGGTCTGGCGTTCCGGAGGCGGATTTGTCGCCGCTGGTCAGGCCTTCCGAACCTGATCCCGAAGCGCCACGCCGAATGCTTCAATGACCGCCATCGGCGTCGTTGCGTGTGGTGACACGCGAATCCAGCCGTTTCTTTCCGACACGATGAACCCTGCCACGGCAAGAGACTCCACCGCTTCGGTGGCCTCAAGGCCTGGGAAGCGGAACGTGACAATTCCGGCCCGTTCGTCGTCCGATCTCCACGGAGCAATCACTTCTGCATCGAGCGTCCGAACCAGATCGAGCACCGCTCCAGACCGGTCGAGCACCGCGGCTTCGATCTCGTCGATGCCACCGTCACCAACGATGCGCAGAGCGGCAGCAGCAGCGACAGCACCGAGAAGATTCGGAGAGCCTTCCAGGAATCGATCAGCGGTTGTCAGCGCCGGGTGAGGCGGGGGAACCTCGAACGCATAGCCGTCTTCAACGCTCCACCATCCGGTGAGCGTGGGCTCGAGACGGTCGAAAACGCGGGGAGATACGACCATGACGCCTGCGGAGAAACCGGCCCGGAGCCATTTCTGCCCGCCTGCGACGAAGACGTCGGCGCTGCCGAGTCCGGCCTTGACCGCGCCGAGGCCCTGAATCCCGTCGACGACGACGAGTGCGTCGCCTGCAGCCTCGGAGATGGCATCGATGTTGGCCCTGAACCCGGTCATGTAGTCCACCAGGCTCACCGCAACCACGCGGGTGTCGCCGTCGATCGCTTCGGCGAGCGCCTCGGGATCGATACGCCCGTCGGCAATCTCGACCGCCCGCACTTCGGGGCCACCGACCGACTCGGCACGGAGCCATGGGTATCGGTTCGCAGGGAACTCGGAAGCAGGAACGACGATGTTCCCGCCACAACCGATGAGACCGAATGCGATCTGCATGATCCCCGCACTCGTCGATGGCACCGACGTGACCAGCCCGTCCTCGACGCCAAGAGCGTTGGCGATCTCGCTGCGAGCCGTCTGATAGGCAGGACCGATGATCTGAGTCGCCGCCTGATCCCCCATCGCGACTTGGTCGAGAAGGTCGCGGGAGGCGATTCTCGCCGACCGGGAGGGAGGGCCAACCGAGGCGAAATTGAGGTATCCGTCGCGTTCGTCGAATTCCGCCAAGTAGTCACTGTTCATGTCATTCCTCTCTCCCACACCTCGACGAGACGGCCGAACTCCGGACTCGACTCGACGAGGTCTCGGTGATGGCCATCGGCGATGATTCGCCCGTCGTCGATCATGATCACACGATCTGCCCGTTCAGCCGAACGGAGACGGTGGGCGATCACAATGGCGGTCCGACCTGCGAGAAGCACCCGGAGGGCCCCCTCGATCTCCAATTCCGTCTCAGGGTCAAGGTTGGACGTCGCCTCGTCAAGAACGATGACCGACGGGTCGTCGAGGAACGCCCGGCCGAGGGCGATCAACTGCCGCTCCCCGGCAGAGAATCGACTCCCCCGCTCTCGAACTTCAGTGTCGAGCTCCTCAGGAAGCCCATGGACCCACGCGTCGATCCCCATCGCTCGCAGCACGTTCCACACGTCCTCGTCCGTGGCATCCGGTGCGCTGTACGTGAGGTTGTCCCTCAGCGTTCCGCTGAACAGGAACCCGTCCTGAGGGATGAGAGCGACGGCATCGCTACGGGACTCCATGGTGAGATCGCAAAGATTCGAACCGTCGATCTCAACCTCTCCGTGCTGGGGGTCGTAGAAGCGGAGGACCAACTTCGCGATCGTCGACTTGCCTGCGCCCGTCTCCCCCACCACGGCGAGACGCTGTCCGGCCGGGATGTCGAGGTCGATGTCTTGAATCACCATCGTTTCCTCGTCGTATCCGAAGGTGACGCCTCGAAGTGTGACGTCACCGGCGACCGGGGCCTCGAGATCGTATGCACCGGGACGCTCGACGATATCTGCCTTCACGTCGAGAAGACCGAACAGCTTCGCGAGGGCGGCGATCGCTGCCTGGAGGAGGTTGTAGACGTTCGCCAGGTTCACGATGGGCTGGAAGAACCAGTCAAGATAGAGGAGGAAGACAACGAGCGTCCCGAACGTCAGCGATCCGTCGATCACCCGATTGCCTCCGATGACCAGCACCGCGGCAAGCGCCACGATGCGCAGGAACCCAACCGTCGGGAAGTACCAGGAGATCGCAGCCGCCGCCGACATGTTCGCCCGGTAGTGCGCCTCGTTGGCGCGGCCGAACGACGCCGCCTGGACCTGCTCCTGTGTGAAGGCCTGCACCACCCGCACACCGGCGATGCCTTCTTGGAGTCCGGCGAGGACCATGCCAATCCGCTCGCGTACCTGTTCATATGCTTTCGAGGCCTGGCGCTGGAACACGACGGAGACACCGATCAACACGGCGATGACCACGAAGGTCGACACCGCCATCTGCCAATCGACGAGGATCATCGCTACGGCTACCCCGATAACGGTCAACGCGTTCGACACGGCCATCACCGCGCCGTCGGCGGCGAATTCCTGCAGCGACTCGATGTCCGAGGTCATCCGACTCACCAGCACCCCGCTCTTCGATCGTGAGAAGAACGCGGTGTCGGAGCGGATGAGATGCCCGAAGACCACGGCGCGCAACTTCAGCAGGTACTTCTCCCCCACCCACGCGATGCCATAGCGGGAGACCTTCACGAACACGTATTGGATGACCAACAAGACGATGAACACGATCGCTGCCCGCGACACCGCAGCCTTGTTTCCCTCGGCGATACCCTGATCAATGCCCGAGCGAACCATCAACGGACCCGTCAGGCGAGCGGCCGTCCCGAACGCGGCAGCCAGGAGGGCGCCAGACGCGGGCATCCAGAGACTGCGGCCGAGTCGCGCGGCCCGGACGAGCAGGCCGCTCTTGTCATCGACCTCGTAATCACCGGCGTGCTGCATGTATCTCATCGGGTACCGCCGGGAAGTCGTTCCTCGTCCCGAGCGAGCACCTCGCTGTATCGCGGGATCGTTTCGAGGAGTTCTTCATGGCTGCCCACCGCAACGATCGCCCCGTTCTCGAGGAACACGACGAGATCGGCGAGCGCCAGCGTCGAGGTTCGATGGGCGATGATCAGCGTGGTTCTGCCCGCCATGACGTGGCTCAGAGCTTCCTGGATCTCCGCCTCGACGACGGCGTCGACCGACGAGGTGGCGTCGTCGAGGATGAGGATCCTCGGATCCCGGAGGACGCTCCGTGCGAGTGCGATCCGCTGTCGCTGCCCGCCCGAGAGCGTGTGCCCGCGTTCACCGATCACCGTGTCGTATCCATCCGACATCGAACAGACGAAGTCATGGGCCTGAGCGAGACGAGCGGCCGACCGCACCCTTCGATCATCGGCATCGGGATCACCGACGCGAATGTTCTCCGCGATCGACGCTGAGAAGAGGAACGTCTCCTGGAACACGATCGCCACCTCGGATCGCAGATCGTCGAGTCGTAGGTCCCGGACATCGACTCCGTCGATCGTTACGGAACCGTGATCGACGTCGTAGAAGCGGGGCACGAGGTTCGAGACGGTCGTCTTTCCCGAGCCTGTTGTGCCAACGAGGGCAACCGCCGTTCCGCCGGGGATGGTGAGATTCACTCCCTCGAGCACCGCGCCACCGGACGGGTAGGCGAACCGAACATCGGTGAAGCGGATCTCCCCTGGACCGTCGGGAAGGTCGGCGGGTGAGTCGGAATCCTCGATGACCGGTTCGGTAGCCAGCAATTCGTCGATTCTGGAGGCAGATGCAGCTGCTCTCGGGAGGTTTGCGAGGAACCACCCCGTGATCATCAGCGGGAGGACGAGCACGGCGAGATATTGGGTGAATGCAACAAACTCACCGGGCGTCAGCGCCCCGTCGATGACCTGGAATCCGCCAACCCAGAGCACCGCGACGGTTCCGAGCGACGGTATCAGTTCGAACAGCGGTGCATACGTCGACCGGTAGCGAGCTATCTGGATCGTGTCTTCGTAGATCGCGACCGCCGCCCTCTCCAACCGTTGCTCCTCGCGGCGCTCCTGGCCGTAGGCCTTGACGACCTCGATGCCGGCCACGGTCTCCTCCACGACCTCCGCCAGATCGGCGAGCTTCTGCTGAACGCTGAACGAAAGCCGGATGATGCGACGGGCGAGTTGGTTCGCGTTGAGAGCGAGGGCCGGAATCGTGAGGGAGGCCACAGCACCAAGCACCGGATCGATGGCGATGAGCACAACGATCACGACCGCGAACATTGCGATATTGGCGATGACGATCGGCAGCATCATGAGAATGAGACGGATCTGGGAGAGATCCGACGAGGCTTTCGACATCAACTGCCCGGTCGGCGTGATGTCGTGGAACGAGAACGCGAGGCGTTGGATGTGGGAGAACATCCGACCTCTCAGATCGGCCTCGGCGCGGTAGGAGAGCCGGAACCCGAAGTAGCGTCGGAATCCCATCCCAACGGCCTGAATCAGACCAATGCCAATCATCGCGGCGACGAGCGGAAGCAGCAGGTCAGGCTGCCCCCCGAGAATCGCCTCGTCGACGACCTGCTTGACCAGGTAGGGGATCGCAACCACGGCGGCCATCCAGACGAGCGCACCGGCGATCGCAATCGTCCCATCTCGCGGATACCGCCGCACCGTCTTCGCGAGCAGTCCGATTCCGGCCCTCATGTCGGCTCTCGAACGTTCCGGGCTCACCGCTCCTCGCCTCTGGCGACGTCTTCAATGGATGGGACTACGGCCGGAACCACGATGACCACGAGACCGATGGCGTACGACCATACGAGGATGACGCCAACCGATCCGAGAGCCGCGATCGTGCCGCCGCTTACGTCCGGGAGAACTGCCGCGGCTCCCAGGGTGGCTACGGCCAAGATTGCAGTCGCGGTGATCGCCGAGATGAACGGGCGTCGGATCTGGGTCGGCGTACCCCACTCGTAAACGGCATAGAGCACTGTTGTCACCCAGCCGAAGAGAACCGCACCGCTGATCCCCGCCACCGATCCCACTTCAATACCGAAGTGCTCCAGAGCCGTCGTAACCCAGCTTCCAAATATGACGACGACATACCCGAGGACCAGGGCGACTCCGGCGCCAAGAGTGAAGAGGACCCCCAATCCACTTCCAGTAGGGGCGGTCTTCCTCCGCCCCTTCGATCAGTCGAAGGGCCTTCTGCACCGCGTAGATGGCTCGGGACCCGGACCAGAGAGCCACCAGAAGCGAGAGTATGACCACTGCGTTTTCGAGGTCGCCGACGGCGTCTTGGGCCTCGCTGAAGACGCTGATGATGAACCCACCGACCTCCTCGGGAAAGCCGTTGGCCACCATTTTCTCGACCTTGGGAACGGCATCGACATCCTCGGCAATCATCGAAAGGCCAGCCACCGCAGCAAATGCCAGGGGTACCAATGCGAAGAAGGCGTTGTACGCGATCGCCGCCGACATCAAGAATGGATC
>RCNG010000251.1_pt1 | contig 23255 bp, 18 predicted proteins | sample 2041371 | NCBI WGS metagenome assembly RCNG01 (sample SAMN09708227, study PRJNA481090) | Marine sediment metagenome, whole genome shotgun sequencing project. | biome: marine sediment; feature: ocean; material: sediment; isolation source: Sewage treatment plant 1 marine sediment (STP1) ... | reverse complement strand
CTCTGGTCCAAGGACATGGACGGCGATGGTGCCCCCGACGTGGACGACGGCCAGCTGCGCATGCTGGCCCACGACGTCATGCAGTCCCTCAAGGAGATCCCCAACACCGGCAGTAGCTTCGTGGTCGGAGGTCGCGCCGAGCAGGTGACCGTGGAGGTCTATCCCGGACGGCTGTCCGGTTACGGCATCAGCCTGGACCAGGTGGCCCAGACCATCAAAACCGCCAACGCCGAGGCCCAGGCCGGGGGCGTGGAGAGCCAGGGCACCCGCTTGACCGTGCTGACCGGCTCGTTCCTGCGTAGCGCCGACGACATCAATCGGTTGGTGGTGGGCACCCACAATGACGTGCCGGTCTATGTACACGACGTGGCCCGGGTGTGGCAGGGTCCGGAAGACGCCACTCAACTGGTGGCTTACTATACCGGTCCGGCGGGTCCCGAGCACCTGCATGCCGACGGCGTACCCGCGGTCACCATCGCCGTGGCCAAGAAGGAGGGTTCCAACGGGGTCGAAGTGGCTCGTGCCGTCCTCGAGCGGGTCGAGAGCCTGCGGGGCAACCGCATCCCCGGCAACGTGGAGGTAAGCATCACCCGCAACTACGGCAAGAGTGCCGACGACAAGGTCAAGGGGTTGCTGTTCAAGCTGTTCGTCGCCACCGCCTTCGTCTTCTTCCTGGTGCTGGGCGCATTCCGGGCCTTGAAGCCGGCCATCGTGGTGGTGCTGGTCATCCCGGTGGTGCTGTTGATGACCCTGTTCGTGGCCTGGCTCACCAACTTCAGCATCGACCGTGTCAGTCTGTTTGCCCTGATCTTCTCCATCGGCATCCTGGTGGACGATGCCATCGTGGTGGTGGAAAATATTTACCGCCGCTGGCTGGAGGAGGGCAAGACCGACGAGGAGACCGCGGTGGACGCGGTGCGCGAGGTGGGCAACCCAACGATTCTTGCCACCTTCACCGTCATTGCGGCGCTGCTGCCCATGGGCTTCGTCAGCGGCATGATGGGCCCCTACATGTCGCCGATTCCGGCCCTGGGCTCGGCGGCCATGATGATCTCCCTGTTCGCCGCCTTCGTCTTCACCCCCTATTTGGCCATCCACAAATGGCTGCGGCCCACCATGGGCTATCTGGAGAAGGCGGAAAAGCGCGAGCACAGGGAGGCGGAATGGATGGAAGGGCTGTTCCGCAGGATCCTCACGCCGATGATCGAGAGTCGCGCCAAGCAGCGGCTGTTCCGCCTCGGGATGTGGGGCATCTTCCTGTTCATGTGCTCCTTCTTCTATTTCAAGTGGGTGCCGGTCAAGATGTTGCCCCTGGACAACAAGCCGGAGTTCTCCGTAGTCGTGGACATGCCCGAGGGTACAGCGCTGCCGGTGACCGCCAATCTGCTGCACTTGATGTCCGAGGAGGTGCGCAAGATCCCGGAGGTGCTGGCCATCCAGGTGTACGCCGGCACTGCCAAGCCGTTCGATTTCAACGGTATGGTGCGCCACTACTATCTGCGCAAAGACCCCTGGCAGGGGGAGGTGCAGGTGCAGTTGCTGGATAAGTCCGAGCGCAAGCGCAGCAGCCATCAGATTGCGGTGGAGGCGCGCCAGCGCCTGACCAGCCTGACCCGGGACAGCGGTGCGCGCTTCGCCGTGGTGGAGATGCCTCCGGGGCCGCCGGTGCTGCAGTCGGTGGTCGCCGAGGTGCATGGTCCGACGCCGGCGGTGCGCCGCCAGGTGGCCCGGGATCTGACCGCGATCTTCGAGGAGGCCGAGAGTACCCGGGACGTCGACAACTACCTGCGCGACCCCTACGAATACTGGCGCTTCGACGTGGATACCGAGAAGGCGGTGCGCCGCGGCATCTCGGTGGACAGCATCAACCGTAATATGGCCATGGCCCTGGGCGGCACCAGTGTCGGGGATGTTAAACAGCGTACCGGGCACGAGCCGGTCAAGATCGTGATCCAGGTGCCGCTCGCGCAACGCTCCGAGGTGGTACGTCTCGGCGACCTCCCGATCATGTCGCAGTCGGGGGTCACCCTGCCGCTGCGGGAGTTAGGCAAGTTCGAGCGCATGCCGGTGGAAGACCTGATCTACCACAAGGATCTGCGTCCGGTGGAGTACGTGGTGGCGGATGTGGGCGGCCATCTGGCGGCGCCGGTCTACGCCATGATGCAAGTGCAGGATCTACTGAAGGAGAAAGGTTATCGTGCCCCCGACGGGGTGGAGCTGGCGTCCTATTGGATGGGGCCGCCGCTGAACGACTCGAACTCCGCCTTCGAGTGGACCGGCGAATGGACCGTCACCTACGAGACCTTCCGCGACATGGGGGCCGCCTTCATGGTGGCGCTGGTGCTGATCTACATCCTGGTGGTGTGGGAGTTCGGCAACTTCCGTATTCCGCTGGTCATCATGTCGCCCATTCCTCTGACCCTGATGGGCATCATCCCCGCCCATTTCATCACGTTCCAGCTGGGTATGGGGGGCGAGTTCACAGCCACCTCCATGATCGGCTGGATCGCCCTGGCGGGAATCATCGTACGCAACTCCATCCTGCTGGTGGATTTCTCCGTGCACGAGGTGCAACGGGGCATCCCGGTGAACGAGGCGGTGATTCGCGCCTGCAAAACCCGTACCCGACCTATCATGATCACCGCGTTGGCCCTGGTGGCCGGATCCAGCGTGATCTTTACCGACCCCATCTTCCAGGGCATGGCCATCTCCCTTGCCTCCGGTGTCCTGGTTTCCACCATCCTGACCTTGGTGGTGATTCCCTTGGGCTGCATCAACGCCAGCCAGGCGTTGTGCGATGTGGCCGCCGCCACGGCACCGGCCGGGCAGCATGTTCCCTGCGAAATCGAGACCAAGATCGAAAAGGCTCCCTCGTCCAAAGGCTCTTGGGCCATTGCCCTCTGGGGCAAGGTGGCCGGCGCCCTGATTATGGTGTTCTATGTCTTTCGCGGCATTTTTCTCCTGCTCATGCAGCTGTTCAAGCGTAAGAGGTCGGTGCCCAAGGCTGCGCCGAAGCCGCCACCTCCGGCCGCACCCGCTCCGGTGAATACCGGCGGTAGTGGCAACCCCCGGGACACCGGTGGTGGCGGTTCGCCACAGCCTGGGCCGGCGCCTGCGGCGGCGGACAGCAGCCGCGGGCGTGATGCCGCAGCAACCATGGAAACCGTGCCGCGGCAGGTGCAAGCCGGGGAGTCCGCTCCACAGCCGGAGAATATGGTTGACCCGATTGCAGCCGTCGCGCCGATCCCGCACGCAGCATCCGAGTCAGCTAAGGTCGAATCGGCGCAAATGCAGGGTCGCCGCCCCGCCGTGGACAAGAAGTTTGAGGCAGCAGCCGCAAAACCGGAAGCAGATACCAAGGAAACCCCGGGGGCTGTCGCTAAAACAGAGATCAAAGCGGCGGATAAGCCACTGGCTGGCTCAGAAGCCAAGCCGGCGACGAAATCGGCGCCCAAGCCAGCGGCGAAATCAGCGCCCAGGTCGGCGGCGAAATCGACGCCCAGGCCAGCGGCGAAATCTACGCCCAAGCCAGCGGCCAAGAAGAAAGCAGTGAAGAAAAAGGCCGTGAACAGGGCGGCCGCCAGTAACAAGCAGGCAAAACGAGCTGCTATGGTGCAGAAGAAGGCGTCGCGCCGCGGCATCCGGCTTAGGGTCGGGGACAACGGCCCGAACAAAGGGCTGGAGTGAGAACAGAGAGGACGGCAGTCCGCCTGGGTCCGCTGTTGTCGGCGGTGGCGGCATGGTTTTTCGTCCCGCCCGTGTTTTCCTGGGATAATTACGCGGTGGATGGCTTCAGTCCCCCCACCGCGCAGGCACCTCCAGCGGTATTCCAGCGTGACCACGCTGTGGTCGCGCCAGCTGCGCCACGGGGGGACTCGCAACGGCGTTGGTACGCTCCTGTAGAGAGGCGGGACGGCCGCGCGTTCGTAGAGAGTATGCCCGTGGGGACCTTCAGACCACTGGATTGGGCGCCTCCCCCTGTGGAGTGGGGATATAAGGGCTACAATTTCCGCCCGCTGCGGGCGGCGTCAGGGCCTCTCCAGGCACCGGCCAGATCGCGGCAAGGGACCAGGCATCTATCCACCGGTGTCCGAACTGAGCCGAACCACCCTCTCCCGGGTGCCGGTTGGTATTCGGATTATGGTCGCGGATCGCCGCGCTTCAATTTCCGTCCCAACCGGCAGCCGGTGCGGCAGCCGAGCAAAGACTACGACTCGTATAATCCGACGCAGCCGGCCGTAGGCGCCGATTATCCGGGCACGATCCTCGACGTTCCATCAACGGATTACTATGCTCCGCGGACTGTCGATGGACCTCAACCAGATCTATGGTAGAGCGGGTGATGGGAGAAACCGTATCGATCTGATCGACTTGCGGGTTAGCACGGGTAAAATAAGGTAAGAATATCATGATAACAGTGATCGGGAGCCTGAAAGGAGGGTCCGGAAAGAGTACGGTGACCTTCAATTTGGCGGTTTGGCTGGCGATGGCGGAAGTGAGTGTCATAGTAATCGATGCCGATCCCCAGGCGACGCTCTCCGATGTGGCGGAGGTTCGGGCCGAGGAGGGCTTCGATCCGCCGATCAAAGTGCTCGGCGGCTCGTCGTTGAAGGAGGCCATCGTCAGCCAGGCGCAAGAGACTCTGATTGATATCGGTACCGCCAGCATGGATAACGTGCGCACTGCCTTGATGCTGGCCGATCGTGTGGTGGTGCCGGTGCCGCCGTCCCAGGCCGATATCTGGTCGACCCAGCGATTTATCCAGTTTGTCCGCTCGGTCGCCAAGGGCAAGGTGCCGGAGATCTCCGGCTTTATCAACCGCGGTGATACTCACCATGCCGTACGTGAGACCAACGAGGCGGCGGCGGCCCTGGTCTCTCTTCCGGGAATCCGTTTTCTCAGGCCCAGATTGTGCCAACGCACTGTCTACCGCCGGTCCTTCAGCGAGGGGTTGTCGGTATTCGAGATGCAGCCGCGCAGCAAGGGCGCCATGGAGTTTAACTCTCTGATTGCCGCCCTCTATCCGCGCCTGGTGAGCTGATAGGCGACACAGCCAGGATTTGTAATCGTTCACGCAGGTCAGAACTAGCCCGGTGAGATGTCCGGGCTAGTGGACTGGGTTGGCGCTTTGGCAATCCGCGTGGGAAGTAGTTTTGAGTTTTTAGTTATTGGAGTTCGCTTCGCTCGCTGCTCTTTTTCGGCCGTGCGCGAAGCGCACACATTAAACTCAAATCTACTTAAACGCCTGCACTATCTATCCTATCCCTGTGAACCGTTACGAGGGTTTGTCGCGAGTACGTGGCTAGACTAGTCGCTGGGCAGCGTAGTCGATGGTTTCCGATGGTTCCTGGAGGAAATAGCCCTGGATGTAGCCCACGCCTACGGTCCACAGCACCGTCAGGCTGTTGGCGTCCTCCACCGCTGTAGCGACGGACTTGACGCTGTGCTTTCCGACCAGCGAGTTGAGTGTGTTCAGGTCGTCCTGTTTTTGCTGGTTCGTGTTGATTTCCTCGACAAAGCTCGGCGCAAATTTGACGAAATCCACCTGCAGGGAGTCCAGCACAATTTCCGGGTTGGCCAGTAGACCGAAGTGGTCGATGGCGATCTGGCAGCGTATTTTTTTCAGCCCGTCGATCAGCTTGGTCATGCGCCGCAGGTTGTCGCGGGCGTACTGCTCGTTGATCTGAAACGTAAGCCAGCCACCGCGGGCATCGTACTCCCGCAGGCAATCGCAGATCCACAGCAGCGTGTCTTTTTCCTGAAGGGAGGACTCTGAGAGGGAGACGAAGAGATTGACCTTGCGGCCATCCTGGCGGAACTCGGTCAAAGTAGCGATGGCCTTGCGGATGACCCAGCGGTCGATATCCACCATTTTTTTGTACCGCTCTGCCTGCTCGATAAAGGTTTCCGGCAGTTGGTCCTCGTCGTTCTCATCCAGCATGCGAACCAAAACGGCATAATTCTCACGAGTGTCGCCCTGCAGGCTGACAATCGGCTGAAAAACCAGGCGGAAACGGTCGTGATTCAGGGCGTCCTCGATCCGTTGGATGGTCTCGTTCTTTTCGTCGCCGATGACGGATATCTCCGACTCCTCCTTGGTCCAGTAGACCTGGTTGCCGCCTTGCTTGCGGGCGGTTTCGCAGGCGTTGTATGCCTCGTCAATGATGTCATGAATATCGTTTGTTGCGCCTCTCAGCAGAGCTATCCCGATGCTGCATGCGGGCCCCAGTGCCGGAGTGATATCCGGAAACTGGGTGGCATCCACTTTGGTGCGCAGAAACTCAGCCAGTTTTTCGATATCGTCGATCGACGGTCGGCGACAGAGCAGAGTAAAGGAGCTGGCACTGAAGCGGGCGAGCAGGTCGTCGTCTCTGTCGATCTCGTCCCGCAGCAGTTCGGCCACGTCTTTCACTAGCACATCGATGCGTTCCATACCCAATGAGCTGCGTAATTTCGCCACGTTGTCTATGGCCAGGTAGATGAGCGCACTTATGTCGTCGTCTTGTGCTGCGGCATCCGCCCAATGAACCATTTTTGCCTGGAAATACTGCCGATTGGGCAGTCGGGTCTCGGCGTCCAGCCTGCTCAGACGTTGCAGCTCCTTCTGCATCTCATTGGTGCTTTTCTGCTGCGGTCGGACGATGATCTGCAGGCAGGGTTCGCCCTCCATGCTGGCCTTGGAGAAGTACAGTGTCGCTTGCACCGTGCGGCCGTCCTGGCATTTTACCTGGGTATCCAGGGTATCCGCCTGTTTCTCGGCATCGATATCCAATCGTTTCAGCGTGGTGCGTAACGCTTTGTGCTGGCTTTTATCGATAACATCAAGCAGTGGCAGGTCTTCGATATCGTCCCGCTCTTCAAAACCGAATATCCCAAGGTATGCCGGGTTCACACGGACGTGAATGCCTTCCTGTATGAAGGCAATGGCTTCGCGCGAGCTCTCGATGAGGCCCAGTGCCCGCTCCTCGCTCTCCTGCAGGCGCCGTTTCAGCGCGGCCAACTCCCGCCGCTGCTGCAGATCGCCGAACTCGCGGGCAACCACCAGTTGCAGGTGCTCCAGATCTTCGTGGTCCACCAGATCCCGGGCGCCTTCGCGCATGGCCTGCAGCAGTTCCGTAGGGTCTGCTGAGGCGTCAGACATGATCAGCAGAGGCAGGTCCTGCTCGAGGTCGTTGACGGCATCCAGTGTTTGCCGCAGATCGATGCGCCCATCGAACGCGCAGCAAAGCACTAGATCGTACTCTTCGGTGCGCAGGCTCTCTTCCAGATCATTCATCGCTTCGAGGCGGGTGCCGTGCACGGCCAGGCCGCCATTGCGCAGAAAGGTAGTGATCTGTTCGGCATGGTCGAACGAGCTGCTGAGGATGAGCAGCCGAACGGCCGTGGGGGAATCGATTTTGTCGTTCATGCCTGCTCTCCGTGGAAACACCGACAGCATTCGCATCGCATCAGCACCGTCTTCATCTCGGGCGCAAGGGGGTGGTGAAAGCGATCGGTCAGGTATTGCACGCTATATCCGCTAAACTGAAGTTGTTGCACGAAGAAAAGTCTGTGAATCTGTTTGTCACCGGTTAGTCGTTGAGAATAAAAAATCTTTGGTAAAGCATCAAAAAAATCTGTCTACAGCGAACCCATCTTCTCGTTCCCACGCGCCGCGTAGGAACGCAGCTTATACCAGGCTGCAGTGCTGCGATGCCGACGGGTCCCCACTTGGTGCGCGGGAACCAGCGGATAACAACTTTCCGGATCCAGTTCCCCCGGGTCAGGGCAGTTGACAAGCCTGTGGGACGGATTGTAACTACTCAACTTGATATTGTGCGAATGCCCCAGTGGATTCGAGCAGACGTACCAGGCGCATTTTCTGTTCGGTTTCTCCTTGCCTTATATGCAGGTCCAAACCGACTTTGAAGCATAATACCGGCGCGACTAGGCTAGCGGGCCGGTGTGCGCTTTTCAACTCCGGCACCAACAGGCATTGGATCGGGGTGTCTCGGCGCCGTTTCGCCGTGGTCACCGTGACCGCGAAAACATGGGGTGCGATCAGTTGCAACCCCAGTTTCAGACCCTGGCTCGGCTCGTTCCTCATCCATCGGGCTACCGCCAGCCCATAGTCGGCGGGACTGTCCAGGGCCTGAATGCCCACCAGTTCGCCGATCTTGATACCTGGATTGTCCCGGCCGTGCCAATTGACGCAATAGCCTCCCGCGCTCTCGTTTAGTGTGTACACGCTGGCGGTGGTGGCAGGCTCGGTCTGCAAGGAATTTTCCTGTGGCCAGATCGGGGGAGGTGATTTTCTCCCCTGTTTCCCGAGCATCTCAGAGGAGGTGCTGTCATGGACGAAAACGCAATCCGTTCTCTCCATCGGGATAAGCTCCGGGCCGCTGTCGTCATCCAAAAGGCTGGGGGCGAAGGAGGAGAAAGCGGAGTTTTGATCGTCTTCCTGGAACATGCCGACGCTTGCTGGAGCGTCTTCATCTTGTTGTACTCCGCTGCTGATCAGGCTGTAGATCCGGGATAGACCGACGACGATGTTCAGTTCGAAATTCAGATGAGTGCGCTGGGGGCGGATCGGGGGCGCGTTGCCCCAAATCCGGATCAAATTCCTTAGCGTGTCCCTGGACAGCTCCTCCTTCTGCACTCGTGGCTGCACTCCTCCAGGGTCCGGCGGGATCTCTTCGTAGAGCTCCTGCAGGGTTCGAATCAAGGGTGCGGTGTTGAACTCCAGAGCCGGTTTCTCCAGCGACTTCTGTACCAGACTGATGTGCAGCGCTGGTTGGTCCTTTTTCAGCTGAACGATGAAGCAGGTATCGGCCGTGGAGAGGTCCGCCGCGACCGCGAGTTTGACCTTGGAGGTCCAACTTCGCAGCGAGCGGTACAGGGCGCGTATCTCCGGTTGACGAATCCGGTAGGGGGAGGCCGCGGCGAACAGCAGGATCTGCAGATAAAGCTCACGTACGGTGGTGGATTCCATTTCCCCGTCGCCGGGGAACTTGACCCGGGTGGTTGCCCATTTGTTGCTCCCGGCGAAGACGAACAGACTGTGCAGCTCCCGCCATACATGCTGTGGTACCGGGTCGTAGACCAGCACAGAGCGGTACACTGTCTCAGCAAGATGGCGGACGGCGCGGAGCAGGGCGAAGATAAGCACCTGGAGTTCCTCGGCGCCGATTTTTTTCATCGCCACATCATGCACCGCGATTTTGTAGGCGATAGCCAACTCTTGGTTCAGTCGGGCGCATACCTGGGAGGTCAGGCGGGCCTTTTCCGATAGCGGGAAGGCCGCGTCGACGAATTTACGCTCCTGGGCAGCGATGGCGTCGGCGATCGGCTGGGTGAACAACTCGGCGATTCGGATGCGGTGCTGGGGTGGGATGCCGGTGCGATTGATGCGCTGAATGGCTTTGAACAGCTGTTTGACTATCCGGGTCCCGCTGACCATCGGGAGGCGCTTTATCCATGCCTCGAAATCTCTCGGTTGGAGCATCGAGTCCCCGCTTGAGGGCAATCGTTCCGGTATGACCAACCCGAGCAGAATTTCCTTAGATATCGGCATGGAGCTAAACCTGGTCTACTGCTGGTATCTATAAGCCAGTGGCAAATTTGTTCATCCCGGATGTCGGCATCAGACGATCAACGTCTTGGCTGCCTCGCCTTCTTGTTCTTTGACCAGACGCGGTGTCAAATACCCGGGCAGTATTTTTCGCAACGCCACCACAAAGGCACGAGCTGTCGCCTCATCGACCGCGAAGTGGGCGGCCCCCTGCACTCGATCCAACAAATGAATGTAGTAGGGTAGCACACCCGAGTCAAACAGGCGTTCGCTCAGCTGTGCCAGCGTTGTGACGTTGTCATTGACTTCGCGCAGCAGCACCGTTTGATTGAGCAGTGGACACACAACCCGCAGTCGGGCCAGGCGCTCGGATACCTGGCCAACGAGCTCCCGCGGATGATTGAAATGCAGCACCATGACCGGCCGCAGGCGTGAATTGCCGAGGATGTCGATCAGCCGGGGGGTGATCCGCCGGGGAATGACCACCGGCAGACGGGTGTGTATCCGCAGCCGTCGCAGGTGCGGAATGCTATCGAGGCCGGCGATCAGCTCCGCCAATCGGCTGTCGCTCAGTGAAAGCGGGTCGCCGCCGCTGAGGATGATCTCACTGACGTCGCGGCGACGGCGCAGGGTTTCCAGTGATTGGTGCCAGCTATGGCGGGCCGCCAAATGCTCCCGATAGGGGAAGGTGCGGCGGAAGCAGTAGCGGCAATGGACGGCACAGGCAGGACTGGCCAGCAGTAGGGAGCGACCCGCGTATTTGGCCAGGATGCCCGCCTCCTGGACCGCCGCAAGATCCCCGACCGGATCGTCGCAGTAGCCGGGCGTCTTCAACAACTCCTCGTGGACGGGCAGGATCTGGCGCAACAAGGGGTCGTCCACCGCCCCTTTTTTCATCAAGGCCAGGTAGCTGTGCGGTACGCGCAGGCCGAAGCTTCTGGCAGCCGCCCGGGCGGCCGGCAACAGCGACAGAGGCAGCTCCAGGTACTGCAGCAGCTCCCGGGGGTCGGTGATGGCCCTGGCCATCTCCTGACGCCAATCTTGGATCTGACAGTCGGCCGCGGTTCGCGATATCATAGGGCGTAATCGTTCACGGTTCACGGCTAGCGTAACCTAGGGAGTAATAGAGAATTTTAGAGTGTTTCTGAGGTTAATATATTTTCCTAACTGGATGCAAAAGACCCGGTTCAGAAATTGACATTGATATCAAAAACGCTTCAGGCTCAACAATGATTCATTGAAGAACCGTAAACTGACAACCGCGAACGGATATCATATAGCGTAACTTTCCGTAAAACCGGAAGTCCCCACCCAGCGGGGGCTGCAAAAGCGGATCGAGAAGCTGCGATGTTTCGCTCAGGCACCTTGGATCGGGCCGGGCGCTCTGTCAAGTAACACGAGGACGAGATGGCAAGTTATAGCACCAATGAATTTCGTGGTGGCCTCAAGATCATGATCGACGGCGACCCCTGTTCCATCATCGAGAACGAATTCGTCAAGCCGGGCAAGGGTCAGGCATTCAATCGGGTCAGGATCCGTAATCTGAAGACCGGCCGGGTGGTGGAAAAAACCTACAAATCCGGCGAGTCGGTGGAGGCTGCCGATGTGATCGATACGGATCTGCAGTACCTTTACAACGACGGCACCTACTGGCATTTCATGGACCAGGAATCCTACGAGCAGTATCAGGCGGACGCTACCGCCCTGGGCGATACGGCCAAGTGGCTGAAGGAGGAGGACGTGTGCAATGTCACGCTGTGGAACGGCACTCCCCTGATCGTAGAGCCGCCGAACTTCGTTATTTTGATTATTACCGAGACCGATCCGGGCCTAAAGGGAGACACCTCCGGTGGTGGCGGCAAGCCCGCGACCTTGGAAACTGGCGCCGTGGTCCGGGTGCCGCTGTTCGTACAGAACGGGGAGACCATCAAGGTCGATACCCGTACCGGAGCATATGTCTCCCGGGCCAAGGAGGGATGATCGAGGCGCTTTGGCGGCCTTGTGCGTCGCTGGACAAGTTGCGCGCCCGGGCCGCTCTTCTGGAGTGCATTCGGGCGTTCTTCAGACAGGCTGGAGTGCTCGAGGTGGAGACTCCGGCCGGCTCCTTTCACGGTAACACCGACCCCGCCATCGAGAGTCTGACTACTCGCTATATCGGCCCTGGTCATGGGTCCGGGGAGCGCCTCTATCTGCACACCTCCCCCGAGTTTCCGATGAAGCGACTGCTGGCGGCGGGCAGCGGTCCGATCTACCAGATGTGCCGGGTGTACCGGAACGGCGAACTGGGCCGATTGCACAACCCGGAGTTCAGCCTGCTGGAGTGGTACCGGCCCGGCTTCAACTATCACCGGCTCATGGACGAGGTGGCCACCTTGGTACGGGCCGTGGCTGGAGCCGATTTGCCCGAGCGGCGCCTGAGCTACGCCGAGCTGTTTTCCGAATACCTCGGGCTGGAGCCCCATGGTGCGGATCTCCTCAGCCTGCGTGCCCACGCTCTGGGGCTGACAGTGCCGGGTGCCGCGGACCTAGATTTGCCGGGGCGGGATGCCTGGCTGGACCTGCTGCTTACCCATTGCATCGAGCCCCGCCTTCCGCCGCAACGGATGACTTTCGTGTACGACTATCCGGCCAGTCAGGCCGCGTTGGCCCGGGTGCGACCGGACGATCCGCCGCTGGCGGAACGCTTCGAGCTCTACCTCGGCGGCATGGAACTGGCCAACGGTTTCCACGAGCTTACAGACGCAGGGGAGCAGCGTGCGCGCTTCGCCGCCGAGACGGAAGAACGCAGAGTCCGGGGACAGGAGGCGGTGCCCATGGATGTGCACCTGCTGGCGGCCCTGGAGGCCGGTATGCCTGACTGCGCCGGGGTGGCCCTGGGGCTGGACCGGCTGCTGATGTGGCTGACCGGCGCGGAGCGTATCGAGCAGGTGCTGGCGTTTCCGTTCGAGCGGGCGTGAGGAATTGGCTATTGCGCCGAGCTAAAGGGGCATGATGCCGAGGTGCTGCTGAAGCGAATGCTTTTTGCCTGTAAAGCGCATCGCGATGATTGGGAATACCAGTTTTGTCAGGAGGACTCGCATCCTCGGGGGATCGACGAGGAAAATATACAAATTGTCCGACGAAAACCAGGGTCGCCCGGAAGCGCCGACTTCCGGGCGGCTGGTTGCGCTACCCTGGAGTTTGCTCCGCTGCACCCAGCCTGCAGGCAGACATCCCCCTCGCGCCCCGGTATCAGCCCCGCCTCTATGGTGCCGCTGAGAATCTCGGCGACCGGCGGCAGCAACTCACCGAGAGGCAGGAAACGCAGACTGTGCACTGCGGTCGCTCAGCCCTGGTCCGTGTCGAAACCACTGCACGGCAGGGCCTCCGGGTGGTCACAATGTCGTGAACTCGACAAGCTCGACCCGTTTGCCATCTTCCACTTCAAGAATGGGTCCCACGCCGGGCTTGTAGTATTTTTTGGCCTCGGCTCCCGGCTCGATCGCCGTGAAGTCGCGGGTCACCAGGCAGTCGTTCATGCACGAGGCTGCAGGTACCGACTCCGTGCCGGTGATGCTAATGACTTGGGCGACATCTTCCGCCTCCCCCAGAGAGATCTCCTGGCGATAGGTCGCGCCGACCTGCGGGGCGGCAAATACCAGTATCCCGGGTTTTGCGCCATCGCGGCCCGCCTTCCAGGAACCGCCGATCGACACCAGTTCCGCTTCCGCCGGCTCATCCGCTTCTAAGGTCTCGAAATCCCTTGCGATCTCGCCGCAGTACCAGACATTGCCGTTGAGGTCCTGGGCGTACCAGTCGTCGGTGTCCTCGATCACGGCGCCGTCTGCGGTAACTATGTCGCTGACTACGCGGCAGGTTACACCTTCGATCTGCTTGGTCTTATCGGTAACGGTCATGGTGATGGTTTCGCTATCGATATTGCTTTCATAGACCCATCGGTGGCCGGGTACGAGCGGTAGATAGGGATTCGGCAAGACGCTGAAACCGATCTCATTGGGATCGACGAAGTTCCCGGGGCTGAAATCCGGGTCATACCTCGTCTCACCCACCAGGGCGCAGACATCCAGACGCCCATAGAACTGCTCGGAGCACAGTATGGCGTCTTCCATGCGCGCCAGTTTGGCCGCGGAATCGCATTCAGCCCGTTCGTCGGCATCGGATAGGTTGATACAATTGCCTCTGTTAATAAAAAAATCGTCACTTACCTCATTCCAACAGGCTATGTATGCGAACCAGGCCGTTTGGGTGCAGTAAGAGTCCCCTTTCATCACCAAGTCGGTTTCCAAGGCGTCTGGCGACGCGACAGCCATGCTGCCGGCCATTAGTGCGGGTACTGCGGTACACAGAGCGATCAATCCCATGCTCCTTTTTGCATTCACTTTGGTCGTCATAGTGAGAACCCTCTTGCGGTAGAAAGTACGTTTGCTTTCCGACGGCCATACGCCCCGCCGTCACTATCCATTTCCATGGGCAACCTTGCCGGGGCGTGTTCTGAACATTGCCAAACGGTAATGCTGCCGCTGCCCTATGGGACTATCATCAACAGCATGCATATCCTGTTGATTGAGGACGATGTCCAGGCCGCCCGGTTCCTGGTCAAAGGGTTGGTCGAATGCGGCCATGTCCTCGACCACGCCGCGGATGGTGATGATGGCCTGCATTTGGCTCTTACCGGCCGCTATGACGTGATCGTGGCCGACCGTATGCTGCCGAAACGTGACGGTCTATCGATCGTGCGCATGTTGCGGGCAGACAATAACCAGACGCCCGTGCTGGTGTTGTCCGCACTGGGCGAGGTGGATGACCGGATCACAGGATTGCACGCCGGTGGAGATGACTACCTGATCAAGCCCTTTGCCTTCAGAGAGCTGTTGGCGCGGCTGGAGGCACTGACTCGGCGCGGCCAACCGATCGCGATGGAGCAGCCGCGCCAAGTCGCGGACCTGGTTATCGACCTGCGCAAACAGCAGGTTTCTCGTTCCGGAAAACGGATCCGACTGCAACCGAGAGAGTTTCGCCTGCTGGAGTACCTGGTGCGGCATGCAGACCAGGTGGTGACCCGCACCATGCTGCTGGAGAATGTCTGGGACTTCCATTTCGATCCTCAGACCAATGTAATCGATGTTCAAATCAGCCGCCTGCGCGGTAAGATCGACAAGGGTTTCGAAACGCCCCTGCTGCATACGGTGAGGGGCGCCGGCTACAAACTCAGTGCGACTCCATAGACTATTCAGGACAACCGCGGTAAGGCTCGCGGCACGATACGTTCTGCTCTACGCACTGGTGTTGGGGGCTGCGCTGGCCGCCCTGTGGTGGTCCACCGGGCAGTACGTGGATGCCAAGCTGGAGGCGGGTCTTGAGCGACAGCTGGCCGCCTTGGAACGGGAATACGGCAATGGCGGCATTGCCGGCCTGGCGATTGCCGTCGGGCGGCTCGCGGTGGATGCACGAGAGCAAGACCGGCTCTATCTGCTGATGGCTGCGAACGGTAAAAAGATGGCCGGCAACCTGCTTGCTTGGCCGGAGGAGGCGCCCCTAGCGAACGATGGCCCGATAGAGAGCATTTGGATCGAAGAAGGAATAGTTCCGGGGCGCCTCCAAGATGAGAGCTACGCACCCGTCATCACCCGGCAATTTCCGGACGGCAGCCGTCTGCTGCTCGGCCATAATGGGGAACAGCTGGATGCCTTGCAGGAGATTGCGGAGTACTTGCTCGAAGTCCTGGGTGCCGCTGTATTGCTGGCGCTGGTTATGGGCATCACTCTGGGGCGGGCGATCCTGAGGCGGATGGACACCATCGGCCGTACCGCCGGCGAGATCATGGCCGGTGACCTGTCTCAGCGCGTGCCCGCGAGCGGTCACAATGACGAATTCGACACCCTGGCGGGACGTCTCAACGCCATGCTCGATCGTATTCAGCAGTTGATCAAGGGTATTCGCGAGGTCTCCGACAATGTGGCCCACGATTTGCGCAGCCCTTTGACCCGGCTGCGCAACCGGCTGGAGGTCACGCTGCTGGAGGAGCGCAGCAAAGAGCAATACCGGCAGGCGATCGGCCAAAGCCTCGGAGATGTGGATGCCCTGATCAAGACCTTCAATGCACTATTGGGCATTGCCCAGGCGGAGGCGGGCAATCACCGGAACCAATGGGTGTCCGTGCAGCTTGACCGCTTAGTCTGCGATCTGGTGGACCTCTACAGACCGGTGGCGGAGCAACAGGGACAGACGCTGGAAAAAGACACGTGCGGGGATACGGAGATCATCGGCAGCCGTCAGCTGCTGGCGCAGGTCATCGGCAATCTGCTGGAAAACGCCATTAAGTACACGCCGGAAGGCGGATCGATCACGCTACGGGTCAGGCCATCCGGCGACAGCGTGGAAGTCATGGTAGCCGACACCGGACCGGGAATCCCGGAGTCGGAGAGGGCGCATGTCCTGGAGCGTTTCGTACGCCTGGAGGGTTCGCGTCACACCCCTGGTAATGGTCTTGGGCTGAGCCTGGTCGATGCCGTATCGAAGCTGCACAATGCACAACTCTCAATGGGCGATGCCGGGCCGGGGTTGGTGGTCAGCATCCGGTTCCCGAAGCATCAGGAGGAGAAGAAAGTTCGATAGTGAAATGTCTGCCCGTCGGTTTTTTCTTTCTGTCCCTCAGCCCGGTATTCAGGCTGCGGAACGGCCTCAATCTTCCCCCGAGTCTCAACGCCATGCTCCCCGGCGGCATCAAGACGCGGTATCGCAAACTCGCCCGATTTGCTCCCCCATGCGCACCTTGGTGCCGGGCAGCAGGGATTCGGCCCATTGTACCTGCTCCGGTCCGTACAACAGGATGACGGTGGAGCCCATGTTGAAGCGGCCCATCTCCGCGCCGCGCTGCAACTGTACCGCGGTCTCTTTCTCGCCGTAGCTCCAGCCGGAGAGGCGGCGGCCGGTGGGGGTGACAGTGCCGGCCCATACGGTGTCGATGCTGCCTACGAAGATGGCGCCCACCAGGATCACCGCCATCGGACCGGTGGGGGATTCGAACAGGCACACCACCCGCTCGTTGCGGGCGAACAGCCGGGGCACCAGGCGGGTGGTGGTGGGATTCACCGCGAACAGCCGTCCCGGCAGGTGCAGCATCCGCTTTAGCTCTCCTGCCAGGGGCATGTGCACGCGGTGGTAATCCCGCGGTGAGAGGTAGACAGTGGCGAAACGGCCGCCGGAGAAGCGCTCGCTCCACTGTCGCTCCCCCCCGAGCAGTTCCAGCAGCGAGTAGTCCCGCCCCTTGGCCTGGAAGATGCGGCCGTCGCGGATCTCCCCGGCTTGGCTCAGGGTGCCGTCCGCCGGACAGAGCACGGCGTCCGGTGCCTTGGCCAGGGGGCGCGCCTCGGGGCGCAGGGCGCGGGTGAAGAAGTCGTTGAAGCTGGCGTAATGCCCGGGGTCCGGCTCCAGCGCCAGGCTTATCTCCACGCGGTAGAGATCGATGATGCGGCGGATCAGCAGGTTCTTGAACGGCGCCCAGCGGATTCGGGTGACGCGGTACATCAGGGCCGACAGCAGGTGGTGCGGCAGCAGGTATTGCAGATTGACATAGGGACGGGCGTACCAGGGCAGAGGTTCGTCTTGGCTGTGGTGTTCGGAGGTGCTGTACATAAATACGGTTTTTTCCGGTGACAATAATGGCGGTTGGATGGCTCGCTGGGGCTCAGGTCCCCGGGGCGGCTTCCAGGATCAGCCGGATATCGCGGGCGACGGCCGCCGGATCCTGGTCCGCGGTAAACAAGGCCAACACCTTTACTTCTGGATCTAGCAGATAGAGGGTGGCTGGGCGGTCGGGATCGATACCCTCGGTGGTGGACGGTACACTCAGGGCCGCCAGCAGTTCCCTTAGGTCCGTTTCCGCACCCCGTGCCGCACTCAGGGCGGGGTTATAGTTGTGAACTGTATCGCGCAGCCGGTCCAGGGTGTCCTGCTCCGGATCGGGGGAGATGAGCAGCGGTCTCAGCGTCTCCTGCAGTCCGGGATATTCCCCCAACCGGTTGTAAATGCGGCTCAGCTGTGCCAGTCCGCGGTGGGTGGCCGGCGCATCAGTGGAACCGATCAGGAGCAGGCTCCAATGGCCGCGCAGGCGGTCGCGTCCCAGCGGCAGGCCGGTGAAGTCGGTGGCGTGGAACTCGGGCAGGGACAGTGGCGGCCGCAGCAGGATGGCGATGTCGACCTCCGACAACTCCGGACGCCGGTACTGGTTGCCCCAGTAGTAGCTGAGCAGGAACAGGCCGGCGACCGCGGCGAACACGCCCAGGCGCAGCCAGGGACTGCGCCCGCGCCGTGACCGGCCGGTGTTGGATTGCGGCTCCTGCTTCAACGCCAACGTCGCGGCTTCAATCCGCCACCAGGGCCTGTTGCACCGCGCTCAAGGATGCGCCTTGGTCGATGCCGGCCCCCAGCTCGCCCAGCACTGCCTCCAGTGCCCCCACACACAGCAAAATGTTCTCCGCCCGGCAGCTGTGGCCCATCAGGCCGATGCGCCATACCTTGCCGGCCAGGGCGCCGAGACCGGCACCCAGCTCCAGATTGAACTCCTGCAACAGACGGCTGCGCACCTTGGCGTCATCCACTCCTTCCGGAATGGAAACTGCGTTCAGCTGCGGCAGGCGCTCGTTCTCCGGAACAATCAGCGACAGGCCCATGGCCTCCAGGCCGGCCTTCAGGGCCAAGTGCAGCTTGCGGTGCCGCGCCCAGGCGTTCTCTAGCCCCTCTTCGTGCACCATCAGCAGCGCCTCGTGCAGGCCGTACATGGCGTTGACCGGGGCGGTGTGATGATAGGTGCGTCCCCCCTCGCCGCTCCAGTAGCCCATCACCAGGTTCAGGTCCAGGAACCAGCTCTGCACCTTGCCGGAGCGGTTGCGCACCTTTTCCAGGGCCGCTTCGTTGAAGCTGACTGGGGAGATGCCAGGGGTGCAGGAGAGGCATTTCTGGGTGCCGGAATAGACCGCGTCCACGCCCCAGTCATCCACCAGCAGCTCGCAGCCGCCGAGGGAGGTGACCGCATCCACGATAGTCAGGCAGTCGTGGCGGTGCGCCAGTTCCACCAGGGTTTTGACGTCAGAGCAGGCGCCGGTGGAGGTCTCGGCGTGCACGAAGGCGACAATGCGGGCATCCGGATTGGTCTTGAGGGCGTCTTCCAGCTTGGCCGGGTCCACCGCGCGGCCCCACTGGTCCTCCACCGTCACAGCAATGCCGCCACAGCGCTCCACGTTTTCCTTCATGCGGCCGCCGAACACGCCGTTGATGCACACGATCACCTTGTCGCCCGGTTCTACCAGATTGACGAAGCAGGTCTCCATGCCGGCAGAGCCCGGCGCCGAAACCGGCATAGTCAGGGCGTTCTGTGTGCGCAAGACGTAGCGCAACAGCTCCTTGGTCTGCTCCATCATGCCGCTGAAGGTCGGGTCCAGATGCCCCACCGTGGGGCGGGAGAGGGCTTCCAGAATGCGTGGATGAACGTCGCTGGGGCCGGGACCCATCAGGGTGCGGAGCGGGGGATTGAAGGATTGGATGTCCAATTTGGAGATAGCCTATCGTCTGAATAAACAAAACGCCGAGTATACGGGGCGCCTTTGCCGCCCAGCAACCGGAAGTTGGTTTATACCTGTCACACATGGGTTTTCGGGATGAGTGGTACAAGGACGTATCGGTTGCGGAGCCGACGATGCAAGGCGAGGTGCGTCTCTCGTGTCCGAGAGCAAGGTGCGGCGACGAGTCTCATAGCAAACTCTATTGCGACGAGCCGCAACGCCACTATTCGGGTGCGAGCGGTGTGCATCGCGGCCGAAAACCCGTGTGTGACGGGTAACATACTGTCTTATGATGCTGTTTGCAGCGAGTGTCCGGCCCCCGGATTCGGAGTGATCGCCTGGGCAGGCGGCCGGAAAATCTCTTCACAGGAGGTGGGTTATGGAGTTGGAGCGTCTGATCGATATGGGGTTGGAGGCCTACCGCTGGTTCCTGGAGCAGCCGCTGCCGCTGCAGATCGTGCTGGGCATCGGCATGCTCTCCGTCGGCTACTTTCTGTCGGTGGTGCTGCGCATGTTAGTGGCGGCGCTGCTGGTCACATTCCGCGGGCTTTAGGAGCCTGACAAAAATAACTTGCACATCTCTTGCTTGTCTTTGCTCATCGCATTCACGCGATTCGCCTCCATCCTTGGAGGCTGGCGCGAAAAAACACTCCCGGCGTTTTTTTCGCTCCGTTTTCTGCGTTGCGGAAAAGGGTATGCGCCCCTTTCCGCGCCCTGAATACGCAACGTTCCGGCGCTACAAAGAGCCGAGAAAGCGCTTCCAATCGAACAGCGGGCCTGGATCTGTTTTGCGCCCGGGAGCGATGTCGCTGTGACCGGCGATGCGGTCCGGGGTGATGGCAGGGTAGAGCGCCATGATGTGCCGGGTGGTACGGCACAGGGTGGTGTATTGGGTGCCCTCGAAATCTTGGTCGTCGCTGCCTTCGAGTTCTATGCCGATGGAGAAGTCGTTGCAGTTGCTGCGGCCGCGGAAGCTGGAGCGGCCAGCGTGCCAGGCGCGCAGATGCAGGGGGACATATTGGATCAGGCGGCCGTCACGGCAGATCAGTAAATGGGCAGAGACCTGCAACCGTGCAATAGCCGCGAAGCTGGGATGGGCGGAGGGATCCAGCCGGTTCTGGAACAGGGCGTCGACCCAGGGCCCCCCGAACTCCCCTGGAGGCAGACTGATGTTGTGGATAACCAGCAGGTCGACGACGGCAACAGCCGGGCGCCGGTCCCGGTTCGGCGAGGGGATCCGCTCGGCCGCCTCCAGCCAGCCCTCGTTATCGCTCACGGCGTGGTCCCATGCGGACAGGTCCACTCGAAACCTTGAGGAGCTCAAGTCTCTGCATTTGGGCCGGACTCCCCAAGAGACATCTTAACCGTTTACCCAGGTCTGAACCTGTGGACTGGAGTTTAGGGTTCGGCAGCTTGGGCGAGAAGAAATTTTGAGTTTTGAGTCGTGAGTTTTTAGTTATTGGAACTCGCCTCGCTCGCAACTTTTCAGCTGTGCGCAAAGCGCACAAGCCAAACTCAAAACTAAACACTAAAAACTAAAAACTAAAAACTAAAAACTACTTAGGCCTGAGGTGCTGCTTTACTGGCTCTTTCAGGCCTGAGCCATGAGCCCCTTCAGGACCATGTCGGTGTAGCTCACGATACCCACGATCTCCCGATTCTCCACCACCAGTGCACGTGAGATATCGAATCGATCGTACAGCCGGGCGCAGTAACGGATGTCCATCTGGGGATCCACGGCGATAACCGGTTTGGTCATGATCTCGTAGATATTCACCCGTTCCGGGGCCCGGTCCACGGCCAGCACCTTGCGTGCGATGTCGGATAGGGTGACCATGCCAAATTCGTCGTCCTGGTGCTGCTTGCGCACGATCAGACATTTGGTCTCCACGTGCAACATAGTGTCCAATGCGTCTGCCACGGTCGCCATGCCGTCAACAAGATCAAAATCCCCTTTCATGACGTCTCGTACTCGGGTTACCTGCCGCTTGCTCATATCTCTTCCTCCACTACACGGGACAAGGCCCTGATCTGGTGGCTGACGCCCACCGCATCCTCCACATCGATCTGCAAGGCGATGCCCGAGCCGGATTTCTCATCGAAGCGCCCGATCTCGGCGATGGTCTCCAGGATGGTTCTGCTCAGGTGCTCCTCCACCAACAGGAGTAGCACGTCACGCTGGGTATCCAGGGTCAGTCCCAGAAAGGTACGGGTCTGCTCCACTCCTTCGCCGCGGGCTTGATTGATGACCGTGGAGCCGGTGGCCCCGGCCTTGCGGGTTGCTTCGAGAACGGCGTCGGTCACGCTGTCCTCCACGAATGCGATGATCAACTTGAAATGCATGACTGTTTACCTCAATTCATTCCGTTCGAACCGCTTGTGCTTATAGTGTGCATACCATTCTCCGAGCTGCGCATAACCCATGACCGCCATGATCGGAAACAGGCTGGCAAAGGCGATAAGCCCAAAGCCGTCCAGCATCGGATTGCGGCCGGGGATGTTGCTGGACAGGCCCAGCCCCAGGGCCGTCACCAAGGGGACGGTGACGGTGGAGGTGGTGACGCCGCCGGAGTCGTAGGCCAGGGCGATAATGGATTTTGGCGAATACAGAGTCTGAAAGATGACCACCACATAGCCGACGATGATGTACCAGTGCAGGGGAGTGCCGGAGACGATGCGGTAGGAGCCCAGAGAGATGCCCACCGCCACGCCGATGGCCACCGCGATCCGCAGGCCCCAGATGCCGATGGCCCCGGCCGACACCTGGTTGGCCTTGATAGCCACTGCGATCAGCGACGGCTCCGCGATGGTGGTGGAGAAGCCGATGGCGGCGGCGAACAGGTAGACCCATAGGTAATTGGTCCAGTTCGCCGCGGCGTCCGCACCCCCCTCCAGGCCCAGGAAGGCGGGGGCCGTGAGCTGTTCGGCCATGCTCTCGCCCAGCTCGAACAGGGCCAAGTCCAGGCCGATCAGAAAAAATGCCAAGCCTAGCAGTACCATCAGGAAGCCGATGGACAGCTGCGGCAGATGCGGCATCCGCCGGCGCAATATCATTACCTGGGCGCCGATCAGTATCGCCGCGATGGGCAGCACGTCGCCCACGGTGGCAATAAGGGTGTCGATAAACCGCTCCAGCATGTCCCCGGCATATTTGTCCACCTCGGCGACAATGGCCGTGGCGACGGCCAGCGACTCAGAGGATGCGTCCGCCATCAACATTCCGTATCCCATGACGAAGATCATGGGGGTGAGCGAGGCGAAGGCGATCAGACCAAAGCCGTCGATCATCGGGTGCCGCCCCTTGATGACCGAGGCCAGGCCGACGCCCAGAGCGGTAACCAGGGGCACCGTAATGGTCGAGGTGGTCACCCCTCCCGAGTCATAGGCGATGCCGATGATTTCCTCCGGGGCGAATATGGTCATGATCACCACCCCAGCGTAGCCACCGATGATCAGGATCTGGATGGGCCATCCCTTGATGATGCGCAGCACTCCGACCAGGATGGCGATGCCCACCGAGAGGGCTACCGTGTAGCGCAGGCCGTCCGCATACCCCTCTTTGGCCTCTTGCTGGTTCGCGATCCAGCCGCCGTTGGCGGCCACCTCGGCGGCCTCTTCGGAAACGGCGATCAGTGCCGGCTCCGCCACCGTGGTGCCGAAACCCAGGGCGAAGGCGAACAGCAACAGCCAGAATACACTGCCCTTGCCGGCGAAATCCCGGGCCATATTCTCGCCCAACGGGAACAGTCCCAGCTTCAACCCCTGCACGAACAGGGCGAGGCCGGCCACAACGAACAGGGTGCCCACCAGGATTTTAGCGAAGTCGGGAATCGGCTGCTGCAGGACGACAAGCTGAAAAAACCCGATCACGGCAATGATCGGGAGCAGGTCCCGCAGGCTCTCCATCAGGGATTTCAATAGTTGCGGGAAAAGCGCCTTCACATGAATCCTCAGAGATCTTGGACCGGCCCAACATACAGTAGCCGCTTCGGGATGTTAAGCTTCCAGGTGACTAAAGTGATAATATTTCACCGTGGATCCTGTTTGTTTTGCGCGGGATGACGTCAAGTGCGGGCGTATATAGTAAATATTGGCTATAATCGTAAAATCGCGAAGAGATTAAGCTTTGGACGTAGGCGGTTGCT
>RCNG010000250.1_pt1 | contig 23276 bp, 19 predicted proteins | sample 2041371 | NCBI WGS metagenome assembly RCNG01 (sample SAMN09708227, study PRJNA481090) | Marine sediment metagenome, whole genome shotgun sequencing project. | biome: marine sediment; feature: ocean; material: sediment; isolation source: Sewage treatment plant 1 marine sediment (STP1) ... | reverse complement strand
CTGGAGGGGGAGGACAAGAATCGGCCACACCCACGCCCGCGACTCCCCCACAGCGGGGGACGTCTTCTCTCCTCCCCCCTCAGGGGGAGGTGGCAGCGCCGCCAGGCGCTGACGGAGAGGGTCAAGCAGATCTCGACACTCGCCCGCCGCCTCGCTTCTCAGCGATCCGCGCCCTCGTGGGGGGTGTGGAACCAGTCGCCGCGGACGCGGGCGCTCACCAGGCGGATGGGGATCCAGAGTGCCGCGAGTACCGCGAGGAACGGATACCGCACGACGTAGCGCGCAGGAACACCATCGCGCAGAAGGAACGGGATCGGTTGGAGGAATTGGCCGACGGCTGCACCGATCCAAACCCAAGGGGAGAACAAGAGACGGCTCCTTGTGGTGACGGCGGTGACGGCAAGCATCCCCGACACGAGCGCAATGAATGAACGGCCGGGCTGAACGAGCCGAAGCCCTTGGTCGAACAGGCCAAGGGACCGCTGACCGGCCGCCGCCGACCAGAGCGGGCGGAGGCTGGCTTTGGCGACCTCGCGTCTGCCGGACATCCACCGGGATCGCTGGCGCACCGTGGTTGAAAGGTCGGTCGGCTTCTCGTCCCTGATCCGCACGTCGTGCAGCCAGGCAATCCGCATCCCGCCGAGCGCGGCACGAACGGCGATCTCCTGATCCTCGGTTAGCGACGTTCCGAATCCTCCAACCCGCTCGAGGGCGCCGGCGGTGAACGCCATCCCGGTGCCGCCAAGGTCGCACGACCAACCAAGATTGTCCCGTGCGAGCTGCACCGTCCGGTTGCCCGCCCAATACGACATGGCAGAAGCCGTTGCCAGGATCGAGCCGTCGGGGTTCTCGACGTCGAGGTAGCACTGGACGATGTCGTGTCCGGCATCGAGTTCGTCGGCGATCCTGCTCAACGTCTCGGGTGGAAGTCGGTTGTCGGCGTCGAACACCACCAGCGACTCGTCAGCGTCGAGCGGATGCTGCTCGAGGTACCAGGCGAGCGCCGGTCCCTTCCCGCCGTCACCCGTCGAACGATCGACCACCGTCGCTCCCCGGTCGGCCGCGATCAACGCGGTTTCGTCGGTGCAGCGATCTGCGAGCACAACAGTCTCTTTCACCCCGTAGGCGTCCGCAACGAGGTCATCAAGCACCCCAGCGATGACCGCGGCTTCATCATGCGCCGGCACGACCACGCGCAGGCGGCGGCGGCGGGGTCCCGGCTGGGCAGGTGTCCGGTTCTTCCATCCCCATAGGGCGACGACGGCGTTGTACCCGGCGAGGGTGAGCACGATCGTCTGCATCGTCTTTGCGAGAACCCGTAGCATGACGGTCGCAGCGTACCGACCGAGGAGCGACATAGGCGATGGGCCGAAGATCCAACGGGCCGATCATGGTGGTTCTCGGGACCCGTCCCGAGATCGTCAAGCTGGCGCACATCACGAGAATTCTGGGTGACGACGGCGTCGTCGTGCATACCGGGCAGCACTACGACCCGGGACTCTCCGGCTCGTTCTTCGAGCAGCTCAGCCTTCCCGAGCCCGAAGTCTTCCTCGAGATCGGCGGCGAGTCGCGGGGCCGCCAGATCGGGCTCGCGGTCACTGCGCTCGACGGCGTCTTCGAGAGGATGGGGCCATCGGCGGTCGTCGTCCAGGGCGACACAAACACCGTTCTCGCTGCCGCCCTCGCCGCCAATGCGCGCGAGATCCCCGTCGTCCATGTCGAGGCGGGACTACGCAGCAACGACCGTCGCATGCCGGAGGAGCACAACCGCGTCGTGACCGATCACCTCGCCGATCTGCTGCTCGCGCCTACCGAGACGAGCCGGAGCAATCTCCTCACTGAGGGCATCGCGGACGACCGGATCGTCATCACCGGTAACACGGTCGTCGAAGCGGTGCGCGAACTGCTCCCCAGCCCCACCGAACGCGAAGCCTTGGTCCGCTCGTTCGGCGTCTCGCCCGGTGAGTTCGTGGTCAGCACGTTCCACCGACCGGAGAACGTCGACGATCCCGAGACGCTCGGGACGATCCTGTCACAGCTCGCGGCTCTTCCGTTTCCGGTGATCCTGCCGCTGCATCCTCGCACCGTGGCCCGCGTGGCCGAGGCCGGTCTTGGGAGCCTGCTCAACGAAATCCAGGTGGTCGACCCCATGGGCTATCGGGAGTTCTTGGGTCTCGGTGCCGAATCCGCGTTCCTCGTGTCCGATTCCGGCGGTGTACAGGAGGAAGTGTCGGTCTACAAGCGGCCGGTGCTCGTCGTGCGCCGCTCGACCGAACGGCCGGAGGTCATCGGGACGTTCGCTCAACGTGTCGAGCCCGGCCCCGACATCGCCCGCGTCGGCGCCGAGTGGACAGCCGATCTCGCCGCGGTCCATGCTCGGCTCGCGAAGACTCCGAGTCCGTACGGCGACGGGTCGGCCTCGCAGCGTTCGGTCGACGCGATAAGGAGCCTGACCGATGCGTGAGCTCTTCAGGCGGAAGACGGTCGCGAGCCCGACCGTCGAGGCTCAGCCAGTCGAGCGACGGCCGATGTTGTCGTTCGGATCTTGGAGCGAACTCAGTCTCGGCGAGCCGGCGGTCGTCATCGTCTGCCACCCGGATTGGCGCGGCGTGCGCACCGCCGCCCACACGTTCCGCGAACCGACCGTCGAGTGCCACGACCTCGACCGATGGGGAGACGAGATCATCTCTGAGCTGCGCTCGCACGGAGCCAATACCGTCGTGGTTCACGGATTCCCTCCGGGTTCCGGCGGGTTCATCCGAGCGGCACACGCGGCAGGAATCGGAACTCGGGTGGTGTTGCACTCCTCGATGGCGCAACACGGCGGTGAGACAGGAGAGGCGGCGGTCGCAGATGAGGTGCTTGGAATCGCAGCAGACGGCGCCCTCGATCGTGTTGGATTCGTGAAAGCCGGCCTCGCCGAATCGTTCACCGCGCTCGGGTTCCCGGCGGCGTACGTTCCGAATCGAGCCCCCAATCTTCCGGCGATCGAGACGCGTGACCTCGGATCGGGGCTCAACGTGGGAATCTTCGCTGAGCCGTTCTGGCGCAAGAACGTGGTGACGCAACTTGGCGCGGTTGCCCTCCTCGACGATGCCACAGCCCACGTGATGCGTCGGCCCGATGTGGTGTACCTTGACCATCTTCGGCTGGTCGACCATGGGGAAGTTCCGTGGGACGAGTTCATCTCGCTCCAGGCCTCGATGGATCTGAACCTCTACGTGACCCTCTCCGAGTGCCATCCACTGTCACCGATCGAGTCATACCAAACGGGCGTCCCGGCGTTGATGTCTCGCACGTCGGATGTGTTCCGCAGCGACGGTCGGTTGTGGGACCTCACGACGGCGGAGATCCCAGACGACCCGGCGGTGATCGCCTCCGCGATTCGCCGATTGCTGGATCACAGAGACGAGGCGGTTCAACGGGCTCGCCATTGGATTGAACTCGCCGATGCCAGCGCGTCGGAGCGCTGGAACGACTTCGTCGCCTAGTCGGACGGCATTCTGAGGAGCGGCTCGACCGCTCTGGCCGTGCCGATCCGTGCCGCAAGCTCCGTGCGTTGGAATCCCCCGGACGACCGGTGCACCCGATGGCGAACGAGCGTTCGTGGTACGAGGCCCATACGTCCACCGGCAGCGATGATTTGGGACCAGTAGTGCCAGTCCTCACAGAAGATGAATGCAAGATCTGGAGCGAACGCAACCCCCTCGGCGCGCACCCGCATGTCGACCAGCGCTGCAGTAGAGATGATCGGATTCTCTCGCAGTCCGACGCGTCGATCGAACGGGGGCTTGGCTTCAACACCTTCGTAGTCGCCGAAGAATTCCGTCCAAGCGGCGACGGCCCACAGCGACGAGTCCTTCCGCAACGCTTGCGCCGTGAGACGAATGAACTCGGGATCGAGCACGTCATCGTGGTCGACGAGCAGAAACGCATCACCGCTCATCTCTGCGATCAGCCTGTTCCGCGCAACACATACTCCTCGGTTCGGTTGGCGGAGAAGGCGAATCCGACCCGGTTCTCGTGTCGCCCAGCCCTCGAAGGCACGGTCAACATCGGTCGAATTCGAGCCATCGTCGATGAGCAGCACCTCATGAACGGGCTCGCTCTGCGCAAGGATGGATTCGACGCACTCGCCGAGATGGGCAACGTTTCGGTACACCGGAACGCCGACAGACACATTCGTGGCCCGGTTTGGCTGTGCCTCACCGCGCCCCGGGTCGCTGCGACGATCGCGAGAGCGAACGAGACCCGCCGGCACCGTTTCTGAATCCAGGATTGCAGTCACCGCCGCCGCCAGTTCGTTCTCATCGTTCCAGGTGGCCGCGTCGCTCCAGAGCGAAGCGGCGGCGCTGAGTCCCGGGACGATCACATGGGATCCGGCACTCCGTGCTGCCTCCGCGGCTGACGATGGGATTGCCAGCGGGTCGCCGAGAACGATTATCGGATGGCCCGATGGCGGGGCCTCACTTCGGCTGACATGCACACCGGGCAATCGATCGATCGGAGCCGCCACATCCCATGCCGATCCGGTCCAGACTGCGTCATCCTCGTCGAGCGTCCCGATCACGAGTTCGGCGTCGGGGCGCCCTGCGAGCGCTCCGGACAGCGCGCGAATCACTCTGTGGGATTGGGATCGGCGCGACACCGGCTCCGGAAGCCAGACGACCGGGCGTTCCGGCGATCGAGCGACGGACGACGGTTCGGCCCGGAGAATGGTGGCCGCTTCGCCGCAGACGGGAGCGACGAAATTTGCCGCGTTGTCTGCGATCGCCAGCACGCGATCGCTGAACCGGTATTGCGTGATCTCCCAGTCGAGCGCGAACTCGGCTTCCCCGGTCAGGCCCGCCGTAGTGCCGAAGGTGGCGGCAGCCTCGAGACCGACACCGTCTCCTGCGATCGTCCACACGTTTCTTCGAGCCCCATCCGGCCTACCAGACTGCTCAAGCGCAAACATGCCGCCGAATCCCCACCGATCGGGGAGCACGACCGTGTCCCCAGGCTCGGTCAGGGTCTCGAGGTGGCGAGCGACGCGCCAGGAGTCCATGAGGGCGCCGGGCGTGGCAGCGAATCGCGGGACCTCGCTGCGGGCCGCCCCGCTTGGGAGACCGACCTCGGGCACGCGCACTTCGATCACTTCTTCGGTGTCGCGCGCGATCACCTGCCGAACCGCCTGCACCATCCGGATCGTCCGGTCGCCGGCACCCGCGGGGAGCGCTATCACGACTCGGCTTGACGCCGTGGCTTCTCGCATGCGCACCAGCGTACCGGCCCACTTCAGATCACGGGTCGCTCCACGACCCGGCACTAGTCTCGGATCACCACCTGCCAACCAACGAGGTTCCAATGACGACGGTCTACGTGGCGATGAGCGCCGATCTCATCCATCCCGGCCATATCAACATTCTGCAAACGGCTCGCGAACTGGGCGACGTGACTATCGGGCTGTTGACGGATGAGGCGATCGCGAGCTACAAGCGCCTTCCACACATGTCGTACGATCAGCGCGAGGCCGTGGTTGGGGCGCTCGCGGGCGTATCCAGGGTCGTTCCGCAGGACACCCTTGATTACGTTCCGAATTTGCGCATGCTCCGTCCCGACTATGTGGTGCACGGGAGCGATTGGCGCAGCGGAGTTCAGCGCAAAACTCGTGAGCGGGTGATCGACGCACTTGCGGAGTGGGGCGGCGAACTCGTCGAACCCGAGTACACCGAAGGCATCTCGTCGACGAAGCTGAACCTCGCTGTTCGCGAGATAGGCACAACGCCGGACATCCGGCTGAAGCGTTTCCGGCGTTTGCTCGACGCGAAACCGACCGTGCGGGTCATCGAGGCGCACAATGGTCTGACCGGGCTCATTGCAGAACACACCATGGTCAACGTGGGGGATCAACGTCGCGAATTCGACGCGATGTGGATCTCCAGTCTCACCGATTCGACGGCGAAGGGGCGCCCCGACATCGAGTACGTCGACATCACATCGCGAGCGTCGACGATGGAGTCGATCCTCGAGGTGACGACCAAGCCGCTCATCCTCGACGGCGACACGGGAGGGATCGTCGAACACTTCGTCCTTCACGTTCGCACACTCGAGCGTCTCGGCGTCTCCGCCGTCATCATTGAAGACAAGGTGGGCTTGAAGAAGAACTCGCTGTTCGGCGCCGATGCCGATCAGGTCCAGGACGACCCGCAGCGCTTCGCGGAGAAGATCCACGCTGGGAAGACGGCACAGATCACGCCGGAGTTCGCCGTCATCGCCCGGATCGAGTCGATGATCCTCGGCAAGGGTGTCGACGATGCCCTCGAGCGCGCCGTGCGCTACATCGAGGCCGGGGCAGACGCCGTCATGCCGCACTTCAAGGACTCAGATCCGACCGACCTGTTCGAGTTCGCTGAGCGCTATGCGGCGATGGACACGCGCGTCCCCCTCGTCTCCGTGCCAAGCGCCTACCCCCAGGTGACCGAGACGGAACTCCGAGAGCACGGGTTCCAGGTCGTGATCTATGCAAATCATCTTCTGCGGGCGGCCTACCCGGCGATGGTCGATACCGCCGAAACGATTCTTGCGAACGAGCGAGCGCTCGAGGCTTCGGAGCGGCTCATGTCGATCAAGGAGATCCTCACACTCATCCCCGGAGGTTCGTGACGTGCCGAGCGCCGAGGCAGCCTTTCGGGCGTTGGCCGATGCCGGCATCACGTTCTGGGCCGGCGTCCCCGACTCGCTCCTGAAGCCGCTGTGCGCCTACGTCGCGGATCACGTGCCGGACGATCGACATGTGATTGCGGCCAATGAAGGCGGCGCCGTCGCCCTCGCGACCGGCCACTACCTCGCGACGGGTTCGCCGGGCGGCGTCTATCTGCAGAACAGCGGTCTCGGCAATGCAATGAACCCGCTTATCTCGCTCGCCGACCCAGCGGTCTACGGCATCCCGATGGTGCTGGTCGTCGGCTGGCGGGGCGAGCCGGGCCGGCCCGACGAACCACAGCACCTGAGGCAAGGCGCGGCAACCCTTCCGATGCTCGATGCAATCGGCGTGCCGTATTCGATCGCTCCCCCCGACGATGCAGCATTCGAGACCATGGTGACCGATTCCGTCGAACGGGCAACCACCGAAGGGCGACCGGTCGCCGTCGTAATCCCGAAGGGTGTCATCACCAACTACGCGCCGCAGCGCGCCGACGCGCCCGATCTCGCGCTCAGTCGGGAGGCCGCGGTCGAGATCATCGCCGATACGATCGAGGACGATGCCGCGATCATCGCAACGACCGGCAAGACGTCGAGAGAGCTCTACGAGCATCGAATGGGGAGCGGAAGCAGCACCAAGCGTGACTTCCTGATGGTTGGCAGCATGGGCCACGCATCACAGATCGCTCTCGGCTTGGCACTCTCCGACCCGTCGCGGCCGGTGTGGGTGCTGGACGGTGATGGAGCTGTGATCATGCACATGGGCTCGCTGTCGGTCATCGGCGAGCACGCCCCGGCCAACCTCAAACACGTCGTGCTCAACAACCACGTCCACGACTCGGTTGGGGGTCAGCCGACACCATCCGAGCGCACCGACTTCGCCGATCTGGCGCTCGCCGCCGGGTACCGCGCCGCCGAGACGGTGAGCGATGAGGACGGCCTAGCGGCTGTGGTGGCGCGCGTTGCACACACGACCGGGCCGGCGATGGTCCAGGTCCTGATTCGGCCCGGCGCCCGATCGGATCTCGGGCGTCCGGAGACCAGCCCGCAGGAGAACCGCGACGCCCTCATGCAATGGCTCCGCCGGTGATCGCCAACTGCGTGGCCGGAAGCATCGGTATCGTCGATGGGATTCTCGAACGGCTTGATCCCGAGACAGTCCTGCTCCTCACCGGAGGCGTGTCCTACCAAGCCAGCGGCGCGGCCGCCGCGATCGACGCGGCGACGGAAGGCCGCTCAGTCGAGCGGATCTCCCACATCGCCCCGAACCCGGACCTCACCGAGATCGACGCAGCCATCCGAACCTACCGGGCGACATCGCCGAATCTCATCATCGCCGTCGGCGGTGGCTCCGTGATCGACTTCGCGAAGACCGTCCGATCGGTCGCCCCCCACTCCCCAACGGCGCTGCCCTACGCCCTCGGTAGGCGAACCCCGGGACCGTCCAAGGCGCCCATGCTCGTGATCCCGACAACGGCCGGCACGGGCAGCGAAGCCACCCATTTCGCGGTGATCTACGTAGACGGCATCAAGTACTCGATCGCTGATCCATCCATGCGGCCGGAGTACGTCGTCCTCGATCCGGAACTCACCTACTCGACGCCCCCAGCCGTCACTGCGACTGCGGGCCTCGACGCGCTCTGCCAAGGGGTCGAGTCATACTGGTCGGTCCGGTCCACCGCATCGTCACGCGACCTCGCTCGGCGCTCCATCGCCCTGGCATTCGGCCATCTCGACGCTGCGGTCAATGAGCCGCAGCCCGCTTCGCGTGCCGCCATGTGCTCCGCTGCGCACCTCTCGGGGCGTGCCATCGACATCTCGCTCACCACCGCTCCCCACGCGTTCTCGTACGTCCTCACGAGCCACCACGGTGTCCCGCACGGACACGCCGTCGCGATGACGCTCGGCGCGGTACTCGAGTACAACGCGGCCGTCACCGAAGAGACGTGTGCAGATCCGCGCGGCGTCGACCACGTCAGAACGATCATGGCCGACTTGATCTCCATGCTGGGCGCAACGGACGCATCCGACGCTCGCGGCGCGTTCGACAATCTCGTGCTTCGCGTGGGACTCGACCCCACGCTGCGCTCGATCGAGGCGCCGCTCGATGAGACGCGGGCGTTGATCGCCAGCGGCGTGAACCAGCAGCGGCTTCTCAACAACCCGCGCGTCATCACACCGGAATCCATCGTTGCCCTGCTCGCGACCGCTCGCTGATCCGATCTTTGCTAGCGGATCGATGGCTCGGTTGGTGACGACCGAATGGCGGACCGCGACGCTGCCGGGAACCGGCCACACGACCCCCTATGGTGCTGCGTGGACGCCGACATAGAGGACGGAGGGACCATGGGTTTCCTGTCACGCGTGAAGACCGCCATGAGGGAGAACGAATCGATCCAAGCGATCGGTGCGATTCCGGTCGAGGATCGACCGATTCTCGTCTACGCCGAGGACGACTACACGTGGAATCAGCTTGAGGGATACCTCAGCGTGCTGATGGACTCCTTCGACCGGTCGGTGGTGTATGTGACGTCCGATCCGCAGGACCCTCGTCTCGCAGACCACCACCCCAGGATGTCGGTGTTCTTCATCAAGGAGAACCTCTCGAAGTTCCTCCCGCAGGTCGACAGTCCGATCTTCGTCACGACGATGCCCGACCTCGATTCCTTTCACGTCAAGCGGCCGCGGGACTCGACCTGTGTGTACCTCTTTCATTCCCTCAACAGCACCCACGCGTCCTATCGCCTCGGAGCGTTCGATGCCTACGACGTCTTTCTGTGCGGTGGGCCGTACCAGAAGGCCGAGCTGGCGGCCCGGTTCGAAGCCATCGGCAAGCAGAACTTCGACCTGCGTGACGTTGGCTACTACAAGCTCGATCGGATTGCCGCTGCGTTCGACACCTACGAAAAGCAGTACCCGCACACGAAGACGGTGGTGGTTGCCCCGTCTTGGAGTTCTGAGAATCTGCTCGCGACCGCCGGGGCAGAGCTCATCAATTCGATCGCCGGTGCGGGGTATCGCACCGTCGTGCGCCCCCACCCTGCGTTCTTCGAGTCGATCTACCCGGAAGGTCGCGATATCGTCGCCGGTCTCGAACGCCGCTTCGCCGACGATCCCAACGTCGTCTTCGAGACGACGATCGCGAGCGAGAACTCGTTCTACGAGGCCGATCTGATGGTGTCCGACTGGTCCGGAGCGGCATTCGAGTACGCACTCGGAACACGCAGACCGGTCCTGTTCGTAGACGTACCAAGGAAGGTCATGAACGACGCGTGGGAGGACATCGATATCACTCCGTTCGAGGATCGTATTCGCACCGAGGTCGGCGCCGTGATGCCGGTCGGCGCAGCGGCCGAGACCGCCGCGACCGTCGATGCATTGCTCGCCGATCCCGCAGCATTCCGCGACCGAATCGACGCGGTTCGAGAACGCGAGATCTTCAATTTCGGTCGCGCGGCCGAGGCCGGCGCGGCGGTCATCAATGAACTGATCGCAGAGCGCACGCAACCCGGAGGTTGACGGATCACGCTCCCGGCCGACCGGGCTCGCCCGCCTCGTGTGTGCTGTCGATCGCTGGGCTTAGACCCACGGTGACACGAGCAGATGCTCCACTGCAGATTCGAGTCCCGGGCGATACGGCGGCATCGGGTCGATGCCGAGGGCGTCGACCCGTTCGGAGTTGAGCACCGAGTCCGCGGGGCGAGGCGCCGGACGGGGAAACTCGTCCGTTGTGCACGGCGTCACCCGTTCGGGGTCGAGGCCGCCGATCGCCGCGATCTCGCGCGCCAAACCGAACCATGTTGTGGCGCCTTCGTTCGCGAGATGCAGCACGCCGGTCGCCTGCCGGTCAATCGCGTCGAGGGTGACACGGGCTAGATCGTCGGCAAGCGTCGGTCGTCCGCGTTGGTCGTCCACGACTTTCACCGGACCGTCTCCAATGAGCTTGAGCATCGTCGAGGCGAAGTTGGGGTGGGTGCCCGAGAGCAGCCAGGACGTTCGCACGATCAGTGTGTCGGGATGATTGGCCTGGGCGAGCTGCTCCCCCTCGAGCTTGGTCCGGCCGTAGGCGCTCTTCGGGTTGGTGGGATCGCTCTCCACATACCCGTCGGCCTTCGTGCCGTCGAAAACGTAGTCCGTCGAGAACGTCACGAACCGAGCCCCGATGTCTGCTGACGCCCGGGCCAGCACGCCGACAGCTGTCGCATTCACGATGCGCGCCGTTGCCTCGTCGTCTTCAGCAGCATCGACGGCCGTGTACGCCGCGCAGTTGATCACGAGCGACGGACCGATCGCTGCCAACGCCTGTGGGATCGCGTCGAGGTTCTGAAAATCGAGCTCGTCCTCCGAGAGGTTGCGCACCTCACGGTCGCCAAGCAATCCACCGAAGGCAGTTCCGAGCTGACCGGTTGGGCCGGTGATGACGATCATGCGTGCTCCGCGACGACCCGCTCGAGGTACTCGCGGTAGCTCGATGGCGCCAATGCGGAGACCAGCTCTCGAAACTCGGCAAACGAGATTGCACCCGTACGAAGCGCGATCTCTTCGAGACAAGCGATCTTGAGACCCTGGCGATGTTCGATCGTCGCGATGAAGTTTGAGGCCTCGAGGAGGCTCTCGTGCGTCCCGCTGTCGAGCCAGGCGATCCCGCGGCCGAGCCGGATCGCCACGAGCTCCCCGCGGTCGAGATAGGCCTTGTTGAGATCCGTGATCTCGAGCTCCCCGCGGCCGGACGGTTCGAGGCCTTCCGTCATCTCTACAACGCGCCCGTCATAGAGATAGAGGCCTGGGATCGCCAGGTTGGAAATCGGTTCAGATGGCTTCTCGACGAGCGACCGGACGTTGCCGTCCCCGTCGAGATCGACAACGCCGTACCGCTCCGGGTCGCGAACCGGGTAGCCGAAGATGAGTGCGCCGGTGCTGAACGACTCGACGAGCGGACTCAGACCGATGTCGCCGTGGAAGATGTTGTCGCCGAGAACGAGGGCGACGGACTCGCCTCCGATGAAGTCGCTCCCGATCAAGAACGCCTGAGCGATACCGCGAGGCTCAGGCTGGACGGCATACGAGATGTCCATTCCCCACTGTGCACCATCGCCGAGGAGCGACTCGAACCGCGGGGTGTCGTGTGGCGTCGAGATGACCAACACCTCGCGGATGCCCGCATCGAGCAGCGTCGCCAGCGGGTAGTAGATCATGGGTTTGTCGTACACCGGCTGCAACTGCTTGCTCGCCACTCGGGTGAGCGGGTACAGCCTGGTCCCGGCGCCCCCGGCGAGGACAATTCCCTTCATCGCTCCCCCTTCAGTGGTCGCCACCAGTCTTCCCTGCGGCGGTACCAATCGACGGTGTCTTCGAGCCGCTCGGCGAAATCATGCTGCGGCTTCCAACCCAGCGCCCGCAGCTTCGATGAGTCCACGGCGTAGCGCAGGTCGTGACCGAGGCGATCAGGGACGCGCTCGATCATCGAATCGTCACGGCCGAGCGCCTCGAGGATCTGGTTGGTGAGCACGAGATTCGACAGCTGGGCGTCGGCCCCGATGTTGTAGACCTCACCGGAGTCTCCGTCGTCGACGAGGAGGTGGATGGCGGAGCAGTGGTCCTCGACATAGAGCCAATCGCGTTCGTTGCGTCCGTCACCGTAGAGCGGCACCTTCTTGCCTTCGAGCAGATTCGTGACGAACAGCGGAATGACCTTCTCGGGGAATTGGTAAGGGCCGTAGTTGTTGGTGCATCGCGTCACGATCACGTCGTAGCCGTAGGTGATTCCGTATGAGAGCGCCAGGAGATCGGATCCGGCTTTGGAAGACGAGTAGGGCGACGACGGTTCGAGCGGGGCGGACTCGGGTGCGAACCCGTGCTCAATCGAACCGTATACCTCGTCGGTTGACACGTGCATGAAGCGACCGATGCCGTGGCGATGGGCTGCGTCGAGCATCACACCGGTGCCGACGACGTTGGTCTCGAGGAACACGGACGGTCCGGCGATCGACCGATCGACGTGACTTTCGGCGGCGAAGTGCACCACTACGTCGTGACCTGGGATGACCTCGTCGACGAGCGCAGCATCGCGAATGTCGCCCTTGACGAAGCGATGCCCCGGGTACTGGTTCAGCTCGTCCACGGTTGCCGGGACGCCGGCGTAGGTCATGGCGTCGAGGTTCGTGACCTGCGCGTCCGGCTCGCGTTCGAGGACGTACCGAACGAAGTTGGATCCGATGAATCCGGCTCCACCGGTGACGAGGTATCTGCGGCTCATGGACATCCCCCTACTCGAATCTTGTTGCGTCTCGAAGATACGGCGCCTTGGCATCCTTCGGCGAGAGCAACGGCTCAATGCCGACGTCGGGCCACTCGATACCGATGTCCGGATCGTCCCACCGAATGCCGCGGTCGTGCTTCGGCGAGTAGTAGTGCGTGACCTTGTACACGAGGTCGACGCGATCACTGAGCGTGAGGAACCCATGGCCGAATCCCGGGGGAACCCACAATTGCTTGTGGTTCTCGTCCGTCAGCTCCACCCCAAACCACCGTCCGAACGTCGGGGACGACTCCCGTAGGTCGACGGCGACGTCGAACACCGCGCCGCGAACGACTTGTACGAGCTTGCCCTGCGCCATCGGCGGCAGTTGATAGTGAAGACCTCTGAGCACGCCCTTGATCGAGCGCGAGTGATTGTCCTGTACGAAGTGGGTCGAAGTCCCGGTTGCGTCCGCAAACCCCTGCTCGTTGTAGCTCTCCAGAAACCAGCCGCGTGGATCCTCGTAGGAACGAGACGTGATCACCTTCGCTCCCGCGAGTCCGGTATCGACGATCTCCACTCGATCTCCCAACGTGCTAGCTGTCACGTCTCCGCCGATCGCGCACCAGCCCGAGGAGGACGATGATGCCGACGGCCACAACCGTCGCGGAGGATACTGCAACGCCGATCGCGAAGTGCCTTGGTTCGTACGCGAATTCGACGGTGTGTCGGCCCGGCGGGACGATCGCGCCGAGGAGCGCTCCGTCCACGCTCACATGGTCGGTTGCCACTCCGTCGATGTAGACGTTCCACCCAAGTGCATCGTTCTGGGAGAACACCACCAAGCCGCCCGCCGATCCCTCCGTCGTGGCCACCGCTCCCTGGCGGGTAATCTCCGTCTCCACGAGGGTTGGTGCCGGTCCGCCCGAAACCACGTCTGAAGCGGGGCCGACGTATGGCACGGTCTGTGGATCGGCAAGCATCGCGTGCAGCGCCTCCTCCTGGGTCTCGTATCCACGCCAATCCCCGTGGACGCTCACGATCGACCACGCACTTGGCCGCTCATAAATCCAGGCTTGAGTGGTCGACACGAGCGCCGCCTCGGGATCGGGCTCGAACCAACGAACGGCCGGTCCCGCCGCGTTCTCGACCGTTCCCATCTGCACCGTGCAGTCCGATCGATTCTCGACGGTCGTCTTGATGTCGGTTCCGTCAGCCGCCCAGACCCCGTCGACGGCGAACGTGTTCCATCCCTCAACGAGATCGCGTAGCTCGCGCTCACTCGAGGATGTGACTCCACCGTTCATGTCGCGGACAACCACCCTGGCGGTGCCGGCTTCGCATGCATCGTCGACGGCCAAGGCCACCGCCACGCCACTGAACGGGCCCGATACCTCGGAGTGCCGCACCGCAGGAGCGGTGAGCGGTGCCCAATCGTCCGGTGCCAGCTCTCCTTCCGCCGAGGCAACGGACACCGACGCTCTGGTCGGAGCATCCCCACCAACGAGGATTTCGTCTCGACGATCGTCAATGATGTCGCCTGCTGCGATCCGGTGGTACCCGGAGACGGCGGTAGCGAGCGTGCCGATGTGCGACGCTCCGGCGAAGACTCGTACCGGTTGAGATCCATCCAGGCTGGCCGTCACGATCTCTGCTCCCCCACCCGCGACCGGATCCCCAGCTGCCACCGCCACGCCTCCGGTGTAGCTTGGGTCGAAGGCAAAGAATTCGAAGTCGAGAACACCGTGTTGGTCCAGCACGCGGACATGCGGACCGCCGCCTGCCCCGGGTCCGACAATGATCTCGCCGATTCCATCATCGTCGACGTCCCCGACGGCTGTCACGACGCCGCCGAAGAAGCCCAGATCATACGCGGCGAATTCGGACTCGATGGCTCCGTCGGACGCGAGGACCGTCACCATCGGGGGTGCTCCGGCTCCTGTCCCAAGAATGATTTCATTGCGACCGTCGCCGTCGGTGTCCCCGATTGCGGGCCACCATCCCCCTGGGGCGGCGATCCGGCCGGGGCGCAATCTGCGCAGCAACTCCCCCGACGCGTCGAAGATCTCAATTGCGTCGCCGGGCCCCGAGGGCACGATCAGCACCTCTTCTCCTGCCACGCCGTCGAGATCGCCCACGGCGACACGAGACCCGACGAACTCACTCTGCTCCAGATAGGTCGTGCCGTGCGAGGGTTCCATCCGTTGTATCCGATTCGCGGTCGTGGACTCGTCGACTTCGACCACGAAAGCCTGGCCGCCGTCGGTGCCGCCTGCCACCGAATAGGGTCCCAGTCCGCCGATCGCGCTCGCGGTGGTTTCGATGACGAAGTCGCGCGGCGTGCCGAGCGGCGTCTCGCGGGTGTCGAGAGCGAAGTACTTCACGGCGAGGTGGTCGAGCGCCGGTGCACTGAGGTCCCATTCGTTCGGCGCCAGGATGATCTTGAACGCATCTCGATCGAACGCGATCGGGTTGATGGTCTTGACCAGCTCCTTGAATTCGGTGCTGTGCATCGCCAGGCCCCGAAGGTCGGGAGGTCCGGTGATCTGTGAACCGTTCGGATAGAACGCTGTCAATCCGGTGGCAGCGAACCGGTATTGACCCTCGGCGAGTGCCTCGATTGCCTCGTGTCCGGGGGTTTCCTCGTAGAAGTCCTCGATTGGCGCGGTGGGTGTGAACCCGTAGTACGGCACAACGAGCTGGGCGTACGCAATAGCTCCGAGACCGATCACGACCCAAGGAGCGGCGGTGCGGCGCTGCGATACAAGGACCGCGATCGCCACGACGACGACGGACGCCACGGCCAGCCACGCCATCGAAGTCGCGAGCGACCGAAGCTGCCCGTTCGATCGCGCGAGCGGGATCCAGTCACGGACGGCGAGAACGCCCGCGATCCCGATACCGACGAGCATGGCGGCCGAAGCAACGCGAGGGGCCCGACCACGGCGACGGGCGACGGACTGGTCCGGCTCGGACCTCGGCCGCGACGTGATCCAATCGACCGTCATCGCAACAACGGTGGCCGCGGCCAGTGCCACGACGAATCGCGTTCGATTCACCGGGTTCCCCGCGAGGCCCGGTAGGCGATTGACCACCGTGAGAACCGGTGTGCCGAAGTAGGTTGCGATCGTCAGCAGCGCCGCCGAGAACGACAGGTACGTCCAGGCGGATCGGGCGTCTCTGGTGAGTCGGAGACGCCCCACGACGGCTCCGACATAGCCGACTACGGCGAGAATCGCCACGATCGCGCCGACGAGAGCAACGCTCTCCACAGGGTTGGTTCCGGACCACCAGTCGTACGCTGCACCCCTCCACTCACCAAGCGTTGCTCCGTCCACCAATCCGAGTAGTTGAGCCGGCCGCAATGGCGCCACCGATGCAGCGAGCACCCGCCCTTCAAGTGTTCCTCGGTCGATGATCTCGACCACGAATGGGATCATGGTGAAGGCCACCAGGAGCGTCCCGGTGACGATGCCGGCAATGCCGGCTCCGAGCTGCTTCGCGGCGCCGAGCCAGACGCCGGGCGTTCGATCGCGCAGACCCGAGATGAGGTCCGCGAGGATGAGCCACGCAATCCATCCGACCGTGACGTACACCAGATAGGCCCAACCGGACGGGAAGCCCTCGAGCCAGCCCCATCCGACGAAGATCGCTAGGAGACCGACGTCTCGCACTCTGAGGGATGCAAGAACCCGGTGTGCCGCCCACAGCGCCCCCGGCACCACGAACGTCACGGTCATCCGATGCAGCAGCGAGATGTTCGTGCCGGAGAACACGTAGACCACAGCTCCGAGCGCAGCCGGTAAGACGCCGACCCGCATCCGCCGCAGGAAGAGGTACATGAGGGTCTGGCCCACGAGGAACTGGAGCGCCACCTTGAGGCCGATTGCATACCACGGAGGCGACACCATGAACGAGACGTTGAATGGTGAGACCATCAGGAACGTCGGCATCAACCCCAGCGGGACTCCTGCTGCGATGTTCGGGTCCCAGAGTCGATACTCGAACTCCTTCAGCCCATCCGTGAACGCCACGATGTACGGGATCGCCTCGACTTGGTCGGTCTGAACGATATTCGCCACCTCGGGCGGGCGATCGATCGCCGACCGGTACGGGTCCCCGAATTCGTTCATGTCGACGGCAGCAAACGTGCCGAGCCCCAGCAGTGCCTGCCACAGGTAGATCAGCGTCGTAGCGGTGAAGATCGCTCCCACAACCGCCACCCGCAGTTTGCGCGACGCCTCGAGGGCCGTGGAGATGTCGGCAAGCTTTGGACGCCGTGTCCTCTGGTCCCTGGTGGATGCGGGTGTGGAACACGACGCCGACGAATCGGGGCGCGCTTCGGACTCCGGCGACGAGGATCCTGGCATGTCGAGATACTACGTCGGTTGTGCACGATCCGCCCTGCAGCCGTCGGCGCTGGAAGCCGCGACCCACGTCCTACCGCCGCCTGAGCCGGGGGCGGTTGCTTGGCCGGACCGTTGCTGCGATCGCCCTTTCCGCCCGCCCGTAGAACCGGATCGCCCTTCACCCGACGCATCTTGCAGCACTCCGCCCGGCCCACCTGTGGCCGGGTTCCCAGAAGGCTCGCAGACGAGGGGCGGGTGGAATCGTTGGGTTCCCGAGCTCAAAGATGACCGAGATGGGGTTCCGCGTGGGGGTCGTGGGTGCGGGCGTGATGGGTGCGCTGTATGCGCGCGTAGTCGCCTTTGATCCCAAGATCGATCTTGCGTGGGTGGCTGATCCCGACGAGCAATCGCTCACCGCGTTGACGGCTCGCTCGACCATGTTGATGCGGTCACCATTGCCTCACGCACAAACACCCTCGCAGAGTAGTGTTTCGAGGCCATCGAGGCTGGCGTTCCCTTTCTCGTGGAAGAACCGTTGTCGGCGGACGCCCCGAGGTTGAGGCCGTGTTCGATGCGCCATGGCGGTGGGCGCTGCCCTCACCGTCGGATTCGTCGAGCGGGTCACGTTCGACGGCGACGATGTTGCTCTCGGTCTGGATCTCCACGAGCGGGGCTCCTGGAACGTCATGACGCCGTGTGCCCGGCTCATTCACTACGAGTCTGAGAAACGCGGGACCGTCATTCCCCAACCGGATCTCGCGGTCTCACGGCAAACCTACGCACCGCACCTCGACGGTCGGGAGCCGTTCTACAACACCAACCTGATCCTCCACGACACGACATGCGCACCTCGTCGCGCAAGCATGCAGCCGCCCTTGTCTTGAGGATGACGCCGCAGCAGCCACACCACCTTCGTGACGCGTTGACTTCTTGACGAAGATCGAGGCGGTCAACAGGGCTGGGATCACCGGATCTCCTCTCGAGACCCGGCGGCGAATTCGGGCGCCGACTCTTGCCGGATGGACCGGATTTGAGCGCGTCCGTGTCCCGCCGAGGCGTACATCGTCCCACGCGCCGTAGAATCACCGCTGCCAGAGTGCCGACCAGCTTCCACGACAGCGAATTGGAGTGAACGTGCCCCCCGAGACCATTCATGTCTCACAACCGGATCTTGGACCCGAAATCGAGGCGGTTGTAGTCGCCACGTTGCGATCCGGGATGATTGCCCAAGGGCCGCGCGTTGCCCGTCTCGAAGAGCAATTTCGCTCGGTCGCCGGCACCACCCACGCGATCGCAGTCAACTCCGGCACGGCGGCGCTCATTGCGTCACTGCAGGTGCTCGACCTCGAACCGGGAGATGAGGTCATCACCACGCCGTTCACGTTCGCGGCGACCTTGAATGCGATTCTCCGCGCGGGCCTCACCGCCCGTTTCGCCGATATCGGGACGGACTTCAACCTCGAGGTCGAGAACGTTGCATCCCTCGTCAACGACAGGACCAAAGCGATCCTCCCGGTTCACCTCTACGGACTGCCCGCCGATATGGATCCGATCGTCGACCTTGCCCAGCGACGTGGACTGCGCGTCGTGGAAGACGCCGCCCAGGCGGTGGGTGCGACCTACCGAGGTCGCCCGGCTGGATCGTTCGATATCGGCTGCTTCTCGATGTATGCCACAAAGAACATCACCACCGGCGAGGGTGGCATGGTCACCACGAACGACGACGCCATCGCGGACCGCCTTCGCTTGGTCCGAAACCAGGGCATGCGGTCCCGCTACGAGTACGTCGCCATCGGAGAGAACCTGCGAATGACCGACGTGCAGGCGGCGATTGGGATTCCGCAAATGGATCGATTGGCGGACATCACAGATGCCCGCCGCGCCAACGCAGCTGCACTTTCCGCCGGCCTCGACGGTCTCCCCGGCGTCATCGTTCCCACAGAGCCGAGCGACCGCAGTCATGTATACCATCAGTACACCGTCCGGATCACCGATGAGGCGCCGCTCACACGTGCCGAGCTCATCGACGCGCTGGCCGCCGCAGGTATCGGATCGGGCGTGTACTACCCGCGCGTGGTCTGGGACTATGAGATCTACCACGACCACCCGCTGGTCTCGCGGGCCGATGATGTGGCCGAAGCCCGTCGCGCAGCGAACGAGGTGCTCTCGCTCCCCGTGCATCCCCTCGTCACCTCGGACCAGATCGAGGCAATTGTGACGACGATTTCCAACACATTCGCTGCTCACTGATGACTCGCATGAAGATCGTCCTCACGAACAACTTCTTCGAGCCCCTCGCAACCGGGAGCACCCACTTCACCCGCGAGCTCGCCGGCCAGCTGGTACGCAACGGCCATGACGTACTCGTGATCACGGCGACGCCGGCGGCGAGCGGTGACCAGCGCCCGGCTTCGCCGGAGTTCCCCGTTGAGCGCGTGAGAGCGTGGCGCATCAACTTCGGGAAGGCCGCCTACAACTACGACATCCCGTTCGCGACCCGGCCCTCGGTCATCCGCTCCGTGACCAGAATGCTCGACGACTTCAATCCGGATGTCATCCACCAGAACGGCCAGTTCTTCGACCTGTCCTTCATCACCGGCCTCTGGGCAAGACGCCGGCGGGTCGCCACCGTCTTGAATGTCCATACCGCGCTCATCCACGAATCGCCCAACTTCAACCGACTGCTTCGAGCCGCAGACCGCTACGCCATCCGCCCGACGCTGTCGCTCTACAAGCCCCACCTCATCTCATCTGACAAGCGGGTTGGGCAGTATGTGGCGGACCGGTACCCCCGATTCCCCCACTCATCGGCGGGGTACCCAGTCGACATCAACGGCTTGCAGGGCGGCGACGGGCCGGCGATTCGTCAGGTCCTCGGAATCGATGATCGGCCCATGATTCTGTCGATCGGACACGTCATTCCGATGCGCAACCGCGTGCTGCTCATGCAGGCGCTCGAGATCGTCAGGGACCGGATTCCCGACATCGTCGCCGTGGTCGTCGGCAGACTCTACGACCGCACCTTCCTCGACGTGGCAGCGTCGCTCGATGTCTCCGATGCCGTGATCGCCACCGGACCCGTTCCACACCGCAACGTGAAACACTACGTCGCTGCCGCAGAAGTGGAGAGCCATGATCTGCAGGGCTTCGGGATCGGAATCAGCACTCTTGAGGCGATGTCGGCTGGAACTCCGGTGGTGACCGTGAACGACTACGACACCTTCCCGTACGCTCCGCTCTCGCACGGCGAGAACATCCTCATCGCACAGCCGACACCGGAATCGGTAGCCGACGAACTGATGGCGCTGCTCACCGACTCCGACCTGGGGCGCTCAATCGGCGAAGGAGGGGCTCGCTACGTTTCGCAACACTTCGCTCCGGCGAGCGTCGCAGCCGAGTACGAGGCGATCTACGCCGCGGCACTCGACGATCACTGATCGACGTCCGGCGGGATCGATCTCACTCGACGCCGTTGCGCCGCACTCGCTCGCGTGCCTCGAGTGCTAGCTCGAGCGCAGCGAGCCCAACGAAACCCGGGACCTCGGGCGGGTGGCCGGTCAGGACGGAATCCAGGAACGACTCGAGTTCGAGCTTCAGCGGCTCCTCCGATTCGACGGTGTATCGCTTTTTCCGAGGCTCGCCGAATCGAGTGACGAATTCATCGAAATCGCCGGCATCGCGCCAATCGATCGCTTCGAAGAAGTCGACCGTCTGGTTGATGTTGTGCACTTCGATGTAGCCCTCCGTCCCCGTGATCTCGATCCGCCGGATCTTGATTGGCACCGTCCAGCTCACCTGGATGAAGCAGGAGGCCTCGTGGTCGACAAGCGTGATGTCGGCCCAATCCTCGTAGCGACTGCGAGCGGTCTTCCCGCCCTTGGCATGCACGATCCGCGGCTTGCCTCCCAGCAGGAACGCCACGAGATCCAGATCATGCACGGCAAGGTCGATCACGACGTCCGTCGTCTGTCGAACCGGCGGGACGGGGCCGAGACGCCGGGAGGTGAGGGAGATGATCTGACCAAGGGCGCCCTCCCGGACGAGGTCGCGGGCGAGTCGGATCGCCGGGTTGAATCGCTCGATGTGCCCCACGGCAAGCGTCACGTCGTTGGCCGCCGCAAGGTCGATCAGACGCTTGGCGGCCGGCACATCCACGGCAATCGGCTTCTCGATGAGCACCGGTATCCCGGCTTCGATCAGCTGGGATGCCACGGTCTCGTGCGCTTCGGTGGGCACGGCAACCGTCGCTGCATCGATCCGGTCCAGCTCGAGGAGCTCGTCAACGGACCGGAGGTAGTCGGTATGTGCCGCTGCGGCGACGCTTCTGCCGACTGGCTCGTTCGCGTCGACCACGGCGACGAGTTCCGAGCGCGGCGACGAACCGAGAATGCGGGCGTGGTGGCGACCAATCGACCCCGCACCGACCACTGCCGTACGGGCCCTGTCTGTGTCTTTGATGGATGCCTCCCGATCGCGGTTGCAGGCATCCTAAGCCGGGATCCACGTCGAGCATCCGAGTCGGCCGCCGAACGGGCACTCGCCGACGCACTGTGTCGCTCGGAACTGCGGTCTACAGTGAACGCCCGCAGCGGCGCGCACCGATCCTGGAGTCAGTCATGAGTGAGATCCACCCCACAGCAATCATCGGCGATCAGGTTCGGATGGGCGACAACAACATCATCGGCCCCTACGCGGTCCTCGACGGCGATATCGAGCTCGGTAGCGGCAACTCAATCGGACCCCACGTGGTCATCTTCGGCCCGTGCGTCATCGGCGACGACAACGCCATCGGCCCGCATGTCGTGATCAACACGGCAGGGGAGATCCGTGGTGAGAACCGGCGAGGCACGCGTATCGGGTCCCGCAACGTGCTGAAAGAGTTCGTGGCCGTCCAGGGTGGCGACTCCTCCGTCGGTGACGACTGCTTCCTCATGGACAAGGCGCATGTCTCGCATGACTGCCGGGTCGGCAACTTCGTGACGATGTCGCCAACGGTCATCATCGGCGGCCACGTCACGGTTGGCGACTTCGCCACGATCGGCATCGGATGCAACGTTCATCAACACCGAGTGATCGGCGAGGGAGCGATGGTGGGTATGAACTCCGCGGTCCTGCGGGATGTCGAGCCGTGGACCACCGTCTACGGGTCACCCGCGCGGTTCGCCGGCATGAACACCCGCGGCATGGAACGGTGGGGGCGCAGCCCCGAGGCCCCAGCCGAATGACCGCTCCCTAGCGCCCACACGGTTGCAGGCAGAGGTCAAACGCGAAGCTGCGACGGCGTGTGCGGCGACAAGCTGAGTGTGCGATGCGATCCGATCGGTTCCGATCGCGTTTCGCAACGGGGTCCGGTTCGACCCACGCTGCGATGAGTGCCCCCGCCCGACCGGCGTCGTCGCTCGGGATCTGCCGGAGTGAGAAGTCGAGGAGGGTGAACGACAGATGTGGGCTGTAGCAGGGATCCTTGTCGGCAAGCTCTCCGCCCCACAGGTCTCTGATGCGCCCGACCTCTTCCGCGCTCGGCGGAGCGTCGGAGCCGCATGTCGCGGATTCGCCGCGCACCAGTGAATAGGCTGGATCGCGGACGAGTTCGCCCCCGAGTTGGACGCGCAGCCGCAGGCACAGATCGACGTCTTGGAAGTCGTTGGTAGGCGTTTCGTCGAAACCGCCAGTCGCATCGAGGTCCGCCAAGCCAACGAGCAGCCAGGCCGCCGTTGGGCAACCGACCGACGAGGCGAGCGCGTTCTCGTTGGCGATGCAGGTGCACCGCTCGTCAGCGCAGACGGCGCGCCCGGTTGCTGAGGCGCCGCACCCATTGGGGCACCTCGCTGAGCGCCTCTCGGCTTCGGGAAACCTCGTTCTCGAGATCTGCGATCGCATGCTCGGCTTCGGCCATCAATCCGCCAGCTAGCACCTGGCGGCGCTCAGCCTCAGCCGCCAACTCATCAATCACCACCTGCCGATGCTCAGCCTCAGCCGCCAACTCATCAATCACCACCTGCCGA
>RCNG010000249.1_pt1 | contig 23291 bp, 18 predicted proteins | sample 2041371 | NCBI WGS metagenome assembly RCNG01 (sample SAMN09708227, study PRJNA481090) | Marine sediment metagenome, whole genome shotgun sequencing project. | biome: marine sediment; feature: ocean; material: sediment; isolation source: Sewage treatment plant 1 marine sediment (STP1) ... | reverse complement strand
CGTCCAAACCCACCCCCGCCCGCCCACCTTTTAAGGGTTGGGAGGGACGAGCATTGCAGCAGAGACTAAGGTGGACTATAATATCGGGTTCTCGCCCGACACCGGTCGGGCCCATCTGCTGAAATTTGGAGGAACGCAATGCCTTTAGTTGAGGTCAAGCCCGGCGTCTACTGGATCGGGATCATCGACCGGACCACGGACCTGTTCGAGGGGATCTGGCCCATCTCAGATACCGGAGTCACCTATAATTCCTATCTGATCGATGATGAGAAGAAGGCTATCATCGACCTGGCCAAGTCGAACAAAGGAGATGAGTTCTTCGCCCAGGTCGAGGAGATCACTGATATTACCCGGATCGACTACATAATCATCAACCACATGGAGCCCGACCACTCCGGCCTGATCAAGACCGTGCGCCGGCTCGCCCCCGAGGTCAAGATCGTGGGTTCCCAGAAAACCCGAGACATGCTGGAGAAGTTCTTCAAGATCACGGAGAACGTGATCGTCGTGGGGGATGGAGACACCCTGTCACTGGGAAAGCACGAGCTGAAGTTTTTTTCCACGCCGTTTTTGCACTGGCCGGAGACCATCATGACCTATGAGACGTCTCAACGCATCCTGTTCTCCTGCGACGCGTTCGGCGGCTATGGCGCTGTTAAGGGCGGGATCTTCGACGACGAGTACGAGGACAGGAGCTTCTATGAACGGGAGGCATTGCGCTACTACGTCAACATCATCGCCAACTTCAGCCCCCGAGTCCTGAATGCGATCGACAAGCTCAAGGATGTCCCGCTGGATGTGATTGCCCCCTCCCACGGCCTGGTATGGCGCAAAGATGTCTCTCGGATCGTCGACCTGTACAAACGCTGGGCCGAGTATGCCTCGGGAGAGTGCGAACCCGGCGTCACACTCCTGTATGCGTCCATGTACGGGAACACGGAGATGACCATGAATGCTGTGGCTCGCGGGATCACCAAGGCCGGTCTGAACGTGGAGATCTTTGACGTCGCCCGCACTCATGTCAGCTACATCCTCCCTTCGATCTGGACCAAGGCAGGCGTTATCGTGGGCGCCCCCACCTACGAGGTATCTTTGTTTCCCCCCATGGCCGAAGCACTGCACATGGTGGCCCGCAAAAGGATCTTGAACAAGCGGGCGGCCTATTTCGGTGGACACGGATGGAGCGGGGGTGCGCTGCGCGAGCTGAAGAAGATCGTCGAGCCCTTGAAGTGGGAGATCTTGGACACCCTCGAGTATGTGGGAGCGCCGAAAGAGACGGACCTGACCAAGGCTGAGCTCTTCGGCGAGCAGTTTGCACGGACCCTGATCACCCAGGAATGAGAAGGAGGGCGCAGCCCGCCCTCCTCTCCCCCTCCCTTGTATCCTCCCTATTTCTGCGGGACATCCTCCTGCCGGGGTGGAATTTTGACATTCTCTTGACATTCTCTTGACATCCTTTTGAGAACCGGGCCGGGATCCGGCTGTATCTTGGGGATGGAATGATGAATGAAAGGATACGAGGATGAAGGCACTCCTGGAAAAATGGTACCTGGACATCACAACCCCTGAGGCCACGGGCTTCTTCTACATCATGAGGATCTCGCTGGGGCCGGTGAGTTTCGGCATCACCGGAATCAACTATTTCAAGGGGAGCCTGACACATCAGTCGTTCCGGATCTCCCGGATCCGGCACAGTGGATTTCATGCATTGGATCTCGGTCACGCCCGTCTTTCCCTGCGCCAAAGGGATGCTGAGCTCCACATCCGGCACGGCCGCATGCAAGTCTCAGGGAGATGGCGGGCCTCCTCTCCCGGGCCTCCCCGGCCCCGCAGACCCCTGTATCGGGATGAGCGGGGTCGCTGCGACTGGAAGGTCTGGCTTCCCAAGGCTGACGTACAGCTGAGGATCGTTTCCCGTGGGTGGGAAAGCCGGGAACAGGGAACGGGGTATGTCGATTTCGTGCGGTCCTCGTTCCCGGCCTGGGATGTCCCGTTTCGCAGGCTCTATTGGGGGCGCGTTCACAGCCAAGATTCCTGGGGAGTGTTTCTGGCCCTGCGGACCTCCGATTCATGGGTAACCTGCTATCTCGATCCCCAGACTGTGGAGCCCGATGTCTCAGTGCGGTTGATCCGCGACTCCAAGGGGACGGCCCGGCATATGGACTGGATCCTGACCCCATCTGGTGGGAGTTCGATCCCCATCAGGAGTTCGATCACGCGTGTTCTGGAATCGCAGGCCGTACTCAACAGGGGGCGGCTGATGAACCTGCTGCCCGACGGGATCAGAAAGAAGTTGAGTTCGGCGGCCCGTGACGAGAAATATGCGGTCAAGTCCGTGGCCGGCGGCCAGGAGTTTTGGGGAATCATGGAGGAGGTTCGCTGGAATGAAAACTGAGGAGACCATCCTGGTATGCCGCGGCCTGAACAAGCGGTTCGGGAAGAAACCGGTCTTGACGGACTGCTCCCTCGAACTCTGCGGCGGCGAGCGTGTCGGCCTGGTCGGAGAGAACGGCTCCGGGAAGTCGACTTTCGTGAACTGCGTCCTGGGTTTTGTGCCTCCCGATTCAGGGACCGTTCGGATCACTGGAGAAGGTCCTGTCGGATTCTGCCCTCAGGCCGACTGGCTCCACCGGCGGCTCCGGGTGTCCGAGCACCTGGCGCTGGTCGACCGCCTGGCTAGGGCAGGCGGTGGGATCGACCGGGCTTTTGTGGATTGGTGCATACAGCGGCTGAAGCTGCGGCCCTTCCTGGCCTATCTGATCGGCGAATTGAGCGGAGGGACCTATCAGAAGGTCAAGTTTCTGACGGCCGTCTCCCATTCTCCCCACCTGGTCCTCCTGGATGAACCCTATGACGGATTCGACTGGCAGATGTATCAGGTCTTCTGGGAGATCATGGCCGAGCTCCAGTCCCGGGGATCGGCGGTGTTGATGATCTCACACCTGATCTATGACAGGGACAGGTTCGACCGGATCCTGAAGCTGAAAGGAGGGCGACTTGCTGAAAACCACGGATAGGCGCGGCGTCTTCTGGATGCTCTATCGGCTGACCTCTCTGGAGCTTCTGCGGAACCGGTTCGGCCTGATCCTGCTTATTATCATCCCTGTCCTCTTCCTGGCGGTGGTGGAAGGGACCACGGGGCAGGGATCGCTCCCCGTCAAACTGTATTTCTTTCACTCGATCGTGCCGCTCCTCCTGCCCGCCAAGGAGATCTCTCTGGTTTTTATGGCCGCAGCTGTGAGCGGATTTTTGACCGCTTACTATGCCGTCCTGCTGTTTCAGCAGGATTTTTCCTATTACCGCTACTGTGTCTCTCTGGGCATGCCTCCCCGTGTCTTCGCTCTCTCGCGCTTCGCATTCTTCTTCACTCTCGTAGCGGGATTGGCATTGCTGGTGCTCGGTGTGCTGGCCTGCATGCTTCCCTTGCAACAGGTCCCGGCGGCCTTTGTTGGTTTCCTCCTCCTGGGGACGGTTTACGGGGCATATGGGGGTGCAGTGGGCCTGCTCAGCCGGGACCACATGGTGGCCATACTCCTGATCGCGCTGCTGGCTAATCTGGATGCAGGATGGCTCCAGAATCCCGTGTTCTATTCCTCCGCGCAGCAGGGGGGATTCATCCGCTGGCTGCCCGCATTCTATCCCTGCCAATTCATTTTTTCCGCGCTTTTTGCCGGCCGCATCAATGCCTGGGCCCTGCTGATGAGCTTCCTGTATACCCTGGTGTTCCTGATCCTGTTGTTTGCGGTCGTGCGACATCGCCTGAAGGGGGTCTATCATGACTAAACATGCCGAACAGATCTCGTCCCGGTCGGATTCACTCAGCCACGCGATCCTGGCTACAGGGTTTTATGTGCTGGTGTTTGCGCTCGTGCTTCCGGCGTCTTTTTTCGGACTGGGCCGCCAGCTGGATGCCCTGGCCAATCCGTTATCTCAGGGATCCCACGTCTTGGCCTTGGCCGGCCTCTTTCCGTTCTTCCTGGGGACCGCCTGTATGGCCGCTGCCGTCCTGGGCCTGGGCAGGATCGGGCGGGGGCTCCCAGCCTCCTCCGTTCCGCCGGGCGAGCTGGTGTGTGAGGGCGTTTATCGTGTTTCACGCCACCCCCTCTACCTGGGCGCCTCTCTTGCTTTCCTGGGAATCAGCCTGGCCGTCGGATCCTTCTGGAACCTCCTCTTGGGCTGGCCGCTTTTTACCATGTTTTATTTTTCCTATGCCCGGCGGATCGAAGAGCCCGTCCTGGAGAACCGGTTCGGCCCGAGGTACCGTCAGTACAGGGAAAAGGTCCCTTTCTTTGCCCTACTCCCGATTCGCCGGTACGCGGGCCGGCTCTGGAGATCGGTTCTCGCAGGGATCTCCAGAAGCGTCAACTCACCCATGATCTGGCGGTTCGGGGATCACTACCTTTTTGTTGGCTATGGTCTCTGGCTGGGCCTGGGAGCCTTGGCAGGGCTGACCACCCTGAGCATATTCCTGGCCTCGGATGGGATCCCGGCGCCGGCCATCCTCTGGATGCAGGTGGTATTTGTCCTCGCAGCTTTGGGAGGGAGCCGCTTCGTCTCCATGTGTGTGGTAAAAACCCTGGAGCGGATCCGCCTTCGCGCGGCCTGGCTGAGAGTGGGATTCGTTTCCTGGGGAGTGCTTGCGGCCGCCATTGCCTCATCCGTCCTTTTTGTCCTGCTGACAGGCAGGTCCGTCTACCTATGGTTCGATGCCGTTTTTACATCCCTCATGATCGCTCATTTTTTCGGGCGCATCGGCTGCCTGTTTTACGGATGCTGCTACGGCAAAGAGTGCCGGACGCGCTTCCACATCCACTACTCCCACCCCAGCCTGAAGGCGGTCCGGGAGGGCCGGATCCCGTCGCTGCGGCTGTATCCGGTCCAGCTGTTCTCGGCGCTGTCCGGCTTGATCATATTTATCACGGTAGCGGGGATCCGATCCCAGACCGAACTCGAGGCCGGTGCGGCGACGGCGATCTGCTGTCTCCTGTACGGCGGTTTTCGCTTCATCGAAGAGTGGTACCGCTTCCAGAAGCGTCTCATCGGAGGAGTGTTTTCTCCGGCCCAACTCGTCTGTCTGGGCCTGATCCTGGCCGGTGCCCTGCAGCTGCTCGTGGTTCTTCCAGGCCTTGTCGTGGAGGCGCATGCTCCCCTAGCTCCGGCGGCCTGGCTGTCCTTCCTGCCGGGCATCCCCATCGCCCCGATCTTCATCCTGAGCCTCCTGACGGCGTTTGTCTTCAGCTACCACCGCTATTCCATCGGGCAGTGGGGCCGGGATAGATCCGTGTCTTCGGATCCCGCTTCCGCAGACACTCCGACCTCTATCCCAGCACCGCTGGGATATCGGGGCGGCGATCTTTTCTGGTACTCACAGAACCTGGCTCGCCTCACGTCCTCCTCTCCCACCCCGGTTTTTGTGCTTCACCCGCGTGCACTCCGGGACTCCATAGAGCGGTTCCTCGCCCCATTTCAAGAGCAGGATCTCCCCATCAAGGTCCACTACTCGGTCAAGACCAATCCGGTCCCCGGCTTTGTTCGCCTGCTCGGGTCCGAGGGACTGGGTGTGGAAGTAGTGTCGGAATATGAGCTCGACCTTGTCCGCCTCCTTGGCTTCGCCGGCAAGGACATTATCATCAACGGGCCCGCTAAATCCGAAGCCCTGTGCCGCAAGGCCGCGGATCGCCCCGTCAAGATGCTGACCATCGAGTCCCCTGGAGAACTGAACCGGGTAATGGCCCTGCAGGCTGGACGTGCCGCACCCCTCGATGTGGGGCTGCGGATCTGCCCGGGCTTGTCAGGCAGCGGATGGAGACCCACGCTCAACAGCGGGACACGGGGTTCACCCTACGGATTCCTGGTCGGCTCGCAGGAACTGGAGGACGCCTTGGCTGTTCTGAAGAAGCATCCCGGGTTGCGCTTTGTGGGATTCCACATGCATCTAGGATCAGGCATCAAGGACAGCAGGCCTTACCGCAGGGCACTGAAGAGCATGGAAAAGCTGATCCTGCAGGCAGCCAGACTTGGACTGGACTCCATCTACCTGGACATGGGAGGCGGATTCGGAAATCCCTCGGCGCCCGTGCTCTCGCTCCCGCAGTTGGCGCGCAGGATGGTTCGGCACTCTGCCGGGCCGGAAGGCCCCTCCCCCCAGGAGGTCCTCCTGCGGGAGGTGGCCTCACATCTGGCCGAGACCTTCGCCCGTCTGCGCAAGGCATCGGTCCCCCTGCAGGAGATCCAGCTGGAGCCGGGCCGCATCCTGTCGGGGCCTGCTCAGGTCCTGGTCGTCTCCATCCGGGAAACCGTGGAGCGGCCGGGCGGGCAGCAGTATCTCCTGTGTGACGGCGGAGCCATGAGCCTGTCGCCGGTGCTCTGGACCGAACATCACCGCCTCATGCCTCTTCGGGAAGGGAACGGGACCCGCCGCACCTATTCGGTGCTCGGCAGCCTGCCCTCGACCATGGACACTCTCTCTCGAGGCGCCAGGCTCCCTCTCCTCGCTCCAGGGGATCGCCTGGCCCTGCTGGATGCCGGCGCCTACATGGTCCCGTTCAACAACAACTTTGCGGGACCCCGCCCGGGCGTTCTTCTGCTGGAGGGCTCCGAGACCCGGATCCTGCGCCACAGGGAAACGTTCAGCGACATGCTGCGGCGGGATGTGATCTGAAAGGAGGGTGGTATGGCGGAGCAGCGGATTGTGGAGGGAGGCCTGGGATGGGATGCCCCACTCCTGGCCCTCGAAGAGAGGCACCGGTCCTGGCGCGGCCTCCCCATCGGACAGAGGCGGGCAGCGATCCGGAAGCTGCGGGCCTTGGTGTCGCGAGAAGCGAGGCCGATCGCGGAAGCCATATCCCAGGAGCGCGGGCGGGCCCTGATGGAATCCCTGTCCCAGGAGGTGCTCGCAGTCCTGGAGATGGCCCGCTTCAGCGAGAAACACATGCCGCGCTGGCTCGCCCCGCGTAGGGTATCCTGCTGGAGCCCCGGCTTCTGGCAGAAGAAGACGCGGCTGCACTTTGAACCGTTGGGAACCGTGCTGGTACTCGCTCCCCGGAACTTCCCGTTTTCTCTGGGCCTGATGTCGCTGATCTATCTGGCCCTGGCCGGGAACTCCGTCCTGCTCAAGCCGGCCGAGGAATCCTCGCTGGTTGGCCCCTGGCTGGCCGACCTGCTGCGCAGGTCAGGGCTGGAGGAGGCCGGAGCCGCTGCTGTTTTTTCCGGCGATGCAAAGGTAGGGGCGCGGCTGGTGGAACATCCGGCCATCCGGAAGGTCTTTTTCTTCGGGGGACGGGCGGGTGGCGCTGCTGTGAATGCGCTGTGCGCCCGGCATGCCAAACCCCGCGTCCTGGAGATGGGTGGGGGGAGTGCGGCTTTTGTGGGCCGGGAGGCGGACCTGGACCTGGCGGCCACAGGCCTTGCCTGGAGCTCTTTCTATACCCGGGGCCAGTCGTGTGTGGCGACCGAGAGGATCTGTGTGGAGCAGGAGGTCGCGGGGGAGTTCTGTGAGCGCTTCGTCCGCAGGGTCGAGGCCCTTGCTTTGGAGCCGGGGAACTGTGCGGGCCCTCGTGTCTACGCTCCACAGGAGATCGACCGATTCGAAGATCTAATCGCAGATGCTCGCTCCCATGGAGCCGTGGTTCCCACGGGAGGTAAGCCCCTCCAGCCTGAAAACTCGGGACATGGAGCATGGCCTCCTACCGTCATCACGAATGCCGCGTCACACATGAAGGTATTCAGAGAGGAGATATTCGGGCCCCTGGTGGCCATCGCGCCCGTCCCACAGCTGGAGGATGCCGTGGACGATTTCAACCGGAGGGGCCTGGACCTGGGCGCCTCAGTCTGGACCAGGGACGGGCGCAGGGCCCTGCGGCTGGCCGGCTCCCTTCAGAGCCGCATGATCTGGACCAACGATTCCAGCTTCGGCCTTCCAGGCCTGCCTTGGGGAGGACAGGGCAAGACCGGGCAGGGGAGCCTGTTTTCCAATTTTTCCCTGCATGAGGCCGTGCAGAGTCGCTGGATCTCCTCCCATCCGGGATGGAGTTCCCGCCCCAGGTTCTGGTGGCATCCCTACACGCCTTTCAAGGAGAAGGTCCTGCTTTCCCTGGCCCGCTACCGCTATTAGAGGCGTAGCCCTATTCAATATTCCTTCGCCAGGGACCCACCCAACCACCCCATGGGCTCAGGCATATAGAATAGGGCTGGCGCTATGTGTTTTTGCCCTCTGCATTATCTTAGTCCGCCTTCCAACCTCCGCCATCTCTCCACCCCAGCCTCCCGCCTAAAGCATAGTTTTGTGATTGCTATAGCGGAAAAAGTGGGGCTGAAGATATGTGTCATCCTTTTTCAAGGATTAGTGGGAGGAGTCGGCGGCAAGGGGGGTCTTCGGCGACAACTGATCTGGAAGCACGTAACCATTGCCTTATTTCCGCTGTTTCAAATTAGAGTCGAAGTCGGTTGCTTCTGCCTTGTTCGTTCTGTCTGAACCCATGGGGTGGTTGGGTGGGTCCCTGGTGAAGACAGAGGGAACAAGGCAACCCTCATGACAGAGCAGGAAGAGTTGTGCTAGAATAGGCGGCGAAGCAAAACCCTGAGGATACCCCCGATGGTCGATTGGAAACTGAACCTGGCAAATTATTTCGAGGAGATGCGCATCCTCCAAGAGAGCAAGCAGGAATCCATGGATAATTTCAACCAGTTCTGTGAATTCATTGTCGAGCCGGCTTTCGAGAGTCTGGAAGAGGAACTGAAACAGTACAGCATCCGGACTTCTGTCAAACGGCAGCGGGACCGGGCCATCACGCTCCACATATTCTTTCCCAAGTCGCGCATAGAGAACCTTCAGTATATCATCCGGCTCCCCAAGAATTCCCTGGAACTGACCCTCCAGCTGAGGGTGAGGGGACGGAAGAACAGATCCAGCCCTTTCCAGGAGGCCGATCTGCCGTTCATGGAAAAGATCGCTCCTCGCGAAGTTTTAAAAATGGACAAATCGGCCCTCATCCAGGATGTGATCGAGCACTTCCGACACTTCAATTTCGAGGCCTTCACTTCGCCGGATTGATCCATCATGGGAGAGCGCCTCGGGGACCTTTTCTGCTCCTCTCCAGAATTTGCCAGCGAGCTTGAGGTCTGGCACGGCTTCGGGACGCGGGAGCTATCCCTGCCCGTCCTGGAGAAGGAGGCGGCCCAACGGGGCATGTGCAGCGTCTTTCTCGATCAGAAGCACTCGGACTCCACTCACATCCTGACAGGTCTTCCACCGGAGGGTCCGCTGGCAGGGGATGCCATGATGTCTGACCGGAGAGGGATCCTGCTGGTGATCCGGACCGCCGACTGCCTTCCCGTGCTCCTCTCAGACAGGAAGCGGGGCGTGGTGGCCGCGGTCCACTGCGGATGGAGGGGCACCGCAATGGGGATCCTCCGGAACGTGGTGCGCTCGCTGCACAAGGAATTCGGTTCCATCCCCGAAGATCTGACCGCGGCGCTGGGGCCCTGCATCGCCCAGGCCTGCTATGAGGTCGACGAGGATGTCCGGAGCGCCTTTGCGAGGAGAGGTTATCCTGCGGACGTGCTCCGCCCGCTCCGCGATACACCTGGAAAACATCTCTTTGACCTCAGGGCGGCCAACCGGTTCCAGCTGTCCCGAGCGGGTCTCAAAGAGGCCAATATTTTTTCCTTTAGCTGTTGCACGCATTGTGAAAAAAACCTATACTCTTACAGGCGGGACGCACAGAAGGCAGGGAGACTCCTGAATTTCATCGGCAGGTGCCCCTGACTCCCGGCAAATTCCTGTCCCGGTTTTGGTTTCGAGGCGAATATGAACGAAAACCTGTCCGACACGAACATCCCGGAACTCAAGCTTTTTAAGAAGGGGAAAGTCCGCGAGGTCTATGAAGTGGAGGATCACGTCCTCATCGTGGCTTCCGACCGGATCTCCGCCTTTGACTATGTGCTCCCTTCCCTCATCCCTGACAAAGGCAAGGTCCTGACCCAGCTCTCCAGGTTCTGGTTCGAGTACACGTCGCTCATCTGTCCCAATCACATGGTGAGCACCGAGGTGGAGGAATACCCGTCCCAGCTGCGGAAACATGCGCCGCTCCTGGAAAAACGGTCCATGCTGGCGAAAAAGACCGAGGTCTTTCCCGTGGAGTGCGTGGTCCGTGGATATCTGACCGGGTCCGGATGGAAAGACTACCTTGCCAGCGGTAAGACCAGCGGTGTCAAACTGCCTCCCGGCCTCCAGCTGGGCGATCGCCTGGAAGAGGTCATCTTCACACCGGCCACCAAGGCAGAAGAAGGACATGACATCAACATCTCGTTCAAGGAGATGCAGAAGCTCGTCGGGACGGAACTGTCCCAGAAGATAAAGAAGATCAGCATCGATCTCTACCAAAAGGCCTCGCTGCATGCCTTGTCCAAAGGCATCATCATCGCGGATACCAAGTTCGAGTTCGGGATCTATGAGGGAGGGATCATGCTGGTGGATGAGATATTCACACCAGATTCCTCTCGTTTCTGGCCGGTCTCGACCTATTCCCCCGGACAATCGCAGCCCAGCCTGGATAAACAGTTTGTCCGGGATTATCTCGAGAGCACGGATTGGGACAAGCAGTCGGATCCCCCCCAACTCCCGGACTCCATCATCGAGCAGACCGCGGAGCGCTACCGGGAGATCTTCCGACTGCTGACCGGCAAAGACGAGCTGTAATGTCCGGGTGTGTCGACCTGCATATTCATTCCCACAAGAGCAGCGATGGAGACCTTCCGGTCCAGCGTATCGTGCCCATGGCGCGGGAGGCGGGCCTGGATGCGATCGCCATCACCGATCATGACACCACCGCTGCCTACCCCGAGGCAATCAGCCTGGGGAAAGAAGAGGGTGTGGAGGTCATACCCAGCATCGAGCTGACCACACGGTATGAAGGACGGGAGTTCCATCTGCTGCTCCCCTTTATCGACTGGGAATCCCCCCTGCTCGTTTCGATTATCGTGAGGGTGAGAGAGGGGCGTTTTCTCGAGGCGCAGGAGCGGGTGAGCAGGCTCCGCGACCTGGGATTCGATCTGACGTGGGAGGAAGTGAAGGCGGAGTCGGCCCCCTTCGCACCCCTGGGAGTGACCATCGCCCAGGTCGTACTGCGAAAGGTAGGGGGGGGAGGGAGCGGGGATCCGGTTTTCGACCGCTATCTTCAAGGGGACAACGCCCTGATCGCTCCTTATGCATTCTACAAGGACTATTTTGCTGAGGGCCGGCCGGCATTTGTCCCGCGACGCAATATCAGCCTGCTCGAGGTGCTGGCGGAGGTGCCGGCTACCGGGGGAGTCCCCGTCCTGGCCCATCCCGGGGCGTCCTTTCAGCAGGTCACCCGGGAAGACCTCTGCGCCCTCAAGGCGGAAGGGCTGCAGGGCCTGGAGGTGTACACCTCCTACCATGATGAGGAGGAGACGAACACGTATTCTGCTCTGGCCCTGGAATTCGACCTGGTCGCCACTGCCGGCTCGGATTTCCACGGCAGCATCAAGCCCCACATCCCCTTCGGATCGCAGCGGAACGGGACGTATGCGATGGTCGAGGAATTGGAGAAAAGGAGGCCGTAAATGGCGTTTAACTGGTTGGATATCGTCCTCTTGCTCATCCTGGTGACCGCCCTGATCCTGGGCATCATCAGAGGACTCGTGCGGCAGGTCGTCGGGATCCTGGCCGTGATCGTGGGACTCATCCTGGCGCTGGCGTTCTACTCTGTGGTGGCGAGCGCATTCAAGACCCTGATCAAGGATCAGGCCGTGGCCGGCTTCCTGGGATTTATCCTGATCTTCCTGACCGTGCTGACCGCGGGCTGGCTGATCGGGCGCATGTTCTCGAAAGTCATCAAGGGGCCTCTCAAATTCCTCAACCATCTCATAGGGGGAGGGCTGGGGCTGCTCAAGGGTGCTCTGATCTGCGGGATCCTGGTCTTCGCCATGCTGGTATTCCCGGTCAGCAGCGAGGCTCTGAGGAGTTCGCTCCTGGCCCCGCCCTGCGTGGAGGTGACACGGGGCCTCATCGATCTTATCCCCGAGGAATTGAAGGACGCATTTTCCGTCGCCTACGAAGATATTTTCAGCGAGGAGGGGGAGGATGTCACACGAATATGAGCGGTTGACCATCAATGCCAAGATGAAGCTGCTGGCCAAGGACCTCGTCGAGAACGAACTGCCCTTGCGGGACGCCTTGCGGGAATTTGAAAAGCTCTACATCCTGACCGCCTCCAAGAAATATAACGGCAACAAGACCCGGATGGCCCGGGCCCTGGGTGTCCATCGCAACACTCTGCACAACCTGTGCAAATCCCTGGATCTGGACTAGCCGGACCCAACCGCGCACTTGGAACCTGATGGATTAGCACTCAATTTACCAGAGTGCTAATTTTTCACAAATTCTGCTTGACAACAGGGGGGATATCCTCTATATTAGCACTCGTACATCTAAACTGCTAACAAGCAATAATCCTAATTTGGAGGTATTTATCATGAAAGTTAAGCCTTTGTATGACAGAGTGCTGCTCAAGCGGCTCGAAGAGGAGGAAGTGGTCAAGGGCGGGATCATCATCCCGGACACGGCCAAGGAAAAACCCCTGGAAGCGAAAGTGATCGCGGTCGGCAATGGCCGTATCGATGGCGATAAGGTCATCCCTCTCGAGGTCAAGGCCGGTGACAAGGTCCTGATCGGAAAGTTCAGCGGCACCGATGTGACCGTCGATGGTGAAGAGCACGTGATCGTGCGCGAAGAAGAGATCTTGGCAAAGATCTCCTAACCCAACAAATATTACGGTATCAAGGAGAGATTGAAAATGGCAAAACAAATAACCTTAGGCGACGAAGCCCGACAGGCTTTGCTGCGGGGTGTGAATACGCTGAGCAACGTGGTCAAAGAGACCCTCGGCCCCCGGGGCAAGAACGTCGTACTGGAGAAGAAGTTCGGATCCCCCACGAGCACCAAAGACGGTGTGACCGTGGCCAAGGAGATCGATCTCGAGGATCCCATCGAGAACATGGGTGCCCAGCTGGTCAAGGAAGTCGCTTCCAAGACTTCCGATGTGGCCGGTGACGGGACCACGACCGCCACGGTCCTGGCCCAGATCATCTATGCCGAGGGGCTCAAATATGTCACGGCCGGCGCCAATCCCACTCTGATCAAGAAGGGGATCGACAAGGCCGTTGGAGTCATCGTGGATGGCCTCAAAGACCTGAGCCGCGAAGTCAGCGGCGAGATGATCGCCCAGGTCGGCGCCATCTCAGCCAACAACGACTTATCCATCGGCGCGATCATTGCCGAGGCCATGGACAAGGTCGGCAAGGACGGCGTCATCACCGTCGAAGAGGCCAAGGGATTGGACACCAACATGGAGATCGTGGAAGGCATGCAGTTCGACCGCGGCTACCTGTCCCCTTACTTCATCACCGATCCGGACCGCATGGAAGTCGTGCTCGAGCATCCCGTGATCCTGCTCTATGAGAAGAAGATCAGCAACCTGCGCGAGTTCCTTCCCCTGCTCGAGAACATCGCCAAGATGGGCCGCCCCCTAGTGGTCATCGCCGAGGACGTGGAAGGCGAGGCCCTCGCCACACTGGTCGTCAACAAGCTGAAGGGCACCTTCCAGTGCGTAGCGGTCAAGGCGCCTGGTTTCGGTGACCGGCGCAAGGCCATGCTGGAGGACATCGCTGTCCTGACCGGCGGCCGCGTGATCACCGAGGACATCGGTGTCAAGCTCGAGAACGTGACCGTGGACTGGCTGGGTGAGACCAAGAAGATCGTGGTGGACAAAGACAACACCACCATCGTCGAGGGCAAGGGCAGCGGAGACGAGGTCAAGGCCCGCATCAAGCAGGTCCGGACCCAGATCGAGGACACCTCCTCGGACTATGACCGCGAGAAGCTCCAGGAACGGCTGGCCAAGATGGTCGGAGGTGTCGCCCTCATCAAAGTCGGGGCCGCCACCGAGACCGAGCTCAAAGAGAAGAAGGCCCGAGTGGAAGATGCCATGCACGCCACCAAGGCCGCGGTCGAGGAAGGAATCGTCCCCGGCGGCGGCGTGGCCCTGCTGCGCAGCCAGAAGGCCCTGGCCAAGCTCGCGTTGGACGGAGACATGCAGATCGGCGTGAACATCATCAAGCGCGCGGTGGAAGAGCCCCTGCGCCAGATCGCCCGCAACGCCGGACAAGAAGGGTCCATCATCGTAGAGAAGGTCAAGGAACAGAAAGAGAAAGACTTTGGTTTCAACGCCCTGACCGAGAAATACGAGGACCTCGTCAAGGGCGGCGTGCTCGACCCCACCAAGGTCGTCCGCACAGCGCTCCAGAATGCCTCGAGCATCGCAGGCCTGCTGCTGACCACCGAGGGACTGGTATCGGAGATCCCGGAAGACAAATCGGATATGCCTCCCATGCCTCCCGGCGGCGGCATGTACTAGGCTTCAACCCTTTCTTTTTTCAGAAGGAATCTCAAGCCCCGGGCTTCGGCCCGGGGCTTTTTTTTTGTGGGATCAGACATCCTCGGCGTCCTCACGGATTCCCTCGGGTAACGGTTCGGAAAGGCTGGATCTGCGATGGTCGCCGCATCTTTTGTCAGAAATCCTCTCTCATTATGGGCATGCTTGGTTATAGAACCGGCGTTGGGTTTATGCTATAAAGGGGAGCAGTGATCAAACTCTTCGACCGGTATATTCTCAAGGAGCTTTTCCCTCCTTTTGCACTGGGCCTCCTGGTGTACACCTTCGTGCTTCTGATGAACCAGATCCTTCTGCTGTCGGAGTATTTCATCGACCGGGGTATCCAGCTGAAGACCGTCCTGTCCCTGCTTCTTTATCTCATCCCGGCCATGCTGGCGTTCACGGTGCCCATGTCCGTGCTCATGGGGATCCTGGCCGGCCTGAGCCGCCTGTCTTCGGATTCGGAGGTGACAGCCTTCAAGACGCTGGGAATATCCAACCGGCGGCTGCTTCGTCCCGTGCTGATCTTCTCGTTCTGCGGCTGGCTCGTGACATCCTTCCTCCTCCTCTACAGCACCCCCCGCGCCAACTACCAGTTCGTCAGGACCTTTGTCAGCTCCGTGCTGACCCGCGTCCAGTTCGAGATCACTCCACGCGAATTCAATGAGAGGATTCCGGGGACCGTCCTGTATATACAGGAAGTGGCGCCGGACAAGTCCTGGCAGAACGTCTTCGTGCACATCACCGAGGAGGGCCGGCTCCCGGCTGAGGTGTTCGCGGAGAGGGCCCTCATGCGGGTGTTCGGAGAGGAGAAGCGCGCCGTCCTGGAGCTCTTCAAGGGCCGGGTGCACACCTACCACTCTCAGAATCCCGAGGAATATCAGGTCACGTCCTTCGAACACCGCGAGGTGGAGCTGGACGTGGGGAACTTCTTCGCCTCGACTTCAGATGTGAAGCGTGTCCGGGAGAAGGACATCCGTGAGCTGTGGGAGGGGGCTTCCGCCCTCCGAGCAGAGCTGGAGGTCCCACCCGAGGCTGGGCAGGCCTCGGCCCCCCCCTCCTGGAAGGTGCGGGACCTGAGAAGGCACTGGATCGAGATCCACAAAAAGTTCGCGCTGCCCTTCGCCTGTTTCATCTTCGCCCTGCTCGGGATCGCCTTGGGTGCCACCACCCGCAAGGGCGGCCGCACCAGCGGCTTCACGATCAGCATCGCGATCATAACGGTCTATTATGTCCTCATCACGGGTGGGGAAAACCTGGCTGTCGAGGGCCACATGGCCCCCTGGCTGGGCATGTGGGGTCCCAACATCCTGCTGGCACTGTGCGGCCTCTATTTCTTCGTCACTTCCCACAGGGAGTGGGCCCTGTTCTCGAGGCTGAAGCGCATGTGGTCGAGGCCCAGGCCCCTTGCCGGCCCCCCCCCGCGCCGCCGGATCCTGCGTCTTCCGCGTCCCCGGCTCCGTTTCCCCTCGATACTGGACCGCTATATCATCCGGAAGTACCTGGCGATCTTCGCCCTCGGCTTCTTCAGCCTGATGGCTGTTTTCATCATCATCGATTTCTTCGAGCGTGTCGCCGATGTCTATCAGCACGGCAAGTCCCTCTCGATGTTTCTGGAGTTTCTCTGGTTCAAGCTGCCGCAGTACATGCACTATGTCCTCCCCGTAAGTGCGCTGATCGCCACCCTGTTGAGCCTGGGGATCCTGACCAAGTTCAACGAGATCACCGCCATGAAAGCCTGTGGGGTGAGCCTCTACCGAGTGGCGCTCCCCGTGGTCATGATGGCCGGTGTGGTCTGCTTTACCTCCTTCTACCTGCAGGAAAACATCCTGCCCGGCACGAACCGCAAGGCTGAGGAGGTCTGGAACCGGATCGTGGATGTCCCACCCCGCAGCACCAGCCGCGTCGACCGGCGCTGGATCGTGGGGAAGGAGAGGACCCGGGTTTTCCACTACCGGCACTTTGACAGCATCGCCGACACGTTCAGCCAGCTGACCATCCTGGACGTCGACCCCGATGCCTGGCGGATCAACCGCAGGATCTTTGCGGAAAAGGGAGTCCTGCGGGGCCGGGAGCTCTCCCTCGTGAACTGCTGGTCCCTGGACTTCGTGGATGGGCTCCCGCAGAACTTCCTGCGGCAGGAGGAGCTGCCCCTGACCCTGGCTGAAGACCGGGCCTTCTTCCTGAGCGAGTGGAAAGAACCGGGACAGATGAACTACGGTGACCTGAGCGACTACATCCGGGGGATTGAGGAGATGGGCTCCGATACGACCGATTTCCGGGTGGCCCTCAATTTCAAGCTGTCCTTCCCGCTCGTGAGCCTGATCATGGTTCTGATCGGCATCCCCTTCGCGTTTTCCATGGGGAAGCGCGGGGCCCTGGTCGGGATCGGGCTGACCATGGCCATCGTGGTGATCTACTGGGTGGCGGTGAGCGTCTTACGCGGCCTGGGCTCGGCGGGGCTGCTGAGCCCCATGCTTGCCGCCTGGGGAGCAAACCTGATCTTTGGTCTGCTGGGACTTTACCTGCTCTTCAATCTGAGGACCTGAGCGACCACTCCTACATTTTGTACTTGCCGAAGTCATCTGGCTCCAGGTTCTCCAGCCATTTCCGGAGTTTTTCCGAATCCTCCAGGTTCTCGTCGAATTTGAGGCTCTGGGCCTTTTCCACCACGCCTTCCTCGACGAAGACGGGGGCCTCCATGCGCAGGGACAGCGCGATGGCATCGGAGGGCCGGGAGTCCAGAATGACGGCCTGGCCCTGGTGCAGGCAGTGGATATTGGCATAGAAGGTGTTGTCGCGGACGTCGGTGACCACGATCTTTTCCAGGGTGGCTCCAAATTCGTGCAGGAAGTTCATGATCAGGTCGTGTGTCATGGGGCGGGGAGTGTGGACCTCCTCCATCTTCAGTGAGATGGCATTGGCCTCGAATACCCCGATCCAGATGGGGAGCATGCGCTCTTTCTTGATGTCCTCGAGTACTACGATGGGCATCTTGGAGATCGGGTCTATTACCAGGCCCTTGATCTTCATCTCGATTTCCATAAATCCCTCCGGCAAGTCTGAACCAGTCTGTGAAAAGATACAGGTTAAATCTCAATATAGGTCCCGCCCCGAGGCTTGTCAAGGTGAGGTTTTTTGTTCCGCAAGGATGCGGTTCAGGGACTCCGCCAAGCCGGCCAGGATGAGCTGGTCGCCCTTCCGGATCGCCTCGTCGGCGCCGGGGATGGTGATGGTGAGGGGAGGAAATTTCCGTTTGATCAGCAGCACATCGATGCGGTACCGGGCCTTGAGATCGAGCTCCCTGAGCGTCTGGTCCCAGAAGACTTCGGGCGCCTCGATCTCCATGATCGTGTAGCCTCCTCCGATCTCGCAGACCTGTGTCTGTTCGGCGAATTTGAACTTCTGGACCAGGCCCGAGGCCGCCTCCCGCATGGTGACCTCATGGTTGTAGGCCTCGATCACGTCCTTCCGCTTGATGACTCCAGCCATTTGCTGCTCCTGCAGGACCGCGATCTCCCCCACGTCCGTGGAGCCGAAGACCCTCATGGCGTCTTCCAGGTTTTCGTGAATATCGATGCGGATATCGGGCACAGCCAGGTCCTGGGCGATGACAAAGGCGTCCAGCATATCTTTTTCCAGCATGAGGTTCTTGAGTTGATTCAGGGAGAAGCAGCCCACGTAGCGGTTGGCCGCATCCACGATCTGGAAGGAATGGTGCTTGCCGCCTATGGCCTGGTTGATGATGTGGCCGACGTGTTCGGTGTTCACGAACGATTGGAAATCCTGGCTGACAAAGTCCCGGACCTGGAGGGAGTGCAGGAGGTTGATGTCGCGTCCCTCTCTGAAGCGCAGCCCCCGTCGTGTGAGTTTCTTGGTGTAGATGGAGTCCTTGTGCAGGCCCACGGTGAGGAAGGAGGCGATGATGCAGGACAGCATCAGCGGTAGGATGATCTTGTAGTCATTGGTGAGCTCGAAGATGATGATGATGGCGGTGATGGGGGCGTGGGTTGCCGCAGCCACCACGGCACCCATCCCGACCAGGGAAAAAGCCCCGGGTGAGGACATGGCGCTGGGGAAGGCGTTGTGGAAGATGGATCCCACGAAGCTCCCGGTCATGGCACCCAGGAACAGAGAGGGGGCGAAGATCCCCCCCGAACCCCCGGAACCCAGGGTCACGGAGGTGGCGAAGATCTTGATGAAGACCAGGGCCAAAGCCAGCCAGATGGCCACGTTGTTCTGGAGGCAGGCGTCGATGGATTCGTAGCTCACGCCGAACACCTGGGGGAACTTGAGTCCCACCAGGCCCACCACCAGCCCTCCTATCACGGGCTTGGCCAGGGTGGGCAGGCGCAGCCGTTCGAAACGGTCTTCGAACAGGTACAGAGTTTTTATGAACAGGATCGCCACCAGGCCGCTGAGCAGTCCCAGGAGCACATAGGGTCCGATCTCCCATAGGCTGATCAAGGTATACTTCGGAACGGCGAAAGCGGCGAAGTCTTCTCCGGTGATGAGGCGGTTGGTCAGCGTGCCGATGACCGAGGCCACGATGATGGGGCTGAAGGAGTACACGCCAAACTCCCCCAGCAGGATCTCCACAGCGAAAAGGGCCCCCCCGATCGGTGCGTTGAAGGTGGCTCCGATGCCCGCCGCCGCCCCGGCTGCGACCAGGGTTCGCATCCCTTTCTCCCTGATCCGGAACCAGCGCGCCAGTGTGGAAGCCAGCGCGGAGCTGATCTGCACGATGGGGCCTTCGCGCCCTACCGATCCGCCGGAGCCGATGCAGATCGAGGAGACCAGGGCCTTCACGGCCACCACCTTGGCGGGCATGCGGCCGCCGCGCAGGATGAGGGACTCCATGATCTCGGGGACCCCGTGGCCCTTGGCCTCGCGCGCACCATAGTAGATGATGGGGGCGATGATCAGGCCTCCCAGGGCCGGGATGAGCAGGGTCCAGTACCAGGGCTGGCCAGCGGCCGCTTCAAGGATCGATCCGGCGCGCCAGAACAGGCCCTGGAAGAAGTGGATCATCGCCTTGAAGGCGACGGATGCGAGCCCTGCCCCGAATCCGATGATGCAGGCCAGCAGCACGAGCCGGATATTCTGGCTGAATTCGGTGTCTTTGGGGCTCATGAGCTACTTTTTTACGGTCCTTGCCTTCAGATGGGCATCGTGGCCCATGATAGAGCCTTCCACTAAAAAAAGCAATGGAGCCAGGGACTTCCCATCCTCGAGCCCAGGGGGGGGGAGTCGATCCTCCTGTCGTGCTCACTCCGATCCGCAAAAATCTCGATATATTCCAAATATTTGGAGAGTATCCAAAATATTGGAGTCGCCACAGAAATCTGCTTGCCTCCCGGATTTTTAAGTCATTGAAATTAAATGACTTATCTCATCCGAGATTTGGCACGGAACTTGCTAAATAAATGGTGGAATGAAAAAGACTGAATATTCGAAGGAGGTGCGATCACAGGATCGGAGCACAACATTTTCGGGTTATTGGTTGGGAGCGAGTTTCGGCTCTCTGACAACGGGTACATTTTCCCCGCTTTCGATCGGGGTAAATGGGAGGTAAAATTGCGTAAGTTCTTAACTCTCTTATTTGTGCTGGTACTGGCGACCACGCTGTCCGCGCAGGTAAGAACAGGAAACATCTATGGAGGGATCACCGATCCTGACGGAAATCCTCTTCCTGGTGTGACGGTCACGCTGACAGGTTCACTGACAGCGCCGTTGACCTCGATCACATCGGCGGAAGGCAATTTCCGTTTTCTGTCACTTCCTTCTGCTTCTGACTACACGGTCAAGGCAGAGCTGGAAGGCTTCAAGACAGAGATTCGGGAGAGCGTGATCATCGTTGTGGGTTCGAACGTCGAGCTCAACATCACCATGACAATGGGTTCCCTTGAGGAAGAGGTCACGGTCACGGCCGTAACCCCTGTTGTTGACACCAAGAAGACTTCGGTCGGTATGAACGTGACTCAGGAAGTGCTGCAGTCTCTTCCCACGGCGCGTGACCCCTGGGTCGTGCTTTCGATGGCGCCCTCGGTCATCATCGACCGTGAGAACATTGGTGGTGCTGAGTCCGGTCAGCAGTCTGGTTACACGGCTCGCGGATCGACGTCCGGCTCGCAGAATGTCTGGGCCATGGACGGCATGGTCATCACCGACCCGTCCGCCATCGGCGCCTCGCCCTCGTACTATGACTTCGACGCGTTCGAAGAGATGAACATCACGGTCGGCGGCGCGGATGTCACGGTTCAGACGGGTGGTATCGCCATGAACATGGTTACCCGCCGCGGCGGCAACCGTGTGTCTTTGGGCGGCCGTTTCTACCTGGTCGACGGAGTAAAGTTCCAGGCCAAGAACGAAGATTATGTGGCAGAGGTCCAGGAGACCCAACCCAGTTTCCGGGGACTGAACCTGATCAACGAGAACAAGGATTATGGTTTTAACCTTGGTTTCCCGATCCTCCGCGACAAGGCCTGGTTCTGGGGATCCTGGGGAGTCCAGGACATCAAGACCACGACGGTCTACCAGCGCTCCGACGACACCCTGCTGCAGAACGTGGCTCTGAAGCTCAACCTGCAGATCATTCCCGAGAACCGGTTCGAGGCCTTCATGCACATTGGCCGGAAGAACAAGTACGGCCGTTCCTCGAGCGCGGCGCTGCCCGGTGGTTACTTCCAGGGCGGCCGCTATCACTTCGGTTCTCCGATCGTAAAACTTCAGGACGAGCACATGTTCGGCGACAGCTTCTTCCTGTCGGTCAAGTTCGGGTTCTCCGATGCGGGCTTCAACCTGACGCCCATGGACGACCGGGACTTCGAGAACACACCGTTCTACAACGTCACGAACTCGATCTTCGAGGGTCCCAACGGCGACGTCGGCGAATGGCGCTACTATGTTGAGCGCCCTGTCACACAGTTCAACGTGCTGGGCAACTACTTCAACGACACACTCTTCGGCGCCAGCCACGACATCAAGTTCGGTGTGGAGTATGCGGACCGCATGGCCTACACGGAGTCCGTGTATGTCGGCAACATGCAGATCAACTGGGAGATCAACTCCAACGCCTTCGACTTCGACGGCGACGGCGCTCCCGACAATCCGATGGGCACTCCCGGTGCAGGACTCGACTTCTACCGCTTCATGTTCTGGCGCGGCTCCTACAGTGAGTATGGTGTCAGGGCCATGGCGGCCTACTTCAGCGACACGATCAGTTTCGGCCGCTGGAACCTGCTGCTGGGTGCGCGCTACGACTACCAGACCCCGCGGATCAACCCGATCTCGCGGCAGGCCATGGACGGAAGCAGCGCCTGGGACAACGTGACGTCCGAGAGCGTGCAGAACTCCCTCGACTCGCTGCTGCCCGCTGTGGACATCCCCGCGGTGGACGTTGTTGACGTCAACGGCGGAACCTACGGCTGGAAAGTGTTCTCGCCCCGCCTGGGTCTGACCTGGGATGTGACGGGTGACGGCAAAACCATCGCCAAGCTGGCCCTGGCCCGCTACGGCAACTTCATGGGGACCGGCTCCTACGGCCAGAACCCCGGCGGTTCGAGTGGTTGGTTCGACACATGGTGGTGGGATCAAAACTCCAACTCCATGGCAGAGCTCGATGAGTTCTACTGGCACACAGTGGATGACGGCACCTACACGCCGTACAAGATCTACTCCGGCAACACCTTCGTGGGTGACTGGGACGACGCCGCAGGTGCCTTCTGGGGCAGCTATGATTATGAAAACCCCAGCAACCTGACCGCGCCCAACCAGGTGCGTGACGCCAATGCCGGCTCCTCTGCTACATGGGAAGCCATGCTGACCCTGGAGCGCGAGATCTTTACCGACTTCGCCCTGCAGATAAACGCGTCCTACCGCCTGTACAACCAGTTCAACTGGTCCAAGGATATTTTCCGGGCCGGCGGCGTCGCAGATGGCGCCATCATCGGCACTGAGGACCAGTCCTGGTACGAAGACAATCAGGTTCCCGTTTCCAACATCGGCCAGTACCTGCCCGATGGCTACACCAAGTGGGACGGCAGCCTCGGCGAAGCCCCCAATCATGCCTGGCAGACCCTCAAGACCGAAGTGCCTCTGAGTGACGGCACGACCGTCAATCCCGCCAGCTACACCCCCTTCACTTACTACCAGAGAATGCCCAACGACCGCAAAAACGACTACTACGGCCTCGACTTCATATTCAACAAGCGGCTCTCCAACAAGTGGATGCTGAACGGCTCTTTCACAATACAGAAACAGGCCTACAGATACGGAAGCGAGGGCTACCACAGCGCCACCAACGTCTGGGCCCTGGAGGGCGCTCCCTCTTCGGCTTACATCGGTGGCGCTTCGGGCAAGATCAACCAGTACACCTACACGCCCTGGATGTTCAAGGCCGGCGGCCTTTACCAGATGCCCTTCGGCTGGAACGTCTCCGCGACATTTAATATCCGCGACGGCAACATCCTGAGAGAGCGCTTTGGCCTGACCGACTACACCCTGCCCAACTCCCGCAGCAGAGGCGCCTGGCTGTACCTCCAAGAGTTCGGCAATTTCAGGCTGGACGTGTTCTACAAGCTGGACATGCGCCTCGAGAAGGTGTGGAGAAGCGGCGACTTCGGCCGGATCTATTTCATGGTCGACATGTTCAACGTGCTCAACAGCACACACGAAAACCGCCGTTATCAGAGAGACTGGGGTAGCTTCTATTACTACGGTGCCGGCGACAGCCGGAACCGTTTCTCGGAGTCCACCACGGCCTTCACTCTGAACGAGACCCTCACCCCGAGAGTTATGCGGTTGGGAGTCCGCTTCCAGTTCTAAGCTGAGAAT
>RCNG010000332.1_pt1 | contig 23353 bp, 18 predicted proteins | sample 2041371 | NCBI WGS metagenome assembly RCNG01 (sample SAMN09708227, study PRJNA481090) | Marine sediment metagenome, whole genome shotgun sequencing project. | biome: marine sediment; feature: ocean; material: sediment; isolation source: Sewage treatment plant 1 marine sediment (STP1) ... | reverse complement strand
TGAAAAGAACCCCGGGAGGGGAGTGAAATAGAACCTGAAACCGTGTGCTTACAAGCGGTCAGAGCAGAGCCTTCGGGCGGAGATGTCACCTATCGTGATGGGATCCTGCGCCCAGACAGATCCCTCGTCGAAAAGGAACTCGGATCCGAGGAACAACCTATTGAAGAGGGAATGACGATTCTGGTGGTCGTCCCGTGGTTCCATGCCATGGGAACGATCGGGTATCTGAATAACCCGGTATATGCCGGAGCGACCATGATCGTCTTTCCTCGCTTCTCCGCGGAAAAATACATCGGGGCCATCGAGAAGTACAAGGCAGACATGGTGGGTGGGGCTCCTCAGCTCTTCATACCGATGGTACAGGATCCGGAGTTCAAGAAGGTGGACATGTCCAGGGTACGGCTTGCGGTATCCGGTGCAGCGCCTCTGCCCGTGCCGATTCTTCAGAAGATGCTCGAAACCTTTTCCGGTGTCGTCATAGAAGGATCCGGCATGACAGAGGTCGTCTGTACTGCAATGTTCAATCCCCCTACACGTGAGGGGATGAAGCCCGGTTCGGTGGGAATCCCCGTTTCCGACACCTATGCCAAAATAGTCGACCTCGAGACCGGGGAACCCCTGCCTCCCGGAAAGGAAGGGGAAATATGCATGAAGGGGCCTCAGGTTACGCTGGGTTACTGGCAGAAGCCGGAGGAGACAGCCCAAGTATACATTGACGGATGGGTACACTCCGGCGACATTGGTTGCTACGACGAGGATGGCTACTTCTACATCACGGATCGCAAGAAGGACATGATCATCTACAAGGGACACAACGTCTATCCCCGGGAACTGGAGGAGATCCTCTTTGAACACCCGAAGGTGGGCCACTGTGCCGTTGTGGGCAAGAAAGACGAAAAAGGAGGTGAGATCCCCGTGGCCTTCATTCAGCTCAAGCCCGACACCCAGGCCACTCCGGAAGAGATCATGGATTTCGTGAACGAAAAGCTGGCCAAATACAAGCACGTCCGGGAGTTGTTCTTCGTCGATGAGATACCGGTAAGCGCTGCCGGCAAGGTTCTGAAGAGGGAATTGAGGGAGAGGCTCAAAGCCTGAGTGTTTGCGGAGGATTGACAGGTGAAACCCATTGCCTCGATTGTGAAGTATGAGGACGTAGACTCCGTTCGGAAAGCCGTAGACCTCTGTGAAGGCTTCAAGAGGCTCAAGCCGACGGACAGGGTCTTGCTCAAGCCAAACATCTGTACGGTTGGTGCCGGATTTCTTCCGCCTTTCGGAACGGTGACCACGACGAAGGTGATCGAGGGAGCGCTTCGCGCCCTGAAGGAGTTCGGCGTGGACAACATCCGCATCGGCGAAGGGACGGTCCTCGACGAGCTCGGCACGAACACGATGAAAGGGTACAAGTGGATTCAGTACAACAAGCTGGCGAAACGCTACGGCGTGGAACTGATTGATTTCAACGCAGGACCCTATACGAAAATCATGAGCGAAGATGTTCCCATCCAAATCGCAGAGGCTGCCCTTGAAACAGACTTCTTCATCAATGTCCCCGTGCTCAAGACCCACACTGATACACGTGTATCGCTCGCGAGCAAGAACCTCAAGGGTTGCATGAGCATGAAGTCCAAGAAGTATTTCCACGGGGAGGCGGGCACGCTTCACTACCACATCTCCCGCCTGATGGAAGTCGTGCCCCAGCATTTGGTCATCATCGATGGAATCTACGCGATGGACAGAGGGCCCGACCCGACCGTGGGAACGGGGCACCCAAGAGGTGTCATCGTCGCCTCAACCGATTTTGTTGCTGCTGACTCGGTTGGCGTTCGCTTGCTGGGGGGAGAGGCAACAGAGGTGGAGCACCTGAGGCTTTATGCGGAGCGCAATGGCAGATCGGATGTCCTGGAAGACAGAGAGGCGATCGAGATTCGTGGGGAACGCCTGGAGGACCATACCGAATTCCTTCCCTGGCAACATATCCAGGGAAGGGATATGGAAGCAGCCGGTCACCAAGGCTTTGATGTGAGGGTCATTACCAACACCATGTGCTCGGGCTGCTATGCCAATTTGACTGCACCGACCCTCCTCCTGGCGTCCCTCAGCCGAAAGAAGGATTTCAACGACTTGCGGATCGTTGCCGGCAAGAGCTTGAAGGACGACCGCAACTCGCCCCGAACGTTGCTCTTCGGGAACTGCGCCATCAAGGAAAACAAACACCTGGATCAAGCCACCCAATTCGAAGGATGCCCGCCCAAGTTCTTCGACTCTGTTTTTCTGTTGGCCAATCAAATGCCGAACCTGTCCAGCAGGATTGCCTTCTATACCCGCTTGGGATTCTATTTCGTTCGAGCCAGCATGGGAATCGGCGTACTGCCGTTACCACGTTTTTCGATCTACAAGACGGACCCGGGTTATGACATGAAGCACTTCAGAGCTTAACATCAGGGGTTTCAACACTCACCGGGTCGTCAAAACCGAGGGAGGGAAAGAAAATGCTCAAGACCAACTCATTGACGGTAGAATCTCCGATTGGGCAGCGAAAGGTGGATTCCTCGGGCTCACCGGTGGGGGTCGTCCGGATGGATGTGGACAAGTCCTACGCGGATGTGGGCGAACTTCTCAAGAAATTCCTGAACGACTCGGATCAGGAGGCCTGGGACGGGGTCGCGGGGAAGATCGACTATACCTTCGAAAACCTGGACTTGGCCTTGCGCCCCCTGGCAGAGGCCACGGGGTTGGGGAATGAAATCCGGTCCAGGCTGGACAGGGGTCAAAGGCTGCTCTTCAAGCCCAACCTTGTGAATCCCACGAACATCGATCCCCAGACAAACGGCCCGGGCTTCGGGTACACGGCCTGTACGGAGTGGGCCTTCATGGCCGCCTTGATGCGATGGTTTCATGACATGATGGGCATCCGATACGGTCAGATGGCCGTGGGCGAAGCGGCTACCATGCTCACCGCCGCCGCAGGCGAGTATTCGATGATGCACCCTGAAGGGAAGACGGTGACCCCTGAAGCCGTCATGGAAGGGAAATGCGGGGATTTCTACTGCGGTTGGGGTTTCTATTTTGCCAGGAAGTATCTTTCCGAACGTCTCGAGGCTGGGAGCGACGAGGACCCGATGCAAGGCTATGAGGAGAGCGTGGCCGGGACGTACATCCCGACAGGGCTCGCTTCGGACAAGTTGATGATTTACGACCTGAATCGGATATCCGACGACCCCACCAAGGGGCTGGAATGCGAAGTCCCTGACGGTGTGAACTACAAGTCCATTACCCTGCACAAGGCCATTGTGGGGGGAAACAAGGGGGACCCGGAAGATCTGAAGGCGAACCCGGGCTGCATTCTCGTCAATGTACCCAAGTTCAAGGTCCACGGGATTACCCTGTTTACAAACATCATAAAGAACCTGGGCATCGGCCTCTACCCGATGCAATGCTCCGGGAGAGGGAACTGCCAGTGGGATTACAGCCTTCCTCATAAAGAAATACCGGGAATAAAGGGCGGAATTCCCCACCAGGTCTGGGTTGCCGAGATGGACCCTGAAACCGGTTGGCCCTTGAGGGACGAGGCCGGGGACTACAAGCTGGAAAAGACGGGCGGCATCAACGCAACGATGATCGATGTCATTCAGGCCGCGGCCCATCAGGGCACCTTCATGATTCACGTTGTGGACGGGATCGAGGCGATCAATGTGGACCACCAGGGAATCAACCTGGGTGAGAAGTCTCGGGATGGGATGGTCTTCGCCGGTCTGGACCCTGTGGCAGCGGATCTTCTGTGTGCGAGGTACATGTTCGGCAACGTGCCTCTGGAGGAAGCGCTGAAAACGGATCTGGATGACGGTGCGGGCGGTCGCTTCCCTCAGGCCGTGCCGATCCCTGTTCTGGAAGGGAACAACATCGTCTCGAAGGCAGGTTACGATTGCCCCCTTTCTCGCGACACCTCTTTCGAGAATGCGGAAAAGAGAGGCCTGGGTGAGAGGCGCTACCACGTGATCGGCCACGACAGCGTTACCAACAGCCCTCTGGTATCCCTCGAAGGCCATCTCGGATACGTCAAGGACGGCGCCTTTGTCGATGTGGTCACCGAAACGCTCTTCTACGACACCTTCAGTTTTCCCTGGAACATGCAGAAGTCGGCTTTGAGCTACATGGAGGCCTCGGACAGGCTCGCAGGGACGTCTCACAAGGCGGAGTTCCTGAAGGCCTTTGACGAGGATGGGGACGGGGTCGTCACCTACGACGAATTCGGGAAGAAGGGCCTTTTTAGCCTCTTCCTGCACGGAATGGGCGCGGCCGTCTCCCTGCGCGGCTCAGAGCCCTTCGGCTACCTCATGGGAGGCGCCTTCACTTTTGTGAAGATGTTCAAGACACTGGACCCCTCGATGAATGCGGAGGGGCACGATGTAACCAAGGAGTGGTTCCTGGGCGCCGCCTGCTGTGCAGCCTTCAACATATCTCTGCTGGAAGAGGAACTCCCGGATCCCTTTGTCCCCGGCCTTGTCTGTGGCAAAGGCAAGTGGCCGAGCATGCAGCTTGCCCGGTTCGTCCAGCTGGGAGCCAACCTCTACGGACTGGACTTTCCACAGTCGATCAGCTTCCCAAGCCTGTACCTGGGCGCCTTGCTCTACGCAGACCTCACCCAGAACGGTGGCCAGTACGCCGGCAGGCTCCGGAACGAACCGGACATGAAAAACATCACCAGGTATATCGACGAAGCACCGACGGGCAAGACAGAACCCCTAGATTTCGTGTTCTATGTGCCGGCGGGCTACGATACCCTCTTCGGCAAGCCGATCCCGAACGTGCAGGTGACGGACGACCCATCCAAGATACTCACCGTCCATTTTGCCGGCGGTGCAGAAATCTGGCCCTAGACAATGCCGGCGGATTCCTGGGCCTCATGTGCCTGCTGACATAGAATGCAGCAAGGGGTAAACTACTCGAGGACGATTCTTGAGCGAGACAAACCTTATCGGGGGTGCAGACCATGGACTTTGGGTATTTTCTGAGGCGGCTGGACCAGGGTAGCTATGTGGACCCACTCAAGGAGGCCGTGGTCTTCAAAGACGAGAGGATAACCTACCAGGAATTGCGTAACCGGTCGTACCGACTTGCCAATGCCCTTTCGTCCCTGGGGGTGAACAAAGGGGATCGTGTAGCCGTACTCCTGAGAAACTGCCCCGAGTGGTTCGATATATTCTTCGCCGTGGCCAGCTTAGGGGCGGTGATGGTGCCTGTGAATTTTCTCCTGAAATCCAAGGAAGTCGAGTTCATCGTCCGCGACTCCGGAGCGAAGGTGCTGTTGGTCGGCCAGGATCTCCTGCCGCTGGTCGACCCGAGCAGCGAGGAAACCCCGGAATTAGCCAATGTGATCTGTATCGGCCAGGAAGCCCCCCCCACACCCGCCCTCTCCTACGCGGACCTCATGCAAAAGCAAGAAGCTGATCCCCCTGGCGGGCACCCGCCTCAGGCCGACGACCTCTTCCTCCTGCAGTACACTTCGGGTACGACGGGCTTTCCCAAGGGCGCCATGCACACCCAGGGTACGATTCTGTGGAATTCCTTTCATCAGATCGGTGATTTCACAGTTACCGAGAAGGATCGCTACCTTTGCGTGCCCGGGCTCTGCTGGGCAGCAGGCTTTCACGATTTTGTGCTGGCTGCTCTGTGGATGGGCGGGACCGTTGTTGTCGTGCCGAGTGGCGGCCTGGAGATAGGCCCCCTGCTCGAGATCCTCCAGGAGGAGAAGATCACAAAGGTGTTGCTGGTCCCATCCATTCTCAAACAGGTGGTGGACTATCCCGATCTCCAAGAATTCGACCTGAGCAGCCTTGAATTCGTCGCTTCAGGAGCTGCGCCCGTGCCCGTAACAGTGATCGAGCAATTCAACGCACTCCTTCCGAAGAGCACTCTCGTACAGGGATACGGGCTTTCGGAGGGCCCCACCATCGCCATATGTCTCAGCAAGCAGGACGCCATCCGGAAGATCGGCTCTGTGGGAAAACCGCTTACCAACTGCGAGGCCCTGATCGTAGACGAATCCGTGAACCGCGTTCCTCCGGGGACCAAGGGGGAGATCATCCTCCGAAGCCCTGCTACGATGAAGGGGTACTGGAACCGGCCGGAGACGAACCAGGACGTCTTTGTGGAGGGCTGGTTGCGTACGGGTGACATGGGCGAGTATGACGAAGAGGGATATATCTATATAACCGGTCGAATCAAGGACATGTACATCAGCGGGGGGCTCAATGTCTATCCTGCAGAGATCGAGAACGTCATATTGAAAGATGCGGGGGTCGCCGAGACGGCCGTGACCGGCATCACGGACCCGAAATGGGGCGAGGTAGGGTGCGCGATTATCGTCCCCAAAGAGGGGGCGGAGATCTCGATCCCGGAAATCGAAGCGATATGCAAGGAAGCGCTTGCAGCCTACAAGGTTCCCAAGAAGTATATTCTTCAGCAGCAGCCTCTCCCGCGCACGGCATCCGGAAAGGTCAAGAAATACGAGCTCCAAGAGTCCTATCAAGAATAGACCGCTACCGCTGACCCACCCATCGATAACGAATGAAAGGAGCCCGGCATGATTCTGCTGAATCCCAAGAAGCATGATCGAGAGTACCTTGACGAGAAATCAAGGGACATCATGCTCAAGACCATTGCGTTCTTTGAAGACAAGGGACGAGGGAAGGTCAAGAAGGATGACCACGAGCGAACATGGTACGCCGATTTCCTGGAATTTCAGAAAAAGGAAAAGGTGTTTTCAACACTCCTCACGCCCGCACCTTATGGGGAGGGAGATCCGGATACCCGTTGGGACACGTATCGAAATTGCGAGTTCAACGAAATCCTTGCTTTTTACGGTCTGCCCTACTGGTACACCTGGCAGGTCTCCATCCTCGGCCTCGGTCCCATCTGGATAGGGCAAAACGAGGAAGTGAAGAAGCAGACCGCCAGCCTTCTGAAGGAGGGCGGGATCTTCGCGTTCGGCCTTTCTGAAAAAGAACACGGAGCGGATCTCTACTCCACGGAGATGGCCCTGACCCCGGAAGCGGACGGCGCGTATAAGGCCAACGGCCGAAAGTACTACATCGGCAACGGTAATGAGGCGGCCCTTGTATCCACCTTCGCGAAGATGTCCGACTCGGGCGATTACGTGTTCTTCGTGGTTGGTTCGAAACATGGGAAATACGAATGTGTAAAGAATGTCGTCAACTCCCAGAATTTCGTTGCCGAGTACGCTCTCCACGACTATCCGATAACGGAAGCCGACATCCTCGCAAAAGGCCGGGGTGCTTGGGACGCTGCACTGAATACCATCAATGTAGGCAAGTTCAACCTTGGCTGGGCCTCCATAGGGATGTGCACGCACGCGTTTTATGAAGCGCTCGATCACGCATCCAACCGCATTCTCTATGGTCAGAGTGTTACCGAGTTTTCTCAGATCAAGCAGCTCTTCTCCGATGCCTACAGTCGGCTCGTAGCCATGAAACTCTTCGCCCTGAGGGCTGCAGACTACATGCGCGCCGCTTCGGCCGACGACAGGCGATACCTCCTTTACAATCCGATCGTGAAAATGAAGGTCACCACGCAGGGGGAGGATGTAATCAACCACCTCTGGGATGTCATTTCGGCAAAGGGGTTCGAAAAGGACACCTATTTCGAGATGGCGGCCAGGGACATCCGTGCCCTGCCCAAACTGGAGGGCACGGTTCACGTAAACATGGCCCTCATCATCAAATTCATGAACAACTTCTTCTTCAACCCGGGCGAGTTCCCGGAGATCGGGAAGCGAAACGGCCTGGAAAACGACGACTTTCTTTTCAACCAGGGGGCTACCAAGGGATTGGGGAAGATCCAGTTTCACGACTTCAACATCGCGTACGGCAGCGTGGACATTCCCAACGTAACTCTATTCAGGAACCAGATCGAGGCCTTCCAGGAATTCCTCATGAAGGCCACGCCCACGGCAGACCAGGCAAAGGATCTGGACTTCCTTCTCACCCTTGGGGAACTGTTCACAATGGTTCCTTACGGGCAGCTCATCCTTGAAAACAAAGAGATCTACAAGATAGAAGATGACATAATCGATCAGATCTTCGACGTCATGGTGCGAGATTTCTCGAAATACGCCCTGGAACTCTACCTCAAGACGAGCAGTACGGATGAGCAGATGGATCTGTGTCAGAAGATGATCCAAAAACCGGTTGTGAACGAAGCGAGGTTTGAACGTGTTCTGCGCGACCACATCTACTCTTTGAAGGGCGCGTACACGATGAGTGACTGAGCTTGTGCACCAGGAAACGCCCTACGGTATCAAGGGGGCTGGGAAATGAAACGGAAAAGAATTCCCCAAAGTGATGCGGCATACGCGCCCGATGCCCACCTGCAATGGTGGTATTTCGACGCGGCATTCGACGACGGACACCGGCTCCTGACTTACTTCCTGCCCGGATTCAAGGGGAGGATTGAGAATCAGGGTATGGACGAGCCCTTCCTGAACGTCGTCTTGAGGAGACCGGACGGAGTCATCATCAGAGAGCCTCGCTCGTTCCCACCCTCGGAGTTCTTCCCTAAAACGGGAGAGTTCGGGGCCCGTTTCGGGGAGGACTGTTCGGCCACCTTCGAAAAGGGGCCGGCTGAGGATGACCTCGGCCGTTACATCCTAAAGGCGAATGCCGGCCGGCTGGGCTATGAACTCGTACTCACCCCGGATACCCCGCCCTGGTCGCCCTTCGGACTGCCTGCCCAGATTCCCCGATGGGGGATGATGCTTGCCAGGCGATCCATCTCCACGCAGGACTATTTCCACTATGCTCCTTTTGTCCCTCGAGGCAGGATGGAAGGGAGGATGGTCCTGGACAGCGAAGCCTTTGATGTTCGCGGCACGGGGTACCATGAACAGGGGAGGTTCAGTTTTCCTCTGTACGAGTTTACGGAGGCGTGGTACTGGCTGCACATTGAACATCCCCCCTGGACCATCTTGACTGGAACGGGTGTTCACCCTCCGGGCCTTCTCAAGCCGAAGAAAGAGACACGTGGAGGCTTCGCCTGCGTGCTGAAGGAGGGGAAACGCCTTCTGGCTACAGCGGACATCTCCGGCTTGCTGGTGAACTGGCAGCGGATCGACAAGCACGCACCTCGGCCGGGCGCAGAGATGAACATGGCCTGGAATACCAACGTCAAATTGTCTCGGCCCGGCCTCCTGGTCCAGGCAAGAGTGCTATCCACAGAAGTGCTGGAATGCATGCCGTTTTATTACCATAAAGAGACTCCTGTCACGCCCTACTGGAGCCAGTCCATCGCCAAGGCCGAGGTGAGCATCCGTCAGGGTGCAAGCCGGGTCGAGTTTGAAACCGAGTGTGTTCTGGAAACGATGGTGAGCGGGGGTGTTGGAAAACTGAAGGATCACGCCTGACCGAGCAGGATCTCCGCTGGGATTTGGTGGTCATGCCGGTAATCGTCCCGCACCTTCATGGCCCGGGCCTCCCCGATGCAGGTAGTGACGCAGAGGCCGCACCCCATGCATTTCGAGGCGTCGAATGTGATTGTGTCATTCAGGGCCTGGTTGGCGCCGTAGATACATCGCTGGAGACAGTTGCCGCACTTCTCCCTGCCCACGCATTTGGAAGGGTCGTGCTCCACGATTTCAGGCCCTGCGTAGTGGAACTTCCCTGTATGGAGATAGAAGCGGGTGGGCATACAGATTTCCGTGTCGCAACTGCATATCACGAAGGCCCACTTGCCCGACTGCAGGCAAAATTCGATGCCGTGTACGAGACCTGCTTTGTGGCACTCTCGGAGCATCGATTTTGCCTCTTCCACCGTAACCAGTTCATAGCCCATGTCAAGGTGATAGTAGATGTCCGCGCCGTACAGGACGACCAGGTCTTTCTTGACGGGCTCTTTCCAGCGATTGAGCGCGTACTGACACACACAGGGGCCCAGGGCAAAACGCGCTCCCTTGGGACCTTCGGTATTCACGACGAAGTCCAGCATGTTCTCCGCTGCTTCTGTGGTCACGATGATGCCGTAAGGCAAATAGGGCTGGGCTGATGCAAAGGCCTGGAGGAAGAGCTTCCCCAATCTCGTATCGGTGATCATCTTCTTGGACAGGATGAAATCACCCAGCCGGAGGATGTTCGGCTCGAACCTGCCGTAGAGCCAGTGGATTGCGTATTGAATCGGTCCGACCTTACGAAGTCTCTTTTCGTTCAGGCCGACGTGTTCGGAAAACAGGTGACCTGCAGCCAGAATCGATGTGAGTGTCGAGAATTCGTCAAGGGACATGCCGGGCTTTCGATAGAATCGTTCGTAAGAGTAGCGGTTGAATCAGTTCGCCTGTTTGACCCGGGCGGCGATCAGATCGAGGGCCTCGGCTGCCTGGTCCACGATACCCACGAAGGAGACAAACCCGTGGATCATGCCGTCATAGCGAGCGACTTCCACCGGGACACCCGCCTGCCGGAGCTTTTCTGCGTATGCCTCACCCTCGTCCCGGAGAGGATCGAACTACGCCGTAATCACGACGGCAGGGGGGAGGTTGCTGTGGTCCGGCGCCAGAAGCGGCGATGCATACGGGTCCGCCCGGTCTTCCGGCTTGGGCAGGTATTGTGACCGGAACCATTCCATCCCTTCTTTTGTGAGAAAGAACCCTGTGCCAAAGTTATTGTAAGATCCGGTGTCCAGTGCGGAGAGGTTGGTGACAGGATAGATGAGGACCTGGCAAGAGATTTTCGGCCCATTCCTGTCCCTGGACCTGAGCGAAACAGCGGCGGACAGGTTCCCCCCGGCGCTGTCACCCGCAACGGTAATCCTGGACGGATCTCCCCCGAGACTCTCGGCGTTCTCGGAAACCCATTGGAGGGCTGCGTAGGCATCGTCCACCGCCGCCGGGAAGGGGTTCTCCGGCGCCAGCCTGTAGCCAACGGAAATTACGATGCCTCCGCACGCCTTCGCGAGGTATCTCGTGACATTGTCATGGGTTTCGATGTTTCCAACGACCCATCCACCCCCGTGATAATAGACGATGACGGGACGCTTGCCGGTTCTCTCGGCTGTATAGATGCGAATCGGGATCTGCCCCCGGGGTCCGGGGATGTTTCTGTCTTCCACGCTTTGCAGTACAATCCCCTCGCGCTTCGGCCTCTGGTCGTACCAGGCGCGCAACTCAGCAGGCGAAACCTCCGCGAAGGACGTTCGTCCAGCGGTCGCTTCGAACATCTTCAGAATGACCGCTACCTTGTAGTCGAGTTTTCCGTAAGGCGTGTTCGCCCATCGGTTGACCAGGACCACGGCGATCAGGGCGATGAGCACTACCGCAACACACAGTCCTATGAGAATCTTCTTCATGGTCACCCCCACTAGCCGAGCTCGCCCGTGTCCTCCAGGAAATGGAACGCATCCAGGGCCGCCATGCACCCGGTGCCGGCAGCCGACACGGCCTGACGATACTTGGAGTCCTGCACATCGCCTGCGGCGAACACACCGGCCACATTCGTGCAAGTACCGTCCCGGGTAAGGATGTACCCCTTCTCGTCGGTCTCGATCTTTCCCTGAAAGGCCGAGGTATTCGGCACATGCCCGATGGCGACAAAGACACCGTCGCAATCCTCCTCAAAGGTCTCCCCGGTCTGCGTGTTCTTCAGCCTCACCCCTGTCACCCCTTTCGGGTCCTCTCCGAGAATCTCCTCCACCACGGCATTCCACAGAACCTCCACCTTTGGGTGCTTCATCACCCTTTCCTGCATGATCTTGGAGGCCCGGAGTTCGTCCCTTCGGTGTATGATACGGACCCTCTTGGCGAAGTTCGTCAGAAACAGGGCCTCTTCACAGGCCGTGTCCCCTCCGCCCACGATCATCACCTCCTGATTCTTGAAGAAGAACCCGTCGCACGTGGCGCAGGCCGACACGCCCTTCCCCATGAAGCGCTGCTCGCTCGGAAGGCCCATAAACCTCGCCGAGGCCCCGGTCGCAATGATCAGGCTCTTGCAAGCGTACTCGCCCCTGTCCGACCGGACGGTAAAGGGGCGCCCGTCCAGGCCCACCTCTACCACATCCTCGCTCAGGCAGCGGGTCCCGAACCTTTCGGCCTGCTTCTTCATGGCATCCATCAGGTCCGGTCCCTGGATCCCCTCCGGAAAGCCCGGATAGTTCTCCACATCGCTGGTGATCGTAAGCTGCCCGCCCGGCTGCATTCCCTCGAGGACGAGGGGCTCCAGGTTTGCTCTTGCCGCGTAGATGGCCGCGGTCAGGCCGGCTGCGCCGCTCCCGACGATCAGGACATTCTCGACCCGCCCTTTCTGCCCGTTCTGTTCCATGTTTTCGATTCCTTATGAAAAGAGTGCCTGCACGGCCGGATCCTCGTCGAGATCCGGGTTCTCCTTTACGAAGGAGGGAACGAACCCGGTCGCGAGAAACCGGCCCTCCAATCTGTCCGCGTCCCGTGAACTCAGCCGATCGAACCGATAGATCTCGCGCAGCTCGATATCCTCGTCCCCCTCGTTTCCCTCCTGGACCTCACAGACGCTCGTGACCTTTCTCTGGCCGTCAGGATAACGCGTGCAATAGACCACGATATCGATTCCCGAGGTAATCTGTTTCCGCACCGTCCTGGAATTCAACGGCAGGTCGCTCATTCCGATCATCGCCTCGAGTCGTGCAAAGAGATCCCGGGGCGAATTGGAGTGAGCCGTGCTGATGGAGCCGTCGTGGCCGGTGTTCATGGCCTGGAGCATGTCGAGTGTCTCCGCGCCCCGGCACTCCCCCACGATGATCCGGTCCGGCCGCATGTGGAGGGCGTTCCGGAACAGGGTCCGAACCGTGATCTCCCCCTTGCCCTGAACGTTCGGGGCCCGGGTCTCGAGTCGCACCACATGGCGCTGGCGCAACTGCAGCTCCGCCATCTCCTCGATGGTCACGATCCGCTCCCCGCTCGGGATGAAATTGCTGATCAGGTTGAGGAGGGTCGTCTTGCCCGAACTCGTCCGGCCCGTGATCATCATGTTCAACCGGTGCACGACGATGAGGCCGAAAAACTCGGCCATCTGCCTGGAGATGCTGTGGTTTTCGATCAACGCATCCGCAGAGAAGATCGATCGGGAAAACTTCCGAATGGTAATGACCGGCCCGTCCAGGGCGATGGGCGGCACGACGATGTTCACCCGGGACCCGTCCGGCAGCCTGCCGTCCACCAGAGGACTCGATTCATCCACCCGCCTTCCGATGGGGTGGATGATTCTCTCGATGACCTGCCGGACATCGTCCGGGCTGGCAAAGCCTCGGGGTGCCTCAAAGATCCGTCCTTCCCGTTCGTAATAGACGTCGCTCCCGTTGATCATCACCTCGTTGACCTTCGGGTCTTTCAGGTACTCCTCGAGGACGCCCAGGCCCAGGACCTCGTTCATGATCTCTTCCATGAGATCCTTGCGCTTGACCCAGTCAGGGATTTCCTTCAATCGTTCCTTGATGATCTCGTCGAGAAGGCTCCTGATACGGAGCAGGTTTTCGTCGCTCCGAGAGACCAGGTCCACGCCATCGGCAATACACACGTTCTGCAACTCGGTCCGGAAGGTCTTCTTGAGCGTCGCGTACATCTTGTCCCGATCCTGCCCCTCGCCTACCTCGCTCGAAGGCCCGGCTCGTTTCGAGGACTCCAGCAGGGGTTCCCTCCCCTGCGGCCCTCCCTTCTGCCACCAGAGCTGATGCAGTCGTTTCAAGTGATCCTGAACGACGGAGACGTCCTTACCATCCTTTCTCGCGTCGCTGACGATCTCCTCCCACTCGGTAAGGGCCTTCCCGATCGCCTTCTCCTCTTCGTAGCCGATCGCCTTCCGGACCCTCGGGCGGTACTGCACTCCGATCCTGTCCAGCAACTCCTCCAAGGTCTTTTCCCGTATAGGCATTCTCTTTCTCCGTCGGTTTACCCTTCTTTTTTCCTATCCGAACCACCCGATAAGGTCAACCCAGTCCGCCTTCGACTTGTCAATTCACCTGAAACCCGGTATCAAATAGACAGGATCCATCGCAACAAACCCTCAAGGGGACAACCATGGCGCGCACAGGATTGATCCGAGACAACGCCTACCTGGAACACATCACTTCGGACTTCCACCCCGAGCACCCGGACCGCCTCCGCGCCATCTATTCCATTTTGGAAGATCAGGAGCTGCAAGGCAAGACCGCCGTCCTCGAGGCCCGGGAGGCCACGACGGAAGAGATACAGTGGATTCACACCGAATCGTACTATCAGAAGATCGAGTCGACGCGGGACTGCGGACATCGCCAGCTCGACCCTGACACACACGTCTCTTCGCAGTCCTACCGGGCGGCAAAACTCGCCGCAGGAGGCCTGTGCGTGCTCGTGGATGCGGCCTGTTCCGGCCAGATAAGGAACGGGTTCGCCCTGGTCCGCCCGCCCGGCCATCATGCGGAAGCGGGCAGAGGGATGGGCTTCTGCATCTACAACAACGTCGCCATCGCGGCACGGTATGCTCAGAACAGGGGTCTCGCCGAAAAGGTCCTGATCGTGGACTGGGATCTGCACCACGGAAACGGAACCCAGCACTCCTTCGAATCGGATCCCTCGATCCTGTACTTCTCCTCCCATCAGTTCCCCTACTACCCCGGCACGGGAAGGCCGGATGAGACCGGAATAGGCAAGGCGGAAGGCTATACCGTAAATGTCCCTCTCCCGGGAGGACAGGGGGATGAAGACTTCATCCGGATCTATCAGGAGATCCTCGAGCCGATCGCAACCCAGTTCAAGCCCGATCTCGTCCTCGTTTCTGCTGGGTTCGACACCTACTACCGGGACCCCCTGGGCGGCATGGGGGTGACGGAAGATGGTTTTGCGGAAATCACGCGCATCCTGATGCGAATCGCGGATGCTTGCTGCCAGGGGAAGATCGTCCTCACCCTGGAAGGCGGGTACCATCTGGAAGGGCTTGCCCAAAGCGTCAAACGCGTCATCCTGGCGCTCCAGGAGACCGGGCTCACGGCAGCCGCCTCGCCCACGCCCTCCCATACGACCGAACAGATCGTGAAACACATTCGCGATATGCAGAAAACCTACTGGCGCCTTTAGCAGGCCGTTGAAAAACACCCGTCTGCGGCGTTGCACTTATCCTTCGTCACTGCGGCGTACCAACTACGTACGCCTCACTCCTCAGAATCTCGTGCGCCTTGCATATGGACGTTTTTGAACGGCCTACGCATCTGTGCTTGTTCGACGGCCAGCAAAGTGGGATTACTCGTCAAGGAACGAGAACTGCGTACAGTGGCGAAAAGGCTTGTCCAGCTTCGGGATCTTGCGGGGGCGGGACCGGACGACCTTGCGAAGCGCTTCCATCACCCCCGGCGTTTCCTGCCCTTCCTTCAGCGCAAGCAGGGGGCGCATGTCCACCACGGTCTTGTCCGTGAGGAAACAGGGACTGAGCATCCCCTCCGTGGTCATCACGATGCGGGCACAGCGAACGCACTTGTGGTCCTTCACCGGGCTGACGAACCGGATCACACCCTTGCCGTCTTCGAACCTGTAGCGCTCTTCCTTGTTCCCTTCCCCTTCGACGGACAGGAGCTTCTGGAAGTTGTCGATCTCCTCCCGGATCTTGGCAAGGGGGTAGTGCAGATCCAGGCGTGACTTGCCGCCGACCTGATCCGCATCGTAGGGAGTATACTCCAGAAAGACGACCTCGTAGGCGTTCTCCTTGGTGAGGAGAGCAAAATCGATGATCTCCTTGTGATTCAGCCCTCGGAGGATCACTGCGTAGACCCTGATTTTTGCGATCCCGACCCGCTCCGCTTCCTGCAGTCCGGCGTACACCCTGTACAGGTGATCCCCCCGGGTGATCTTCATGTATCTCTCGAAATTCAGGGAGTCCACATGGATCCCAATCTCCTTGACGCCCAGCTGTTGCAGATCGGCTGCATGATCCTTCAGAATCATACCGTTTGTCAGGAGGCTGATGCGCTTGATCTGGGGCATCCGAATCAGTTCTTCCAGGAAGGGGTAGAGCCATTTCTTGGTGAGAGGCTCCCCTCCCCTGAAATCGATGTTGGTGACGCCCTGCTCGATCAGGGGCCGCACCAGACGAAGAAGCTCCGTGTGCTTCAAACTTCTTCTCTTGGCCGACTTCTTTGTCTGGAGCTCAGGCACACAGTAAGTGCACGAAAGGTTGCATCCATCGGTCACGAGCAGCTTCAGCGTATCCTGTATCTTTCGTTTGCTTGCCATGTCCCTTATGTCTCTCTCGATCAGTAAAGGTGAAATCAGGGATGCAGCCCGGGCTGCGAACACCTACTCTTCAAAGGAACACCTACTCTACAGGGGAATCTCCATCCAGATCCGCGGCGACGGGGAGAGAGTCGAGCGGATCGAACTCCTCCTTGAAGAAATCCGCCTCGTCCTGATCCCGCTCTTCCGGCGAGAAATCCTTCGGCTCGGTTCCTTCCGTGAAGCACTCCAGACGCGTCTTCTTCGAGCTTCGAGTCGCCAAGAGGCCGGTCTGGGTGTCGATTCGCGAAAACACTATCCCGGAGGGCATGGGAAAGTCCTTTCTGGATCCCTTTGGAAGGGTCTTCTTCATGTAATGCAGCCACACCGGCGCGGCGGCTCTCCCCCCGGATTCCTTCTTCCCAAGGTTCTTCGGCTGGCGACGGCCGATCCAGACCCCTGCGATCCTGTCCGGCGTATACCCGATGAACCAGGCATCCTTGAACTCGTTCGTGGTGCCCGTCTTTCCCGCGCAGGGAACTCCGAGAGACCTCACGGCCCTTCCCGTACCCTCCTTCACCACGCTCTCGAGCATACTGGTCACGAGATAGGCTGTTTGAGGGCTGATAACTTCTTCTGCACGCGGGTGATTCTCTTCAAGAACCTGTCCATCCGCATCGACGATCTTGTGAATGGTTATCGGGTCCGGCCTCCTGCCCTCCATGGCAAAGGCGGAGTAGACGACCAGCAACTCCTGCAACGTGATCTCCGAACTCCCGAGGGCAAGGGAAAGGTCGGGGGAGAGGGGCGAGGTCACCCCCAGCCGCCTGGCATAGCGGATCGCGTAGCTTACCCCTATGTCCCGGAGGATCTTGATGGTAACCACGTTCCGGGAATGAGTCAGTGCATCCCGAAGGGTCGTAGGACCGACGAAGTATCGAGAGTAATTCTTCGGCTTCCATTTCTCGTCCAGGACCGGATCATTGAACACCAGGGGGGAGTCGACGATGATCGTCGCAGGGGTGTACCCCTTGTCGAGGGCGGCCCCATAGATCAGCGGTTTCACTGCGCTTCCAGGCTGTCTTCGCGCCTGGACGGCACAATTGTACTGGCTGCGAGCGTGATCGAGCCCCCCTACCATGGCCCGCACATAGCCGTCCGGAAGATCGATCGCAAGCAGGGCCCCGTCGATGGGGTTGTCCGCTTCCTCTTCGGCCATTTCCGGTTGCCTCTCCATGTAAGCATCCACACCGAACTGGACCGCCTCCTGCGCAGCCTTCTGGTCATCCTCCCGGAGCGTCGTGTAGACGCGCAGGCCTCCACAGAAGGTCTTCTCTTTGCCGTAGTTCTTCAGAAGATGCTCCAGTATGGTATCGATGAAGTAGGGTGCGACCTCCGTGTTGATCCTCCGAAGCGGCTGAATCCTTATCGGCTCCGGCTGTCCAAGGATCTCCTCTTTGGAAATAGGGCCCGCGTCTTCCTCGCCGTCCTCCACTTGTTCCACCTTCTCCACCACCAGGATCGGCCTCGCCAGGGCGCGATCGACCTCCTCCTGGGAGATCATTTCATGCCCTTGCATTTGTTCGAGCACGTACTCCTGGCGTTCCCGGGCGAGCGCCGTGTTACCCTTCCTGGCCGGGGAATACCGGGAAGGGGCCCGGGGAAGGCCTGACAACAGCGCCGCCTCCGCAAGATCCACTTCGCTCACGTCGTGACCGAAATAGTTCTGCGCGGCCACCTGCACCCCGTACGCTCCGTGGCCGAAATAGATCTGGTTCAGATACAGGTAAAGGATCTCCTCCTTGCTCAGGGACCGTTCGAGGCGATAGGCCAGGATGGCCTCCTTTATCTTTCTCTGGATACTCCTTTCCGGCGTCAGGAGCAGCGACTTGACCACCTGCTGCGTGATCGTGCTGCCTCCCTGTACGATCCCCCCGGCCCGGATGTTCTTCATCAGGGCCCGGAGGATGCCTAAAAAATCGAGCCCTTCGTGCTGGTAGAAGTTCGCGTCTTCCGCAGCGATGATCGCATCGCGAAGAACCTTGGGCACCTTGTCCATGGAGACAAGTTCCCTCTTCTCGATGAAGAACTCGCCGATCATATTCCCGTCTTCACTGAAGACCTTGGTCACGATACGGGGCCGGTAATCCTGCAGCGTGGAGATATTCGGCAGATCGGCCGTGAACGTCCTGTAGAGCAGGCCGAGCGCGATGGCTGAGGCAAGCAGAGTCAGCAGACCCAAGGCTATGATATAGCGGAGAAATCTACGTCCGGATCCCATGCGAATCCTGAAGAATCTCGATGGAAGTATTCAAGGAAAAAAAGGTGAGGATGTTCCCCCCTTAAACTTATAGAGTTTATCAACATCCCCCAGAAATTTCAATCTCTCCCCCAGCCGGAATAAGCCGTCAGTTCTCCCCTGTTACCAGGGGCCCTCGCGCTTAACATCGAACCGGTCCCGCAGGGCGTCCCCGAGGAAATTCAGGCCCAGGACCACGGTCATGATGGCCATGCCGGGCGCCAGGGTCATGTGGGGGGAAACGAACAAAAACTGCCTCCCCTCGTTCAGCATGCTCCCCCAGCTGGGCATAGGGGGCTGCGTGCCCAGTCCGAGGAAGCTCAGACCCGCCTCGGCAAGGATCGCACCGGCTATGCCAAAAGTCCCCTCCACGATGAGCGGCGCGAGCATGTTCGGAAATATGTGTCGCAGCAGGAGTCGGGTGTCGCGGACGCCGAGGGCGCGCGCGGCGAGCACGAACTCCGACTCTCGGAGAGCCAGCACCTGGGCGCGCACGATCCGGGCATAGCCGACCCAGCCCATCACGCAGAGGGCGAGGATCACGTTGCGCAGGCTCGGACCCAGGATGGACGTAAGCGTGATGGCCAGCAGGATCCCGGGAAAGGCGAGCAGGATGTCCACCCCCCGCATGATGGCTTCATCCAGGACCCCTCCATAGTATCCCGCGAGGAAGCCCATAAGCGTTCCGAAGATGAAACAGACCCCCACCGTTGTGAAGCCGACCAGGACCGACACCCTTGCCCCATAGATGATACGGCTCAGCACATCCCGGCCCAGGGCATCCATCCCGAACAGGTGGGCTCGGCTCGGCCCCGTGAGCTTCGCCTCCAGCCGAATCTCCGAAGGGTCCTCCGGGGCCAACCAGGGGGCGAACAGGGCGAGCCCCACCAGCACGCTCAGGATCAGGGCGCCCACCAGGAGAGGCGCAGAGATGTTACTCACGAGTCCCTCCATACCGAATCCTAGGATCGATGACTCCATACAGGAGGTCGGTGAGCAGATTGACCAGCACGTAGCTCAGGGCGATGACCAGGACGCACCCCTGCACGACCGGATAGTCACGGGTCTGGATCGCCTTGACCATGAGCGTTCCGAGCCCCGGCCAGGAGAAGATCGTCTCGGTGATGATCGAGCCGGCCAACAGGGCGCCGAACTGCAGGCCCACGACCGTGAGGACCGGCAGCATCGCGTTTCGTAGGACATGCTTCAGGATGATTCTTGCCTCGGGCAGCCCCTTTGCCCGTGCGGTCATCACGTAGTCTTCCCGGAGGACCTCCAGGACCGACGAACGGGTCATGCGGGCCACGATCGCCGCCATCGAGGCGCCCAGCGTGAAGGCCGGAAGCAGGAGATGGGCGAGACCTCCCCTGCCGGACACGGGGAACCATCCGAGCTGAATCGAGAAGACCCAGATCAGCAGCGGCCCCAGCCAAAAATTCGGCATGGACACGCCCAGCAGGGCCAGGAACATGGTCGAGTGATCCCAGACCGAGTACTGTCGGATGCCGCTCAGGATCCCGGCGGGCAGCGCGATCAGGAGCGAAATGAGCATGGCCGCAAGGGTCAGCTCGAGGGTCGCCGGATAGTGCTCCCGTATCAGGGCGGTCACGGGTCTTCGCTGCTGAAGGGAGACGCCCAGGTCCCCTCTGCAGAGCCCCCACAGGAAGGACCCGTACTGCTCGAGGATCGGCCGGTCGAGGCCCAGGGCCTCTCGGAGGGCATCCCGATCCGCAGGGAGGGCGGATTCACCGAGCATGATCTCCACCGGATCCCCCGGGATCAGGTGGATCAGGAGAAAGACCAAGGTCGCCACGCCCAATACGACGGGCAGGGCGAGCAAGAGCCTCCGGACAAGGTAGGAACGCATCTCGAACCTTTTTGCCGTTGTTCCCTATTCGATCCAGACATCCTTGAGGGAGAGGAAGTCTCCGTCCGGGCGGAGGACGAACCCTCGAACCCGCGGGTCCGTCACGACCACGTTCACCTCGTTCCACAGGCTCACGTAAGGGAGGTCTCTCGCCAGGGTCTTCTGAATCCGGCCGTAGGCCTCTTTTCGTTCCTCCCGATTCCGTAGAACCCTTCCGCGCTCGATCAGGAGATCCATCTCAGGGTTCAGGTAGGCTCCCCGATTCGCGCCGTCGGGGGGGATGCTCTTCGAATGGAAGAGGTAATAATAAATGTCCGGATCCGTGATGCCCACCCACGTCAAGGTGTAGATTTGGAAGTTTCCCTTCCGGATGTCGGAAAAGAACGTGCCCCATTCATAGGTGCGCATTTTCACATCGATTCCGACTTCAGCCAGGAGGCCCTGGATCGCCTCCCCGATCCTGCGCCGCAACTCGTTCTGAGACGTCTTGTAGGTCAGGGTGAACCTCTTCGCAGGCCCCGGGCCGTCCGGGTCCTCATGCCCGGCCTCGTCCAGGAGGCGCTTGGCCTTCTCAGGATCGTACCCGTACGTCTCCACGGCCGGCTCGTAAGACCAGTTCAACGGCGAGAGCACCCCGGTGGCCGGCACCGCAAGCCCCCCAAGGAGGTGTTCGATGATCGCCTTTCCGGTCGATGGCGTGGGCGATCGCCTGCCTCACCTTGAGAGAACCGAGGATCGGATCCTTGAGATTGAACCCCAGGTAGGAGTAATTCGTGCCCTGCCGCTTCTGAACGGTGAACCTGGGCTCCCTTTCGAGACTGCGCAGCACCTCCGGCTCGATGTCGTTTTGGAGGAGGTGAATCGTCCCCTTGCGGAGCTCCAGGATTCGCACCGTGTCGTCCGGAACGATCTTGAACAAGATCTCCCTGATCCGGGGTGCGCCTTCGAAGTAGCCCGGGTTCGCCATCAGCCGGATTTCATGATTCTGGGTCCAGGAAACAAACTGAAACGGGCCACTTCCGATGTGCCCGGCCGGGCTCTCGCCCTCGGCGCCCTGCCCTGTCGGCCGTGCCAGTATGCCCAGGTCCAGGTTGATCAGCAGGGAGGCGTAGGGCTCGCTCAGTCGAAACAGAAGCGTATGGGGATCCGGGCACTCGATCGACTCGATCATCTGGTACGAACTCCGCAGGGGCGAGCCCAGGGCCGGATCCATCATGCTCCGGAAGGTGTAGCGGACATCTCGCGCGTCCAGCGGACGGCCGTCGTGGAACCGGATTCCCTTCCGGATGCGGAATCGGTAGGTGGTCGGGTCCGTTTGCTCCCACCCCTCCACGATGTCTTCTACCGGCTCGCCCGCATCGTTCTTGCGGAACAGGCGGCTGTAGACGAGCTCGTTGATCCGTGAGGAGGCGGCATCCGTGGAGAGTCGAGGGTCGAGGTTGGTCGGGTTTGCCTCGAGCCCCACGACCAGGATCCCCTGGCCGAGCAGATCTTCCTCCTCGCACCCGCAGAGTGCGAGGAGGATGGCAGTCACAAGGCCCAACAGGCGAACATATTTCATCGTCGGGACTCCGTCCCAGCTGTTAGCCTTCAGCTAATAGCTAATAGCTATTGCCAATGTCAACGATTCGGCCCGGGCGGAATCCGGCCGTCCGCCTTGCAAGAAAACGGTTGAGAGGATACATTACCATGAAAGAGGAAAAACGTCTGAAGTTGCTGGCTTTTTCAACAAGTGACGCAGGTCTTCTCTTCGCAACACGAAACAGGGCTTTTGAATGAACGTCCACCTTTTTTACCTTACGCTCCTGTTCTATGCGGTAGCGACCATCGGATACCTTGCGTACCTCGGCTGGGCCAAGAAGCCCCTGTGGATGGCCTCCCGCGTCGTTCTGATCATCGGGTTCCTGTGTCACACGGCGAGCATCGTTGCCCGATATGTGGAAGCCGGCTACACGCCCGTGACGAACCGTTTCGAATCACTCATCTTCTTCTCCTGGCTGCTGGTCGCGGTGTACCTTGCCGTCCAGATCCGTCACACGCTGCCCGTTCTCGGTGCCTTCGTGACCCCCCTGGCCCTGGGCTTGCTCCTGATGGCGAGCTTTCGTGCAAAAGAGATCCTCCCGTTGGACGGGCAGCTCGACAGCCACTGGCTGCCGGCCCACGTCTGGTTCGCCTTCCTGGGAGATGCTTTGCTAGGGGTATCGGCCTGCTTCGCGGCCATGTACCTCATCCAGGAAGAGATCCTGAAGAAGAAAAAAATCGGCCCACTCTATTATCGTCTGCCTTCCCTCGAGGTCCTGGATCGGCTGAGCTACCGTTGCATCACGATCGGGTTCCCCCTTTTGACGGTCGGGATTCTGACGGGGTCCATCTGGCTGAAGACGACTCAGGGAGGATACCTCAACTGGCAGGACGGAAGGCAGACCGCGAGCTTGCTGATCTGGTTCTTGTATGCAGGTCTCCTTCACGGGAGACTCATCGCAGGCTGGAGAGGCCGCCGGATCGCCTGGATGAACGTTATCGGGTTCCTGGTGATCCTCGTCACCTTCTTGCAGCTCTCGCATTTCCAGAAGTAGCCGCCTTCAATATCGTCGAGAGACTTGGAAATTCTCTGCATCGGGTTGAACCACGAGACTGCGCCGGTCGCGGTCAGGGAAAGGCTCGCTCTCACGGGCGACTCCCTGCAGGAGACCCTTGCGTGGTTGAGGGGACAACCCGATGTCGGGGAAGCACTGGTTCTGTCGACCTGCAACCGAGTCGAGCTCTATCTGGTCACCGAACAGGGGGGCGACCAGGTCGACCCGATCATCCGCCAGTACTTCACGGACCGGTTCGGCCTCGGGGAAGATGACTGGGGCCGCTTTCACTACCGGTACGGGTATCACCAAGCGGTCGCCCACCTGTTTCGCGTCACCTCGGGCATGGACTCGATGGTGATCGGGGAACCGCAGATCACGGGACAGGTCAAGGAAGC
>RCNG010000248.1_pt1 | contig 23356 bp, 19 predicted proteins | sample 2041371 | NCBI WGS metagenome assembly RCNG01 (sample SAMN09708227, study PRJNA481090) | Marine sediment metagenome, whole genome shotgun sequencing project. | biome: marine sediment; feature: ocean; material: sediment; isolation source: Sewage treatment plant 1 marine sediment (STP1) ... | reverse complement strand
GACCTCCATGTGGGCCGCGAGCAGCGCCTCGACGGTCGCTCTGAGAACGGCTCCGGTGTAGGGCTTCTCGAGCATGACGGCACCGAGTTCGGATAGGCGCTCGATCACAACTGACCGGGTCTCGCCAGTGGCGACGATGATCGGCACGTTCATGGTTGCGGGTTCCGCTCTCAGGCGCTCGAGGATCTCCCAGCCGGGCATGTCGGGCAGACCGAGGTCGAGGATGATGAGGTCCGGAGGGTTTTCGAGCGCGGATGCGAGGCCGGTCGAACCGACAAGGTGAGGCTCGATGTCGAGACCGGTATCCCTCATCGTGATCGCGAGGAGTCGCTGAAGCGCCGGGGAGTCCTCGATTGCGATAATTCTGGCCACGTGCATCCTGGGTAATCCATTCCGACGAGCCAACGTGCCCGTCTCTCCCTCATCGGCCCCGGGCCGGGAAAAGTTGAACCGAAGGGGTCGCTCGACCCAGTCACCGTTCTGCCCGATTCTTGGGTCCACTTCGCGAGATGCGGTTGCTCGGCCTTCGCGTCAGACCAAGACGATCAAGTCGTCGCGATGAACGGCCGCTCCCCCGGCGACCGAGGTGTGCTGTCCGAGCGCTCCACGCAGCGTCTTCGACGCCAGCCCCGCTAGACCCTTTCCAATGATGCGGCCGGTCGCATCATGGATCTCCACGGCGCTCCCTCGAGCGAAGTCGCCCTCCACCGCAGTCACACCCGCGGCGAGCAACGAACGCCCATCGTCGACGATCGCCTCGACGGCGCCAGCGTCGACCGTTAACACGCCATCTGCCCTGAGGCTGAAGGCAATCCAGAGCTTGCGCGCCGGTAACCTCGAAGATCGCGGCTCAACCCAGGTGCCAATGTCCTCGCCTCTGACGGCCCCACTCACGGCATCCCGATCGTTGGCAGCGCTGACCACAGTTGGGATCCCGGAATAGGCAGCCATGCGAGCGGCCGCGACCTTTGTCGCCACGCCGCCCGAACCGAAGGTTCCGGCATCGCTGCCGAGCCGAAGCGCGTCAAGAACCTCATCGGTGTGCCGCACAGCGCCGAGCAACTCGGGTTCCGCGACGAGGCGCGGGTCGTGAGCGTAAAGGCCCGGCGTGTCGGTGAGGATGACGAGCAGGCCGGCGCCGACGAGGTGGGAAACGATCGCAGCAAGACGGTCGTTGTCACCGAACCGAAGCTCTTCCACCACCACCGTGTCATTCTCGTTGACAATCGGCACGACGCCGAGGGCGAGCAGACGATCAAATGCGGCACGGGCGTGCAGATGCGGGTCGCGGTTCGCCAGCACGTCACGCGTGAGAAGCACTTGCCCGACGACAAGATCGTGCATCGCAAAGGCTCCCGCGTAGCGCTCGATGAGCTTGGTCTGTCCCACGGCGGCTGCGGCCTGGAGGCCGGGCACATCGGTGGGACGCTCGCTGAGCCCCAGCGATGGGAGGCCGGCAGCCACAGCGCCCGAGGTCACGAGCACAGCGGGATGGCCGGCCTTGCGCAGATCCGATATCTGGGCCACGACACGCTGGATGGCGGTGTCGTCGATCAATCCGCCAGCAGTGGTCAGGCTCGAAGACCCGATCTTGACGACGACCGCGCGCCCTGGCTCGATCGGCCTCCTCACCAGACGTCCTCTTCGGTCTCGTCTGTGGCATCCGGATCGTAGGTGAATACGATTTCGCCGATTCGAACGTCGTCGCCCGGCTGGGTGCCGGCCCCACGAAGCGCTCCGTCGATCCCCGTGGCGACGAGGCGCTTCGCAACGAGATCAGCTGCCTCCGGGTTCGTGAGATCGTCGAGGTTCACGGCGCGTTCGGCGGCTCGGCCCGCTACCACCCACGTGCCGTCGACACGATTGATCGTGAAAGACGATCCCAGCGGACGATGGAGCATGAACCCCTCGCGCTCGGGCGCGGTGCGCTGTGCAAGGTCGGCGAGGTCCGCGATTCGGTGGAGCAGTGCTGGCACCCCCTCGCCGGTCACACCGGACGCTTCGATCAATTCGACGCCGAGATCTGCGGCCCATTCGGTTGGGTATTCCTGGGGCAAGTCGGACTTGCTGAGCACCACCACTCGCGGTCGCTCGGCAAGGTCCGGCGAGTGCTGGGCCAGTTCGTTGGTCAGCACGTAGTACTGCCGCTCCGGAGTGTCGACCTGGAGGTCCGATGAATCGAGGAGAACCACGAGCACTCGGGCGCGCTCGGTGTGTCGAAGAAACTCGTGCCCGAGCCCCTTCCCTTCCGCCGCACCCTCAATGAGCCCCGGAATGTCGGCGAGCACGAATTCGCGGGTGTCGATCGAGACCACACCAAGGTGTGGAACGAGTGTGGTGAACGGGTAGTCGGCGATCTTCGGCGACGCCGCCGACACCCCAGCGATGAGCGTGCTCTTCCCTGCATTCGGGTAGCCGATGAGCGCGGCATCGGCCACGAGCTGAAGCTCGAGATGAAGCGTGTGATCCTCGCCGTACTCTCCTTGCTCGCAGAACGAAGGTGCCTTGCGATCCGGCGTCACGAATGAGGCGTTGCCGCGGCCACCTCGTCCGCCCTGAGCGACGACGAGCCGCTGGCCGGACTCGACCAGGTCGGCGATCAGTGTCCCGTCTGCGTCGCGAACGAGTGTTCCGAGCGGCACGGTCAACTCGAGATCTTCACCATTGCGTCCGTGCCGCAGCTCGCCGCCGCCATGTTCGCCGTCCGTGGCGTTCCAATGTGGTTTGCGGTCGTAGCGAAGCAGGGATCCGACGGCGCTATCCGCCACCATCACGACATCACCGCCCCGACCGCCACGGCCGCCGTTCGGCCGGCCGCGCGGCTTGCCCTTCCGCTTCTGGAAGGCGGCGACGCCCGCACCGCCCGCGCCACCGCGAGTGAACAAGCGAACCGAGTCGACGAATGAAGCCATAAGTGAGACAGTACTCAGCCTCAAGTGCCTGAATGAGGAAGAGGCCGGCCCGAGCGGCCGACCTCTCTCCAGGTACTTGCTACTGGTCCGCGCTAGGCGAGCACTGAGACTTGACGACGGCCGCGCTTGCTGCCGTACTGGACGGTGCCCTCGACCATCGCGTAGAGCGTGTCGTCGCCGCCACGTCCGACGTTGCCGCCAGGATGAATACGGGTGCCGCGCTGGCGGACCAGGATCGCACCAGAGTTGACGGTCTGGCCGTCGAACACCTTGGGCCCGAGCCGCTGTGCCGCTGAATCGCGACCGTTCTTGGATGAGCCGCTTGCCTTGGTTTTGGACATCTCAGCCCTCCTTCGATTCGGTCTTCTCGGTCTTCTCGGTCTTCTCGGCCTTCGGGGTCTTCTCGGCCTTCGGGGCCTTCTCGGCCTTCGCGGCCTTCTTCTTGGCCGCCTTCTTCTCCGCTCCCGGGACCTCGATCTTGGTCACGTGGAGGCGGGTGTACTTCTGGCGGTGCCCAGCACGACGACGGTATCCGGTCTTCGACTTGTACTTGAAGATGTCGATCTTCGGCCCAGTCGTGTCGCCGACGACCTCGGTCGTGACGGTCAGTTTGTCGAGAACGTCGCGATCGGAGACGACGCTTCCGTCGTCGTTCACGATCAGCAACGGCGTGAACGAGACCTCGCCATCGCCCTTGATGCGCTCGACGTCGAGGTCGTCACCCTCTTGAACTTTGGCCTGCTTGCCGCCGGCGCGAATGATGGCGTACATGATCCTTCAGTGCTCGTGGTGGTCGGGCCGATTCTCTCGGCGCGGTCAAACGCTTCGCGTGCGAAGCGCCCAGGGATGATAGCGCAGTCGCGGTCTATGAAGCCAACGGATCAGTCGGCGTCTTCGACGTCGATGCCCACCGGCACCCCGGTTGTTGCGGCTTCCTCGTGCAAGAGAACGCCCCGGCCGCTGCACCGCTCGCAGACTTCCGAGAACGACTCGAGGAGCCCCGCCGAGACGTTCTTGCGGGTCATCTCCACGAGACCGAGATTCGAGACATCAAACACCTGGGTCCGCATCTTGTCCTTGGCGAGGTGCTCTCTGAGGCGGAGCAGCACGGCTTCCTGATTCTTCTCGACTTCCATATCGATGAAGTCGATCACGATGATTCCGCCGATATCGCGCAGGCGAAGTTGCCGAGCAATCTCCTCGGCCGATTCGAGGTTGTTCTGCAAGACCGTGTCCTCGAGGTTCGAATGCCCGACGTAGCGCCCCGTGTTCACGTCGATGACGGTGAGGGCCTCGGTGCGGTCGATCACGATGTGACCACCAGATGGCAGCCAGACCTTGCGGTCGAGGGCCTTGCGCAACTGGTCTTCGACGTGGAACCGCTCGAACAACGGGAGTTCGTCACCGTAGATTTCGACCTTCTTGATGAGATCCGACTCGGTGCCGCCCAGGTAGGACAGCACCTGGTCGTAGGTGCCGCGGTCGTCGACCAGCAACCGTTTGAAATCACGCGTGAAGTGCTCGCGTATCACCCGGATGACGAGCGGTGGTTCCTGGTAGATCAACGAAGGGGCAGAAGCCGACTTGGCGTCGCTATCGATCCCTTCCCAGATCCCGCTGAGACGGTCGATGTCCGCACTGATATCATCTCGAGACGCACCCTCGGCCGCGGTTCGCACGATTATGCCCACGCCCTCGGGTCGGAGCTCGGCGATGAGCTCACGGAGCCGGCGCCGCTCATCGTCTGAAAGGCGTCGGGAGATCCCGCGCACTTGCGGATCAGGGGCCAGAACGAGATAGCGGCCAGCAAGACTGATCTGATTGGTCAACCGAGCGCCCTTGTGCCCCATGGCGTCCTTGACGACCTGGACCAGCACCGGATCACCCGCCGAGAGCGCAGACTCGATGCGCTTGGGCTTGCCGTTCATGTCGTAGGCGCCGTAGTTCACATCGCCGGCGTAGAGCACCCCGTTCTTGCCGGCGCCAAAGTCGATGAACGCCGCCTCCATGCCGGGGAGGACGTTGCGTACCTTGCCGAGATAGACGTTGCCGACCAACGACCGCTTGTCCGAGCGGGCGACGTAGTGCTCGACGAGGACCGGTCCCTCGAGGACCACGATCTGGGTCTGGTGGGGCATCGACCGAACGAGCATCTGCTTGCGCGCCGTCTCGGGTGGTGCGACGACGTCGACGTGGCTGGGACGGCGTCGGCGGCGCTGGTCGCTGCGCTGGTCGCTGCGCTGGTCGCTGCGCTGTTTCGGCTTCTGCTGCTGCTTCGGCTTCTGCTTCGACTTCTGTTTTGTCGAGCCGCCCGCGTTGGCAGCGTCAGCCGTTGAGAATCGGCGAACGGTGACGGCCTCGCCGTCCACCGTGCGCACCGTGCGCTCCTCCGTCGCTGAACCGTGACGCAGGATGCGCGCGTTCTTCTTGCGGAACAATCCCATCAATGGACTCCTTCGAGGTGGTTGGGGACCGACGAGGCCGCTGCGCCGAGCAGTGCAGCGTGAGGTCGGGCACGACGGATGCTCGAAGATCGATCACCCGATGATGCCGGTAGACGCTGTAGATGCGCGTGCGGGCCACTCGGTTCGTCCCAGGTCGGAAAAGGCGACCGCGGCTTGCGGTCGAACCGTGTCGCAGAGTAGCAACCGCGGGCCGGTACCTGAAGGACTGACCCAGAACGAAGAGCAAAGAACAAAGAACAGAGAGAATGGGGTGCGTCCGGTCTCTGCTGTTCACTCTTTGTTCTTTGCTCTACTCGATGCCGAGCTCCTCTTGGCGGGCTTCGTCGGGGTCAAAGCAACGGCGACAGCGGGCCTCGTAGGCGTCCTGGGCGCCGAGGACGACGAGTTCGTCGGATTGGACGACGCGCTGGGTGAACAGTCCCGGTCCCCCGCAGCGGTGGCACACTGCAAGCGCCTTTGTGAGGTACTCGGCGTGCAGCATCAACGACGGTATCGGTTCGAACGGACGTCCGAGATAGTCGAGATCCAGCCCGGCGATGATCAGTTGCTTGCCGGCGCCGGCCAGGCGCGTCGCCACGTCGACCAGACCGTCGTCGAAGAACTGACCTTCGTCGATGCCGATGACGACCGTTCGATCCTCGACCCGGTGGAGAAGCTCGGTCGAATCGGCGACCGGTATGGCCTCCGTCGAGAGGTTCGAGTGTGACACGACCTCGCCGGTCGAATAGCGCGTGTCGATCTGCGGTTTGAACGTTTGTACCGGGACTCGGGCGATGCCGTACCGGGTCACCCGACGGATCAATTCCTCGCTCTTGCCCGAGAACATGGGGCCGGCGATGACTTCGATCCAGCCCTGCTCGTCGCGTCGGTGCATGGGCGCTGACTGTAGACGACACGTGAACCTTGGGCCAACGCGCCGGGTGCGCTCAGTCGTCGCTGATCGTGCGCTCCCCCGCCAACGGCGACCGCCGCATCCAGACGGAGTGGGCCATGCCCAGCGCGACGCTCATGACGACGAAGACCGTTCCACCCGAAGACATGAACGGAAGCGGAAGGCCGGTGACCGGCATCACCCGGACAGTCATCCCGATGTTGACGAACACGTGGAACGCGACGAGGGCGGCCACTCCGGTGGCCGTCAGCTGGCTGAATCGGTCCCGGCCGTTGGCTGCCGACACCAGGATGCGCCAAATAATGATGCCGAACATCGCGAGCACGAACACGCTCCCCAGGAAGCCGAGTTGCTCCCCCACCGCGGTGAAGATGAAGTCGCTCGCCTGTTCAGGGACGAAACGTAGATTCGTCTGCGTTCCGTTGAACAGGCCCTTGCCGAACAGGCCCCCGGTTCCGATCGCGATCTGGCTCTGGTACTGGTTGTACTGCGTGTTCAGGACGTCGCTGGTCTCGTCCAGGAATGCAGTGAGTCGCGTGATCTGATAGGTCTTGATCACTCCCGCCTGGAACACGGCAACGGTGGCGATCAGCCCCCCGACGATCAGCGCTGCCATTTGGCGCCACGTCGCTCCTGCGATGAAAACCATCACGGCCGCGATGAACCCGAAGGTCAACATCGTTCCCAGGTCCGGCTGGAGGAAGATCAACGCGGACGGAACGGCGACAAGAGCGACGGCACGAGCGACGCGGTACCACTTCATCGGCCGTGCGGCGTGGGACAGCAGCATCGCGAGGCCGAGGATCACGGCAAGCTTGGCGATCTCCGAGGGCTGGAAGCGGATCGAACCGAGCTGGATCCAGCGTTGGGCACCCTTGACCTCGGATCCGAGCGGGCTCAGCACGAGCACCAAAGTGGCGACCGAGCCGACGTAGATGGCGGGGACCCAGGCGCGCACGATGCGCAAGTCGATCACCGACACGATGGCGAACGCTGCGAAGCCAATCAACACAAACGCTGCCTGCTGTTCGACCTCGCGCGACGCGCTCACCCCGAGCGCCTCGAGGCGGGGCGCCGACGCCGAATAGATCATCACCAGCCCGAGCGCGGTGAGCAGGAGATACGGGATGACAAGAGCGAGATCGGGTCGCAGCTGTCGGTCCCGCCGAAGCAGGGACATCTGCGTGCGCTCTCGGGTCGCGGCCACTAGTCGGCCACCTCCCCAGCCTCGAGCGGCGTGACCATGTTCTCGCCGTTCATGACGTACTGCAGCACCTGGCGGGCAACCGGGGCCGCGACACGACCGCCCGATCCGCCGCGTTCGACCACAACCGTGACCACGTATTGCGGAGACGACACCGGTGCGACGCCGACGAACCACGCCGTGTCGACTTCCTGCACGTCCTCGGTCGCTTTGATGATCTCTGCGGTTCCGGTCTTGCCGCCAACGCGGGACACATTTGGACCGAAGCCGACGAAAGCGCTTCGCGCCGTGCCGATCGGGCCGTTGACCACCTGCTGCATGTCGAGGCGGAGCAATCGGACGGTCTCCGGATCGAGGTCGATTGTCCCGAGCGTGGCCTTCTCGTTCTCGTCGGTGATGTCCCCGTTCTGGTTCACCAATTTGGAAACCACACGCGGCTCCCAGAGTGTCCCCCCGTTGAGCATGGCCGAAAAACCGTTTGAGAGTTGGAGTGGCGTGACGAGCACCGTCCCCTGTCCGACGACGGCGTTCATCAAGTCGCCGCCGACCCACGGCCCAGTCGATCGGACACGTCCGGTGTTCTTGCGCTGTTCCTCCCTGAACCACTGGCGGTCGGGGATCAACCCCGGCTTCTCGAACGGCAGGTCGATTCCCGTCTCGGTGCCGAAACCGAACGCCCTGGCCCACTCCTGCCACAGGTCTTCGTTGTTGATGCCGGCCTCGTTGGAGCGTTCGTTCCACACCCGCAGTGCGATCTCCCAGAAATACAGGTCACACGACGCCTGGAGTGCGCCATGCAGGTCGAGCGGTCCATGGCCGTTTCGTTTCCAGTCTCGGTAGACCTGCGACGAGCCGTCGTTGAAACGGAACCGCAGGCTCCCGGTGCAGTTGTAGAGCTGGGTGTCCGAGGTGAGCGGCAGAAGTGCGTCGTCCGACGGCGGGGCGGCCGTGGTCGTGGTTGTCTCCCCGTCTGCCGAAGGTTCGTCGGGCGTCGGCTCGTCGGCCGGGGTGTCCGGAGCCGGGCTCTCGTCTCCGAGTATCCGGTCATTGACCGGCCGGTCGAGCGGGTAGATGCCCTCCTCGAGGGCGAGGACGTAGGAGACGACCTTGAAGGCAGAAGCCGGGGCGTACTGTCCCTGCACCGCGAAATTGGTGAACGCGTTGATCGTGCCGAGGCTCTCCCACTGGGCTTGGGTGAGTCCGTTCACGAACGCTCCGGGGTCGAACGACGGATACGACGCCATTGCGATGATCGACCCGTCGTTCGGGTCTTCGACGACGCCGACCGCACGGACCGGACACCACTTGTCGGAATGAGAGACGACCAGACTCTCCTGTTCGACGGCGATGGCGCGCAGCGTCGTTGCGAACCGGTCGCCCTCCTCCACCTCGTAGCGCTCACCGTCGATGTCGATGACCGCCACCCGCTGCGAGCGGTTCTCGAGAACCGCATCCAGCTGCATCGTGCGCTCCTTGGACCCCGAGAGCAGCGTCCGACCCCCGACGCCGACTTCCACGCGCTGGACCGGCACGCACACGCCGTTCTCATCGATTGGGAGTCCCCAGTACAGCGATCCGAGCACCTCACCCTCGACGATCTCCTCGGGAGCCTCGATCTTGATACTGTCTTCGTCGACGGTGCCATCTTCGCTGGCCTTGGCCGCCGCGGCTCTGGCCGCAATGGCGTCTCGTTGGGCTTGGAGCTGTCTCTCCTCGTTTGCGAAGAACAGGCGGGTGCGGATGTCCTGCTCTGCGAGGGCGTCGGCACGCTCGGTCATCTCGAGGTTCCTCGCCATCTCGAGGCCGCCCTGGAGCGAAGTCTGGAGCTGTGCCTGAATACCGCTGTCGATGGTCAGTATGAGGTTGTCTCCGGGGGCTGCCTCATCCTCACCGAGACGCTGCAGCACCGAACGGCCCGCGTCCACCTGGTATTTGATCGTGCCTTCCGTACCGCGCAACTGGTCGTCGTAGTAGCGCTCGACGCCGGCCTTCCCAACGACATCCGTTCCTTTGACCTCGGGTCGTTCGAGGTCGGCGGCCGACGGTTTGCCGATGTATCCGAGCACCTGAGCAGCGAGCTCCTCGTTCGGATAGTCACGGACCGGCTGCGGAATCACCGCCACACCGGGGAAGTCCTCGCGGTGCTCGAACAGGGTGAGGGCCTGCTGTTCCGTCAAGTCCTTGGCCAGGATGAGCTGCGCCCCTGAGTTGGCGTTCTCGAACCGCTCGATGATGTCGCTGGCCGGCTCGTCGAGGAAGGCCGCGAGGCGCTGCGCCAGATCCTCGGCAAACTCGTCCTCGACGAGGCCCATGTCGACGACAACGGCGAGCGATGCTGTGGTCCCGGCCAGCACCTCGCCGTTACGGTCGTAGATGTCGCCGCGGGGCGCAGGCGTCGGGACCACGCGCACGAGGTTGCGCTCGGCCTCCGCGTTGTACCGGTTCGTCTCGGTGACTTGAATCGACCACAACCGGAGTCCGAGGGCGGCCATCATCACCGCCATCACGAGACCAACACCTGCGAGTCGCCACGTGCCGTTCATGCCGCCCACGTCCGTTCGTTGGGACGGATGGCCGCCTTCGTGATCCAGAAGACCGGGTAGGCGAGGATCACGTTGTAGAGCGACGGCACGAGGAGATGCCAGACAAGCCCGGGTCGCCCGATGATCCCTTGTCCGAAGAGTGTCCCGAGCACCGCATACGTGAACTGTCCGATGAGCGTCAGCCCGAAGACGCCGGCGAGGACCACGAGCGGACCGGCGATCTCGTGATCGCGGAACTTGAGCGTGAGGAACGCGACGATGGTGAAGGTGCAGGCCCAGAGGCCGAGCGGCGAACCGCCGAGGAGGTCTTGGAGGAATCCGCCGCTGAACGCGACGAGGAGCGCCGGCTCGGCATCGAGGTATCGGGAGGTGGCGATCGCCGCCAGCAGACCGAGCGCGGGCGCATACCCGAAGGGCGCGATGTGCTGGAACACCGTGGTTTGGATCAGGACGGCGGCCAGCACGAGGCCAAGAGCGATGACGATCCTGCTGCTGGTCATCGGATCTCTTGCCCTGGATCGGTGAACGATGGCGGATCGATCAGCGGATCGCCGGTCTCGGGATCGGCGTCGAGCGGCGACCACCCGACGACGACCTTGACGAAGTCGAGCTCGGAGAACGCGGCGGCGGGGTTCACGGAGGTTCGCAGCGCAAACCCAACGTTCGCTTCCTTGGTCTCCTTGACGAATCCGACGACGACACCCGGTGGGAACCGACTGCCATCGGTGATGAGCACCGCATCCTCTGTCGCGGGTGCCGTGGCGTCGAACATGTCGAGTTGTAGAACATCATCGCCGCGGCCCGTGACGGCGCCCGTCTGGTTGGTGTCCTGGATCCGCACGCCAACGGAGACGAGCGGATCCGTGATGAGGCGCACTCGTGCCGAAGATCCGGTGACAAGATCGACGCGGCCGACCAGCCCCGACTCGTCGATCACGGCCTGGCCCGCGATGATGCCGTCCGACGAACCTTTGTTGATGAACCTCACCTGGTCGAACGTCGATGTTCCAGACGAGTAGATGCGCGCGGTGACGGTGGCAAGGCCCTCAGGCGGAGCGAGATCATTGATCGCTTCGAGTTCGGCGACGCGACGCTCGAGGGCCGCGGTCTCGCGGAGTCGCGCCTCGAGGCGTTGAACGTCAGTTTCGAGTCGCTCGTTCTGATCCCGGAGGCCGGCGATATTCGAGATGCCGTCGACGAACCCGACGGCGGGACGCACGAGGAAGTCGATGCCTCCCTGAATGGGCTCAGCGAGCGCCTGAGCGCCGCCGCGCAATACGGTGGTCGCGCTGTCTCCGGAGGCGCGCACATCGAAGGTGGCTACCAGGAAGCCGACCGCCAACAGCGAGATGAACAAAGCCGTCGCGCGGTCGAGGCGATTTCCGGAGGGAAGCATCAGTTCCGGCGGACAGCCACGTCACACACGGCCACTGGATTGGAGGACAACGCCGAGGACGTCGAACTCTTCCAGGACCGCTCCCGATCCAAGAACAACGCTCTGCAGCGGTCGCTCTGCGGTCACGATCGGCATGCCCGTCTCATGGACGAGGCGCTGGTCGAGACCACGCAGCAGCGCTCCGCCGCCGGCGAGCACGATGCCGCGCTCCATGACGTCGGCCGCGAGCTCCGGCGGTGTCTTGTCGAGGGTGTACTTGACGGCATCGATGAAGGCCTCAACCGGCTCTTCGATCGCCTCTCTGATTTCCTGGCTGGAAAGCACGATCGTCTTTGGCAGACCTGTGATGAGGTCTCGGCCGCGCACCTCGGCAGCAGGCTCGTCGGCGTACGGCCAGGCCGACCCGATTGCCATCTTCACCTGTTCAGCCGTCCGCTCGCCGAGCATCAGGCTGTATTCCTTCTTCACCCATTGGATGATCGAGTCGTCGAGTTCGTCTCCGCCGATCCTGATGCTCTTCGAGACCACGATGCCGCCGAGCGAGATAACCGCCACCTCCGTGGTGCCACCACCGATGTCGACGATCATCGAACCGGTCGGTTCGTGCACCGGGAGACCGACGCCGATTGCGGCAGCCATGGGCTCTTCGATGGTATAGGCCCGCCGGGCACCAGCGTGATACGCCGCTTCTTCCACGGCGCGACGCTCGACGGCGGTGATGCCGGAGGGAACGCAGATCACGATGCGGGGCCTTGCGGCGAACCGGCCGGTGTGAACCTTGTCGATGAAGTAGCGCAGCATCTTCTCGGTCACATCGAAGTCCGCGATCACACCATCACGCAGCGGGCGGATCGCCTGGATATACGACGGTGTGCGCCCGATCATGCGCTTCGCCGCCATGCCAACTTCGAGCGGGCGATTGTCGCGCGTATTGATCGCGACCACCGACGGCTCGTTGAGGACGATCCCCTGGCCGCGCACGAACACGAGCGTGTTCGCGGTGCCGAGGTCGATCGCCATGTCGCGACCTGCGAAAGAGAGAAGACTGTTCATGGGAGCGTTCCCTGAGAGTGTCCCGACAGTGTACCTGCGGGAACGGCTAGCGGTCTTGGATCAGCCGAAGAAGAGCCCCAGCTCTCGTTCGGCGCTCGTCGGTGAATCCGATCCGTGCACGATGTTTTCCGTGATGATGAGTCCGAAGTCGCCGCGGATGGTCCCGGGTGGCGCTTCCGCCGGATTCGTCGGTCCCATGATGGTGCGTGCCACCGAAACGGCCGACGATCCCGTCCATTGCATGGCGACGACCGGACCGCTCGTGATGAAGGCGGCGAGTTCGCCGTAGAACGGCTTGTCGATGTGCTCGGCGTAGTGCCGCGACGCCAACTCGGCGTCGATCTGGAGCATGCGCATCCGATCGAGTTTGAGACCCTTGCGCTCAAGGCGCGAGATGACGTCTCCGACGAGACCCCGGTGTACGCCGTCGGGCTTCACCATTACGAAAGTTGATTCGATTGCCATGGGCGGGAAGGCTACCCGTCGGAACCGTCTTCCGTCCAGGCGTCTCCGGTGTCGACCCACGGCTCTTCCGCTGGCTCGTCTTCCGGCTCCGCCTCATATCGCACGTGTACCCCTGACGGCCGGAACTCGGTGCCGATCAGCGAGGCGCGGGCCTCACCCGCCACGTAGAGCGATCCGGTGACGATGATCGACGCACCGGGTCCTGCTGCTTCGATGGCTGAAGCGACCGCTTCCGGCACGCTCTCGACAACGGTGGACTCACACTCGAGCGCCCGGCCGCCGGCTTCAGCGACCGTTGTGGCATCGATCGCTCCCGGATCGTCCGGCGCCGTCGCCCACAGATGCCCGGCGAGCCCTCGCAACGGCGCAAGAATATCTTCCGGCGACCGGGGTCCGCGCATACCGGCGACGACCTGCCACATCGCGTCGGGGAATTCCTCGGAAAGCGTCTCGGCGAGTCCCTCAATGCCTTGTACGTTGTGCGCTCCGTCGACGACGACAAGCGGTCGGTGATGCACGACCTCGATGCGCCCCGGCTGAGTACTCGCTGCAAGCGCGGCCGCGAGCGCGTCGATGTCGAGGGCTCGCCCGAGGAAGACCTCGGAGGCGGCAATCGCGGTCGCGAGGTTGTCGACCTGGTGCCGGCCGTGGTTTGGCAGATAGAGCTCCGGGTACTGGGTGTAGATGCCATCGACGTCGACCATCCACCCTCCGACGGCGACTCTGGCGTCGGCAACGGCGTAGGCGTCGTTCGCCCGGTACCACCTGGCCCGCGCCTCATCGACGCGAGCGGTGATCGCCCCTTCCGCCGCTGGCGGCAGCGGGCCGGTGACGACGACGCCGTCGTCACCGATGATCGCGGCCTTCTCCCCCGCTATCTCGCCCACCGTCTCACCAAGGTATTCGACGTGGTCGAGGGCAATCCCGGTGATCACCGACACAGCGGCGTCGACGACGCTCGTTGCGTCCCATCGACCGCCAAGGCCGACCTCCACGACCGCCACATCGAGCGCGAACTCGGCGAAGATCGCGAACGCCAGGGCAGCGGTGACCTCGAAGTAGGTGACTCCGCCCCCCGTGCGCCGTTCGTACTCCTCAACGATCCACGCAATGCTCGAAACAGCGTGTGTGAACTGCTCGATCGTGACCGGGGCCCCGTCGATCGAGAAGCGCTCTTCAACCCGATGAAGGTGCGGCGACGTGAACGTGCCCGTACGAATGCCATGTGCGCCGAGGATGTCGGCGATCAGCCGCGTCACCGTGGTCTTTCCGTTGGTGCCGGCCACCTGGATCGCCGGGTAGTCGAGGTGGGGATCGCCCATGAAGCCGAGGAGTCCGGAGATGCGCTCCAGCCCCGGCTTCACACCCTGGCCGATCCGATTGTCGAGGAAGGCCTCGGCGTCGGAGCGATTGTTTATGACCGGGATCGATTCGTCCATGTCAGCCCAGCTCGTCGAGCTGCGCTCGGAGCTTCGCGATGCGCTCCTCGCCAACCGCGAGCTTCTCCTCTTCGCCTGCCACGACGTCGGCAGGCGCGCGATCGCGGAAGTTCGGGTTCGCGAGCTTCGAACGAGACCGTTCGAGGTCGACCTCGGTGTCGGCGAGCCCCTTCCTCAACCGCTCGGCCTCGGCATCGACATCGACGAGGCCTTCGAGCGGAATGAATGCCTGCACGGGACCGGCGATGACGCGGCTCACGGCGGCTCCCTCAAGCGCACTCCCGTAGGAGATGGTGCAACCGGTGAGGGCGGTCAGGTGCGCCGACCACCACGGTTCCGCCACGCCGTCGGGGTCGTGCACCGTGACGTCGATCGGTGTCTTCGGGCTGATCTGGTGCTCGGACCGGAAGCGACGCAGACGCGTAACGAGGTCCTGGAGTGTTGCCATTGTGTCGGGTCCGGCAAATGCGGGAGGCTCCGGCCATGGCGCAGCAATCAGCAGGCTCCCGTCTCCGAGTTCAGACCAGAGCTCTTCGGTGACGAACGGTATGGCCGGATGGAACAGCTTGAGGAGATCGCGCAACACCACGCCGAGCGTGGCCCGAGTCGTGGGCGCTCGCTGATCGTCGCGCAGCGCCGTCTTCGCCATCTCGAGGTACCAGTCGAATGCCTCGGCCCAGGCGAAGTTGTAGAGCAGGCCGTAGGCATCGGAGAACCGATATTCGTCGAACAGCCGATCGAACTCCGCCGTGACCTCACCGAGCCGTTGCAGGATCCACGCATCCTCCGGTCCGGGTTCTGAGGGGTAGCCGCCGATTGCCGGCACGTCGCGAATCTCCATGTGCTCCACGGCGAACCGCAGAGCGTTCCAGAGCTTGTTCCCGAAGCGACGGGTCGCGTCCACCCAGGCCTCGTCGAACGGAACGTCGTGGCCGGGAGCAGCCGACTGGATGAGCGCCAGCCGCAGGGGATCCGCCCCGTACTTCTCGACGAGTTCGAGCGGATCGAGCGCGTTGCCCGAGGACTTCGACATCTTTCGTCCGTCGGGCGTGCGGATGAGCCCGTGGATCGCAATGTCGGCGAACGGCTCGGTTTCCGTGAAGTGAAGGCCCATCATCATCATGCGGGCGACCCAGAAGTAGATGATGTCGAACCCGGTCACGAGCACGCTCGTCGGGTAGTAGGTCTCGAGGTCGACAGTCTCTTCCGGCCAGCCCATGGTCGAGAACGGCCAGAGCTGTGACGAGAACCACGTGTCGAGCACGTCTTCATCTTGCGTGAGCGACAAGCCGGAGCACTCGGGACACTGGGCCGGCGGGTCTTCGGCGACCACAACCGCGTCGCAGTCGTCGCAATACCACGCAGGAATCTCGTGACCCCACCAGAGCTGTCGGCTGATGCACCAGTCGCGCAGGTTCTCCATCCAATGGAAGTAGTTGTTCTCCCAACGCTTGGGGATGAACCGCGTGCGCCCCTCCTTCACCGAGGCGATTGCTGGAATCGTCAGCGGCTCTACCTTGACAAACCATTGGAGAGACAGCATCGGCTCGACAACGGTGCCGCAGCGCGAGCAGTGGCCGACGGAGTGGTGGTGATCCTCGATGTGATCGAGGAATCCGCGCTTCTTCAGCTCGTGGCGGATGGCCTCTCTCGCTTCGAAGCGGTCCTGGCCACGGAACGGCCCACCGTGTTCGGTGATGCGAGCTTCCGTGTCGATGACCTGGATCTCCTCGAGTCCGTGTCGGCGGCCGATCTCGAAGTCGAGCGGGTCGTGGGCGGGGGTCACTTTGACGGCACCCGTGCCGAATTCGAGTTCGACACCCTCGTCGGCGACGACCGGAATCTCGCGGTCGAGCAGCGGCAACCGGATCATCCTTCCGACCGAGTCGCGGTACCGGTCATCATCGGGGTGCACGGCGACGGCGGTATCGCCGAGCATGGTCTCGGGCCGGGTCGTGGCGACCGTGATCGACCCGTCGCCGTCGGCAAACGGATACTTGATGTGGGTGAGCTCGCCGACCTCGTCCTCGTGCTCGACCTCGATCTCCGAAATCGCTGTGTGGCAGCGTGGGCACCAGTTTATGATGCGATTGCCCCGATAGATCAGGCCCTCGTTGTAGAGCGACACGAACACCTTACGGACGGCTCGCGACAGGCCCTCGTCGAGCGTGAACCGTTCGCGGGACCAGTCGGCGGACAACCCCATCGTGCGCATCTGCTCGGTGATGCGGTTCCCCGACTTGCGCTTCCATGCCCAAACCTGTTCGACGAATTGCTCGCGACCGAGGTCGTGGCGGCTCATGCCCTCGGCGGCCAACTCGCGTTCGACGACATTCTGGGTGGCAATCCCTGCATGATCGGTGCCGGGGATCCACAGGGCGGCGTAGCCCTGCATGCGCTTGCGGCGGATGAGGGCGTCTTGGATCGAGAGGTCGAGGGCGTGGCCCATGTGGAGCACGCCGGTCACGTTCGGTGGTGGGATGACGATCGAGTATGGCGCGCCGTCCGGGTTGATCTCAGGTCGGAAGGTGCCGGCATCCTCCCAGACGGAGTACCAGCGCGATTCCACGCTGTTCGGGTCGTACGTTGGCTTCATCATGCCCCTCGGTCCGTGGGTCGTCGGCAAGGAGATCATGATAGAGGTGCAGGTGCGCCAGAAAGGGCTGAGGTCGGGAACCGCTAGGTCCCCGACCTCTCCACCATTCCCCCTGCCCAAGCCCGAACCGAGGCCGGCTGGTTGCCGGCTGCCTCCGATCTGCGCTCACCATACGAAAACTCTCCGTGGCCGTCGAGACACAACAAGAAGAGATCAGATGGACTAGTCACATGCCGGACGTGGCCTTCAGCAGGCGATCGGGAGGGACACGCGGGGGTCGGCGGTGGTAGGGGAAGAGACGCCAGACGCCAGACGCAGAACACGATCAGCCGACGCTGGTGCACCGCGGGTGCTGCTGGTAGCTGGCAGGTGGTAGCTGTCCTTCGACTGACGACTGACGACTGACGACTATCGACTACGACCTACTGCTCCCCCAACGTCATCTGCGGGCCGGGGGGCGGCTTGACGCGGCGCTTCCGGACGATCCTTCGTTTCGGGATGCCATCGGCGAACAGCGGTTCATGGATGAGGGCGGCGAGTCGCTCGGCGGTCGGCCACCAGTCGAATCCGTCGCCGATCTCGGATGCCGCGATGTCCACCCTCGCTCCTTCGGTGACGAAGGCGTCGAGACGATTGTCGAGGATCTCTTCGATCTCGAGACGGAAGGCATCCGACGTTGACCGCACGCCGTCGGAGGACAGATCGACGTCGGGGAGCAGCCGGATCACGAGGTCGTAGGTCTTCGACCACTCCCGGACCATCGGCTCGACCGCGAACCGATCGTCCCCGCCGCACGCTCGCAGGTAGTAGGCGAAGTTGTCCATCACGCCGCGGTCGAGAACGAGGACTTCGGACTTGGGAGCGAGGGTGAGCTCTTGACGGATCTGGGACACAATCACCCAGAGTTGCGCCTCGCCCGTTGCCCCCTCGTTGATGCCGAGCGGATTGTCACGGACGACTTCGCGTCCGTATTCGACTGAGCGGCCGGCACGTTGCACGGCGTTCGCGAAGCCGTGGGCCGCCGTGGTCTTTCGGATGCCGTGGGAGCCGATGAACGCCACCTTGGCGTTCCGTTGCCAGCGTCCCATTCGAATCGCTCAGGCCGTGCGTTCTTCCGGCAGGTCCGTCGACACGAGGTCGGAGATTGGGACGAGCGTTGGGTTAACTCGATCTCGCACGACCTCTTCGTCGATGACCACTTGCGCAACGTCGGAGCGCGCCGGGAGTTCGTACATGGTGTCGAGCAGGACCTCTTCCATGATGGCGCGGAGGCCACGGGCTCCGGTCCCGCGCCGCATTGCCTGTTCGGCAATGGCTCTCAGGGCCCCTTCGGTGATGACGAGCTCGACGCCGTCCATCTCGAAGAACTTGGCGTACTGCTTGACCAACGAGTTCTTCGGCTCAGTGAGCACATGCACCAGGTCTTCGACGTCAAGGTCGTCAACGGTGGCGATCACAGGGAGACGGCCGATGAACTCTGGGATGAGCCCGTAGCCGAGGAGATCCTCCGGCAGGACTTCGCTGAGCAGCTCGGCGGGACGCCGACCGTCCTTCGAGTGCACCTCTGCCCCAAATCCGACCGTGTTCTTGCCGATGCGATTCTGGATGACGTCTTCGAGACCGGAGAACGCGCCTCCGCAGAGGAACAGCATGTTGGTGGTGTCGATCTGGAGGAACTCCTGGTGCGGATGCTTGCGCCCTCCCTGGGGAGGCACCGACGCCTGGGTCCCTTCGAGGATCTTCAGCAATGCCTGCTGCACGCCCTCGCCTGATACATCGCGCGTGATCGACGGGTTCTCCGCCTTGCGGGCAATCTTGTCGATCTCGTCGATGTAGATGATCCCGGTCTCGGCGCGCTTGATGTCGAAGTCCGCTGCCTGGATCAGCTTGAGGAGGATGTTCTCGACGTCCTCCCCCACGTAGCCGGCCTCGGTGAGCGCCGTGGCGTCTGCGATCGCAAACGGGACGTTGAGGAGCCTGGCGAGCGTCTGAGCGATGAGTGTCTTGCCCGAGCCGGTGGGCCCGACCATCAGGATGTTCGACTTCTGCAGCTCGACGTCTTCTTCGGTCATCCGCTGTCCGGCACGTACCCGCTTGTAGTGGTTGTAGACGGCGACGGCCATGACCTTCTTCGCACGATCCTGTCCGACGACGTACTGGGCTAGGAAGTCGAAGATGTCATGCGGCTTCGGAAGTTCTGCGAACGAGATCTCTTCGGTCTCGGTCAGTTCCTCGTCGATGATCTCGTTACAGAGGTCGACGCATTCGTCGCAGATGTAGACGCCCGGCCCGGCGATCAGTTTCTTGACCTGCTTCTGCGACTTTCCGCAGAAACTGCATTTGAGGAGCTCGGCTCCTTCATATTTGGCCACGTATGGCCTCCCTACGCGCTCACGGCTTCAAGTTCGCGGCCTTTGAGGACCGCGTCGATAGCACCGTAGTCGACGGCCTCCTTCGCGCTGAGCCAAAAGTCGCGGTCTGTGTCCTGCTGCACCACCTCGAGTGGTTTCCCGGTGTGATCGGCGAGGATCTCGTTGATCTCTTCGCGGGTCTTGAGGATCTCCTTCGCGTGGATCTCGATGTCGGTGGCTTGGCCGGCGACGCCCGAGACGTGCGGCTGATGCACCATGATGCGCGAGTGAGGAAGGGCGAATCGCTTGCCCTTCGTGCCGCCAGCGAGCAGCACGGCCGCGGCCGAGGCCGCCAGGCCCATGCAGTAGGTGGCGACGTCCGGCTTGATGAACTGCATCGTGTCGTAGATGGCCATCAAGGCGTAGGTCGAGCCGCCCGGCGAGTTGATGTAGATGTTGATGTCCTTGTCGGGGTCTTCACCCTCGAGGTGGAGGAGCTGCGCCATGATGATGTTGGCGACACCGTCGTCGATCGGCGTTCCGAGGAACACGATCCGGTCCTTGAGGAGTCGGCTGTAGATGTCGAATGCGCGCTCGCCCCGAGGGGTCTGCTCAACAACGGTGGGAACTAGGTAACTCATCTCACTCCTCGATCTCTGGGGCCGACTCATCGTCCTGGCCGTCGTCCCCGGTCGCTTCATCATCATCTTCTGCGTCTTGCGGTTCGTCGACCACAACCGGAGTCAGGTCGACGACGTTCCCGTCCGCATCCACCGCGACTGCGGCCTCGGCGATACGGTCGAGCGCCTTCCTTCGCAGGATATCACCGGTCAGTGACTCAACTTGACCGCTCGATTCGAGCATCTTCTCGAGATCCTCAATCGTCGACTCCGAGCTCGCTGCGATCGCCTCGAGTGCCTCGCGATACTCGTCGTCGCCGACCGACGTGCCCTCGATCGAGACGATGGTCTCGACGACGATTCGTGTCGCGAGTGCCGACGTGGCTTGCCCCCGAACGTCCTCGACGAAACCTGCCTGGTCGCGGTCGATGATCTTGAGGTAGTCCTCGAAACCGATGTTGTCGGATTCGAGCCGTGCCAAGAGGTTCTGGATCCGGGCCTGGGCTTCTGCGTCTACGAGCGACTGCGGAAGTTCAAGGTCAACGTCGGCGACGAGCTGCTCGACGGCCTGGTCGTTGAATGCCTCGCGGGCCATGTGGACCTTGTAGGCGAGCATGTTCTGCTCGAGACTGGCCCGAGCCTCAGCAACCGTCTCGAACTCGGTGGCATCGGATACGAATTCGTCGGTCAGCTCCGGAAGTTGCTTTGCCTTGACTTCCTTCACGAAGGCCCGAAGCGTGACCGCCCGGTCGCCGTCTTCGGTGAAGCCGGCCGGCAACGTTCCCTCGCCCTCGACCAGATCGCCGACGCTCGCTCCGGCGAGGAGCTCGTCGAGTCCCGGGAAGAACGACCGCGAGCCGACCTCGTAGACCATGTCGTTGGCTGCGGCCTCTTCGATCTCGACGCCATTGTCGAATGCGGAGACGTTGACCGTGACGAAGTCGCCCTCATCCGCGGCTCGCTCAACCTCTTCGAGGTCCGCGAACTGGTTGCGCAGAGCGTCCATCTGCTGCTCGATATCTTCGTCTTCGACGACCGGGCGCTCGATCTCGATCTCGCGTCCGTCGAAGTCCGGAATGGCGTCGAGGACCGGCCACAGGGTGACCAGGACGTCGACTTCGACACCGCCACCGTCGACGTCGCGAATGTCGGTGACCGACGGGACCGTCGCTGGCTCGAGGCCGCTCTCGTCAATCGCGGCGCCGACCGTGTCTGGTATCGCTTCTTCGATCGCTTCGCCGCGGAGACGCTCTGCTCCGACCATGCGTTCCACGATCGAGCGCGGTGCCTTCCCCGGCCGGAAGCCCTTGATCTTCATTTCCTCGGAGATCTTGCGTGCGGCCTTCGTCTTCGCAGCTTCGAGTTCGTCTTCCTCAAGCTGGATCGTCAGGGTGCGCTCGAAGCGCCCCGTCTCGCTGACCTCAGTGTGCACGTTGTCTCCATTGGTTCTGGGGGACGGACTGTTGGGGTGGCCGACGGGATTTGAACCCGCGACCTCCTGGACCACAACCAGGCGCTCTAACCAAGCTGAGCTACGGCCACCATGCCCACGATCTGCACGTCATTGCACATCGCATGCGGCCCCTCATCGTAGTGACGCGCGGCCGGCAACGATGCGCTCCCGGGCGGCGGATCGCGCCATCACACGCTTGGCACTTCGGCATCGAGCACCCGTCGGGCTGCGGCATGCACTGCTCGTCGCTCTGAACAGCAATCTCGCTGTTGCGGGTCGGTCGTGCGGGGAGATCGCCTACGTGCTGAGGTCCTCGGCAGTGAGACCGGCGCCGAAGCCACCGACGCCGAGGTCCTCCACGGCTGTCACGTCACTCGCCGGCGGTACCTCGATCGCGACCGGGCGGTTGATGTCATACATGTCGAATATGAGCTTCATGGACTCGAACTCGCCCTCGGGCGATTCGGCTCCTGTACCGTCGACCTCGAGAGTCATCCGGACCAAGTGCCCCTCGTCTGTGATCCACAGGTCGATTGGGAGAACGCCGATCGCAAGCACACCAGATGCCTCGACTTCGGCCCGCTCCTCGGCCGACAACTCGTCCATGAACCCGGTCGCATCGACCGAGATTCGATAGTGGGTTGCCGTGGTGCCGTTGACCGATTCGTCACCGAACTCCTCGACGGTGGCTGCCGCGCCTTCGTAGGTGGCGAGCACATCGTGCGGGTCGGTTGGAGCCGACTCGAATCCCGTCGAGAACTCGGCGCCATCGTCGGCCGGCATCGAGATCCATGTGGTCTCGCTGCCGAACATCATGTTGAAGAACTCTGCGCGTGCGTAGGCCCGTTCCCCAATTTGCCGGAACTCCATCTCCCCCAGCATTGCTGCGCCAAGCTCAGCCATGGGATCTTCGGAGTCTTCTGGCAAGCCGGCAATGACCGACGAGGTGTCCATGAGCATGGAACTGTCACCGGTCGACGCGTCGAATGCTGTTGAGAAGACCAGGGTGACTTCGGATGGGCCGCTCTCCTGGCCTTCTAGACCGGTCACCGAAATGGTGCCTTCCGTGCGAGCAGATGTGAGTTCAGCATCGGTCTTGATCGATGCGAGCAGAGCGTCGACTTCGGTGAGTTCTCCGGACTCCACCACGGTCGTGGTGGAGTCTTCGAGCGCGGGAGCCGGGATCGTGCTCGTTGTCGCGGTTGTTGGGGGCGCGGGAGGCGTGGTGGTCGTGGTCTCAGCGGCGGGCTTCGAAGCAGCGATTTCTCCGGCGACGGAGTCGGCTTCGGCGCACCCGGATGCGACCAGAGCGAAGGCGATGATGGCCATTGTGACGGTCTTTTTCACGCGAGGACTCCCCTATTGCGAACCCGACTGATTCTTCATCGGCATATCGCGCACGATTGTTGAGCCGGCCGTAGGTTTGCGCCACGCTTCGGCCCGAGCCACCCGTCCAAAGCGCAGCGTTCCCGGAGTCCGATCGACATGCACACGGCCGACCGACGACACGCGACGAGGGGGCCGGTCGAACCGGCGCCCTCGTATCTCGCGTGTCTTGTCGTTCAGCCGGCGGGTGCCGGCGGAATGAGCACCGCGTTGATTGCGTGGATGATGCCGTTCGACGTCTTCACGTCGACGACAACGATCTGCGCGCTGTTCGTCGTGCTCTCGTTCAACACCACGTCCGGTGCGTGCACGTCGACTTCGATCGTCGCGCCGTTGAGCGTGGCTGGCGTCGTTGCGCCATCCCAGCTCACGACTGCGGTCGAGTCGTAGGCGCCGCTGAGCACGTGGTACGTGAGCACCTGCGTCAGGGCGGGGATGTCGGCCAGGAGGCCGTCAACCACACCAGCGGGCAACGCATCAAACGCATCGTTGGTCGGTGCAAACACCGTGAACGGGCCGTTCGGCGCCGACAAGGCATCGGCAAGACCAGCTGCGCCGATCGCCGTCACCAGCGTCGAGAA
>RCNG010000247.1_pt1 | contig 23378 bp, 23 predicted proteins | sample 2041371 | NCBI WGS metagenome assembly RCNG01 (sample SAMN09708227, study PRJNA481090) | Marine sediment metagenome, whole genome shotgun sequencing project. | biome: marine sediment; feature: ocean; material: sediment; isolation source: Sewage treatment plant 1 marine sediment (STP1) ... | reverse complement strand
GCCATGAACCGGAAACCTTCAGTTCGATAGTATGACGGATGGACGGTTGCAGCTCAGCACTATGGATGATTGACCCGGTAACGGATGCACAAGGTGTTATCGTCAATCTGACAGAATTCTTTCAAGGCCAGTTTCAGGTCCACGGCACCTGAAAAGATGGACAGCCCGGTACCAAAGGCATAGGGCGACAGCGTGAGGATCAACTCGTCTATCAGCCCCTTTTCGGCAAAGAGCTGGTTGATCTTCGCGCCGCCTACCACCACGGCTTCCTCGTAGCCTTGGGAGGCCAGATCGGAAATAATCTGCTCGGGAGGCGCCTGGGTATACACCAGATCGTCCCGGTCGGATCGGCGATCCGGGTCGCGGGTCATGACGATGGTTTTGCGGCCGGGCAGCACCCTCCCGATAATATCGAAGGTCGTTGAGCCCATGATCATAACACCGGCTTTTTTGGTAACTTTGACATACAGTTGTTTGTCGGCTCTGCCGGTCCAATCGGGGTAGTGATCAGAGGCTCTGGCAATCTTTCCATCAACCGTAATGGCAACCATCAGACAGACATGCATGGCGGTGTGTTACCTAATCTAAAATGTTAGTAAGATGCGCAAACTTGGACCGTTCTTATCATAAAAGAGCGCCACTTAAAATATAAAGGATGGCCATAAAGTTTACGGACACCGCGCCGATTTAGAAGTGTGACGGGAATTTCGCCCCGTCACACTCTGGTAAAACAGCAATTAGATTGCTGGTAAAAAAAAACAAAAACCGCTATGATTGTTCCCCAAACAAGTGATTTGACAGAACCCTTGAGGCTTCCGAGAAAGGTGTTTCCATGAAAGTTGCGTGCGAAAACTGCAGCAAAGCGTTCGAGCTTCCGGATGACCGCCTTCCTGCCGGCAAAAAGATCTCTTTCCCCTGCCCCGGATGCAAATCAAAAATCACGCTGGATCTGAGAGAAAAACCGGACCCCATGCCGGAACAGCCGGATGCGACGTCCGATGGATCCAAAGAAAAAGTGGTTTTTTCACCCCTTGCCGAGAAACCTTCCGGGAAACTTGAAGGCAGTGATCTGAAACGAAAAATCCTGAATCGCATCAAAGATCTGCCGCCGATGCCAAAAATCATTTACAAGGCGCGGGAGGTCATGGCCAACCCCATGTCCGGATTCAAAGAGATCGCCGAGGTAATCGAAACGGATCAGGCCATTGCCGCCAAAGTCCTCCAGGTGTCAAACTCTGCCTATTACGGGCTGTCCGGGATGGTTTCTTCGATCCACCAGGCCACGGTCGTTCTCGGTCATAGGACACTGGAACAGCTCATTACCATGGTCTCTGCGACCAGCCTGCTGGGGAGTCACCTCAAAGGATACCGTATGGGTTCCGGCACCCTGTGGCAGCATTCTCTGGCCGTGGCCCTGTGTTCACGATTGATCGCCAAAGATCGTGCACCGGCTATGGAGAACGACGCCTTTTCCGTCGGGCTGATCCACGACGCCGGAAAGCTGGCCCTGGATCGCTATCTCCTGGAACGAAAAGTCCAAGTAGACCAAGCGCTCACTACCGGTGTCAATTTTCTGGAGGTGGAAAAGCAGGTGCTAGGTTTTGACCACACTGAACTGGCCTCAGAGTTGTGCGCCAAATGGAAGCTACCGGAGAATCATGTAAGCGCTATGCGATTTCACCATGACCCCGGCGCATCCAACGGCAACCAACTGGCCTACATCATCCACACGGCGAATCACATCGCCCAACAAAGTGGTATTGGCAGCAGCATGGATGCGAACCTCTACGAACTGGACCCTGAAGCCCTGGCGTTTCTCTCTTTGGATGAAGAAGATTTGACCACGTACAACCAGGCGATGATAGAAGCCGTGAACCAGATTACCTTGAGCATGGCATAAGCGGCTTTATTAACAGGAGTAGATTGTATGGCCAAGACCGAAAAGACGCTGACCACCGGTGAATTTTCACAAATAACAGGCATCGCCGTTTCCACCATTACCCAAATGCTGCGACTGAATAAGATTCGCGGAGAAAAACGCAGCGGGAAATGGGCCATTTACGAAAGCGAACTTCAACACTCAGCCGTTGTGACCCAAAAAGATCGCGGCGGAATATCGGCCAGCGTCGGCCCCATTTTCAATACGCCGGTTGCTGCCCCAAAAGCATACGATGTGGAAACGTTTGTCCAAATGACCTATTTAACTGAAAAAGGGGTTCGCCAATGGCTCAAGACCGCTCGTCTTTCGGGCCGCCCCGGTGCAGACGGCAAGGTTCTGGTGGACACAGCCAACCTCGACCGACCCGAACTCCAACACCTGATCAGGAAGTAGGTCGATCAACTTCCGGCGATATGGCTTTCGTTTGATATTGAAGCACCCCATTCTTTGAGGAGCAGCGGCTGTTTGGCAGACAAAAAAGTGAAGCCTTCCCGCCGCAATCGACGGGAAGGCTTCATGGTAAAGGTAGGATCGGGTCTCACCAAAATTGAGCGTTTTCTACCCTGGAGATGTCAGTGCCGGTGATGGATGCTTCAATTAAAGCGAATCGGGTTGGAAAACCTCGGTACGGTGTGACTGGATTTTTTCCTTGTTTTTGATCAGCTGTTTTTTAGCTTTGTCAACCACCAGATCGATGGCTTCATTCCAGGCACCACTCTCTTCTTTGGCGTGGACATCAAAACCCTTCCCGCTAAGGTTGACATCCACAATTTTTCTTAGTTTTTCTTCCTGGAAAACCACATCGGCGGTTCCGGAATGGGGCATGATTTTATCAAGACGCTCGAGCTTTTCTTCAAGGTAGGATTTCAGGTAATCTGAGGAGTCTACACCTTTAAAGGTGACCAGGATTTGCATATCACGTCCTCCTTTCGCGGCTGTCCGGTCCACTCACCACTGTTTGTGCAATCCCCTTATCCCTAAGGACCGACGGGGAGATGGATGGTTTGTTGATTCGGCTTTGAAATTGGCAACGCCTCCTTTCAATTGTTATGGGCGATAATCCGAAATGGGAATCAGTCTGTTTTTAAAGTGTATCATCGGCTGAAAGCCGAGACAATAAAATCCTTCGTTTTTTCCAATAACGGTTTTTTGAATTTCACTTTAAGGTACAGATCGCCCTCTGGTCCGCCGTTTTTACCTGCAGCGCCCATCTGGGAGAGGCGAATTTGCTGGCCATCCTTCGTACCGGCAGGAATGCTGACCACCAGCTTTTTAGAACGCCGATGGTGATGATAGGGATAGGGTCCACCGGACCTGGCAAATTCAGGGCTCAGGTGGATGGTGTCGCGAATATCCTGCCCCGTTTGAGGCAGACTCAACCCGGTTACCTTCTGTAATAGATACCTGGCCAACCGGCCCAAACCTGGGGGAGTACCGGACGCCATGGCTTTTCCCCGACGCTTGCCAAATCCTCCCCGGTAGATGAATCCGCTGCCGTGAAGGCCATGCTGCTTAAACGCAAAGCCTTTATACCCTGAACCGTAGAAGTCTTTGAATATGGAATCGACACCACGAAGTCCAAACGATCGTGCCATCTCTTCGAAAATCTGATGAACATCGGAGCCGTTGAAGATATCCTGCTCGGTATAGGTGTTTCTAAACTCACCATACGCGTTTTCACCGAAACGGTTGCGCATGGTATCGTAATCACGACGCTTTTGCACATTGGACAAGACCGCATAAGCCTCATTGACAGATTTCATCATTTCTGCACTATCCGGATTTTTTTCGTTGCGGTCCGGATGATATTTAAATGCGAGTTCCCGATACGCCTCTTTAATTTTTTTCGCCTCTGCAAGTTGATCCACGCCAAGTATCTGGTAGTAGTCCTGTTGTGCCATACGCCCTGTTTTCCCTTTTTAATGATGCCTGTAACACCCCCCAGCCTACCCTATCGATAATATAGTCATCATTCGTCCGTTGGCGATGCCAAAATCAGCCGGCCAAAAAAACGTTCTCATCGGTGCCCGCTCAAATTCTCGACCGATACGCTCAAGCATTCAGAAAAAACGCCGAATAACCAATTATCATGCATGACAACAAATTGAGGATCTGAAAAGTGACATTCAACCTCATCACCCTTATAATCAGTTCGATTTTTTTGATGGCTTCGATATGGGCCCGGCAGGCATTTGTATTCGGTGCGTCGACTCATGGTCACTATTATATGACGGCCATCCTGATGATCAGCAGCATCATTACCGTAATCACCTTGTTCCGATGGTTACGGCTTCGTCACCACCGGCCGAAGGCTTCAGACGATGCCGATCAGGAAGTGTCCAGCTGGCAGCGCCAGCATTATCGCATCCAATTTGATGAAGCAATGCCTCCCCTTTTCGTCCAGAGAACCGAGGAGCGCCATCCGGTTACGGAGTTCACCTGTCCCGTCCACGATGTCTCGGAAACAGGCATCAGCCTGGGCTGCAAGGGTGTATACACGCACGGGCAAATGGTTCAGGGGGAAATTATCTTTGTTAGCGGCCGGACGGCACCGGTGAATGGCGTCGTGATACGTGAAGAAACCGACCGCACCTGTCTACGTCTTCACTGCACCATCGACCCACCTTTGTTGATGGCAGAACAGCGTGAACAGATTGCCCTGAGAAAGGGCAACAGTCCCCGGCCGGCGGTCAGTAAAACCATACTGGACACGACGGCCGCATCTCTTCCCAGCGCCGCCACAAAAGGGATCTGCCGATTGAAACGACCGTAGGCGTTCCACTCATTATCCATTCAAAAGGGCCCGGATGATTGCATCCGGGCCCTTTCGTTTAATAGAATGCACATGCGCGCTGGATAGTTTGCTTAGAGTTCCCAGGGCGATGGGACCGCGCCGGAAAAGGTTTTGGGCATTTTAAACTCACCGCTCTCGACGGTGAGTCTCACCAGGCGGGCCGCTTCCTCCATTCCCATGGCGTTCATCATGGCAAACGGACCTTTGGGCCAGGCCAGTGACGTGCAGATCCCCAGTTCCAGGTCTTTGATGGAAACGACCCCCTTTTCAATGAGATGGGTGGAAATGGTGAAAATGGATCCCAGCAGACGGTCTTTGACGACGTCGAGCAGAGCCGGGTCGTCGGCCACGGCCCCGTCCTCAAGATTCCAGGGTTTGCCACTTTCAAACTGTTCTTTAAGCTGATCCGGCACCGACGGATAGCCGACATCGGTATCGGCCAGATAGTCGTTCATGGACACGGCGGCGTGGTAGCAGGTGCCAAGGCCGGATCCGTTTTGCACCCACATGATACCAAAGCGAACGCTCAATGCCATCTGGGAGATGCGCTCTAAAGTGGCCACATTGTACGCGTCGCCATAAAACGAGTCGAGCATCATGTAACTGGAGATGAACACCGGGTTGATGGCAAAACCGGGGAAATCCTTCACTGCAATGGGTACTTTACGGTTTTTTTCCGCAAATGCCATCAGGGCTTCAAAGGTTTCGTCACCGGTCTCTTTTTGCCGGATCACCTCCACCAGCCGGTTGATGTTGGCTGGAAAAAAATAATGCAGGCCGGCGGTCCGGGAAGGGTTTGAAACCGATGCCATCAGCCGCTCGATAAGATAGGTGGAGGTGTTGCTGACCAAAATGGCATCCGGACGGCACACCTTGTCCAGATCCTTGAAGATCTGGATTTTCAAATCCATTTTTTCCACTGCTGCCTCGATAACCATGTCACAAGCTGACAGGTCCTGATAGTTGGCAGTTCCCGATATCATACCGGTCACCTGATCCATCTCCTGCTGGGTCATTTTTCCCTTGGCCACGCGTTTCTCAAGGGCTGCTTTCACCCATCTGTCATACATGGAGCGAACCAACTCGTCGTTGAGTTCCTTGTAAATCACGCGGTACCCGGACGATGCGGCATTGAGTCCTATGGCCGCGCCCATAACGCCGAATCCAACGATTCCCACGGTTTCAATTTTCGCCATCTCTCCTCCTTTTCCATTAACGTGACAAGCCTGCCCATTGCATCGATACAATGGTGTAGGTCGCTATAAATAGCCTATAATTTTTGATGGTTATGTAAAAAGTTTAAAACCGGCAAGGGGCAATTGACTCTTTTTATCTCACCCTTGCGGCACAGGGTCAAGGCTATTTTTTAACTACATTAAAGCTACATTGTCCTTAAAAAAAAATATATGCGGGTCGATTACCTTGTATTGAACGGCCAGATGGCTATATTGGCACTTATTCAAAAAACGCCAACCAAACGAAACGAGCAGGTATGTCCGCTTTCTTAACCAAGGAAAAACTTCGCAATATCGCCATTATCGCCCATGTCGACCATGGCAAGACGACCCTGGTGGATGCCATGTTTCGTCAAAGCGGCCTCTTTCGGCAAGGCCAACAGATGGACGAACGGATCATGGACAGCATGGACCTGGAGCGGGAGCGCGGTATCACCATTGCCGCTAAAAACTGCTCAGTGGTTTACCAGGGCGTGAAAATCAACATCGTTGACACACCGGGCCATGCCGATTTCGGCGGCGAAGTGGAGCGGGCCCTGTCCATGGTGGACGGTGCCATCCTCCTGGTGGATGCCTCCGAAGGTCCTTTGCCCCAAACCCGTTTCGTACTTCAAAAAGCCCTGAAGTCCAAACTGAAAATCATCGTGGTGATCAACAAGGTCGACCGCAAGGATGCCAGGTCGTCTGCGGTGCTGGATCAGGTGTACGATCTGCTCATCGACCTGGATGCCAATGAAGACCAGTTGGAATTCCCCTTGTTTTACGCCATCGGCCGCGACGGCGTGGCAGGAACCGCACCCAACCAGTTGGCCGATGACCTCCATCTGCTTTTTGACGCCATTGTCAGTGAAATCCCCCCGCCCCGTTTTGACCCTGAATCACCGTTTCAAATGCTGGTCTCCGACCTGAGCTATTCGGACTATCTGGGGCGCCTGGCAGTGGGACGCGTAGTGGGCGGCAAGGCCGAATCCAGGCACCGGCTCATCCGCATCGATGCCGACGGTAACCACCGTCCCTTGAAAGTCACCCGCCTGCAAATATACGAAGGCATGGATATCACACCGGTATCTACGGTGAGCGCCGGTGAAATCGCTATCCTGTCCGGCATTGACGACGTGTCTATCGGTGATACCATCTGCACTGAAGATGCGCCCTTCGCCCTGCCCCGCATCACCGTCGACCCGCCGACCGTGTCCATGCTGTTCACGATCAACGACGGTCCGCTGGGCGGCAAGGAAGGGCGCTATGTGCAGTCGGCAAAAATCCGGGAACGATTGCTCAAAGAGACCCTGCTCAATGTGGCCATCCACGTGGAAACGACGGGGGACAGGGATTCTGTGGTGGTCAAAGGACGCGGGGAGTTTCAGTTGGCCATCCTCATCGAGACCATGCGCCGCGAAGGGTTTGAATTTTGCGTGGGGCGCCCTGAAGTGATCCTGAAGCAGGAGGATGGTGTCGTCAAAGAGCCCATCGAACGGCTCTTTGTCGACTGTGGTGAAACCTTCATGGGGGTGGTGACCGAAAAGCTTTCCGTGCGCAAAGGAAAAATGATGAACCTCTCCAATACCGGCACCGGACGGGTGCGCATCGAATTTTCCATTCCTTCCCGGGCCCTGATCGGCTATCGGGACGAATTTCTCACCGACACCCGGGGAACGGGCATCATGAATTCCTATTTTTTGGGTTACGAGCCTTACCGGGGAGACTTTCCCAGCCGCTTTACCGGATCCATCGTATCGGACCGCCAGGGACATACGGTGCCCTATGCCCTGTATAATCTCGAGCCGCGGGGCCGGCTGCTCATCCAGCCCGGTGAAGTGGTTTACGAAGGGATGGTGATCGGCGAGCACAACAGGGAGACGGACATCAACGTCAATCCCACCAAAGAAAAGAAACTGACCAACATGCGGGCGTCGGGCAAGGACGAAAACGTAATTCTGGCCCCCATCCGGCCGATGACCCTGGAGCAGGCCATCAATTTTATCCGTGACGACGAGCGGGTGGAAATTACCCCCAAGTCCATCCGGCTGCGCAAGGTAACGTTGGGTCTAAAGGCCCGCTACGCCCAGCGCGGGTCTAAAAAGTAAGAACCGCTTAGCGGGGATTTTCGAAAAAAACGTAGCTGGTGGAGTAATCGGAAAATTCGAAATACACCTTGCGCTCGTCGGCATCCTTGACCATGTTCAAGTTGAGGTCCATGTATCCATACCCGAAGCGGTAGGGTCGCGGGTTGTTGTCCGAGGTGCCGTGTGCCGTGGACAATTTATCCACGTTGATGAAGCGGCGCACCAGTTGTTCACCGGCGTAAATCTCCAGCACCCCGTCCGTACCGGTCCAGTTCTGAATGGACCGCCCGATTTTGTTCTGTGACTCCTGCGTACAGCCCATCACCATAAGCGCCGCCAGCAGAGCCATTGCTTTTATTAATGCCTTCATGACGTTACTCCTGATTAATCTGACACCGTTATTTTTTTCCAATCATTTTTTTTAAGCTCCTTCTAAATTGGCTCATCTTCGCCGCATAGCTTGAATATCGCCATCACCTGTCGGCAAAGCAAGTCAAACTGTTCAGGGTAGAGGCTCTGGGCGCCGTCGCTCAATGCCTCTTCCGGTCGATGGTGGACCTCCACCATCAACCCATGTGCATTGGCAGCCACCGCCGCACGGGACAGGGGCAGCACCTGATCCCGTCGCCCGGCGGCGTGGCTGGGGTCCACAACAATCGGCAGATGGCTCTCTTTTTTAACCACCGGCACGGCGGACAGATCCAGGGTGTTGCGACTGTGATGGACAAAGGTGCGCACGCCCCGCTCACACAGGATCACCTGGTGGTTTCCATGGGCCATGATGTATTCGGCAGCCATGAGCCACTCGTCGATAGTGGCGGCCATGCCCCGTTTGAGCAGGACCGGTCGGTAGGATTCCCCTGCCCGCTTGAGCAGGCTGAAATTCTGCATGTTCCGGGTACCGATCTGCAACACGTCGGCATAATGCTCCACCAGGTCGAAGGTCTGAAAATCCATCACTTCGGTGACCACCGGCAGACCTAAACGCTCTCTGACTCGGGCCAATATTTTGAGCCCCTCTTCTCCGAGCCCCTGGAATGAATACGGCGAGGTTCGCGGCTTGAAGGCTCCGCCCCGGAACAGATGCGCACCGGATTTTTTGACATGCCCGGCGATGGTCAAGGCCTGGCTTTCACTCTCGATGGCACAGGGTCCGGCAATGATGGTCAGGTGGCCGTTGCCGATGGTGACTTCACCCACCTGAATCAGCGTGTCTTCGGCTTTTGTTTCCCGACTGACCAGTTTATAAGGCTTGGTGATCGGCACTGCCTCCTTGACCCCGGGCAGGCCGATAAACATGGCTGTATCCACGGGGCCTTTGTTGTTCAGCACACCAATGGAAACGCGGTCGCCACCGGGAATTGGCCTTGCCGTGCATCCGCGTCCTTCAATGACCTTGACCACCTGGTCGATCTGATCGGGTGTCGCCGTTTTATCCATCACCACCAGCATGTTGCGCCTCCTTTGGAAATTGGGACCCGGGTTTGTCGCCCCGGCCAGAAAAAAAGGGCCCGGATTAACTCCGCGGCCCCTTTAACTGAAAACGGACCGCCGGATTACCGCCCGTGGGTCCGTTTGCTTGTCATCGATATGATACACATCTCATGCAACGGGGATCCGGCAGGCGCGCCCAATTGGTGAACGCCACCACCAAATCCTAAACTTTCCTATGACTGAGATGTTCATGTTCTTCTGCTTTTCCTAATGGTTACCATACGAGAAGGAACGCTTTGTATGGCATCCATCATCGTGATTGTCAACTGCTATTTCCAATGGTGGTTCGCGGCGATAATGGGGTTGAGCCACTGCTTTATGAGCAAAATGTAAAAAAGAGGCTTGACTTGAGCTGCCTTGCCATTGTTGTATTGCCCAAAAAACCAAGGAGCGCAATTATGCCGATCTTCGAGTACCAATGCAAGGCCTGCTGCAATCACTTCGAGCAACTGGTGTTTTCATCGGACACCGAATCTGTATTATGTCCCGCCTGCAATTGCGCAGACGTGGAAAAGCTGATGTCAGCCGGTGCCGTCCGGCCCCATGGCATTCCCACCGGTTCCGGCGGCTTTCAGCCTCCGCCCTGCAAACCATCTGCAGGTGGCTGAGGCATTTAATCCCGCTTTTCCGGTCCGGGAAAGTTCACATTTCAAGAAAAAGGCCCGCCATCAAGCAGGGCCTTTTTCTTTTTCGTCAAGCAGGCCGATGCCCATGGCCGCCAGTTCCGATTCCACCCGCAGCGCCCAGCCTTGATTGGCTTTGGGGTTGGCCGGACTGGGGTGGGTCAGCCTGCCGGTCTTCAAATGCATGCCTTTTAATGCATCATTAATCCGTTTTTCAGCAAAACCACCAATCCCCACCACCCACTGTGGTTTAAAAACTTCAATGGATCGTTGAAGCGCTATATCGCAAATTTGGAAAAGCCGCTTTTTTTCAACCGCCGGCAGTTTGTCCGGTGTGCGGTTTCGGCCGCTCGCTTCCATGAATACCAGCGGGCAGTAATTGAGCACGAAAAACTGTTTGAAAAAAGTATCCGGGGTCCCATACCGCTGTTTGGCCCACCCCCACAGCCGTCGGCCGCTCACCTCCCTGCGCGTGCAGGAGAAGCCCAAAATCGGCCGTTTGGGGTGGAGGTCGGACGGCTGCGCAATACAGGTGTTGATTCCCATCCACCCGTTGACCATCTCCACGTCACCAAACGGCACACCGGTCTGGGCCATACCGAAGGGGCCGGGATTCATACCCACCAGGACGACCGCTTTGACCGTGTCGCCAAAACAAGCCACATAACGGTCATAACCACTCCTCGCATAAACCAACGGATGGTAGGTGTGGGTTACGGGGGCCGAAAACGTCAGCCGGCCAATGCTTGCCACCAGGTCGTCGGTAATTGCAGCGATGCAGGCCGCCTTGCCGCTTTCGAATGGCGCCATCTTATCGGGCCGCCTGTGCCATGACCCGGGCAGCGATCGCTTGTTGGTCTTCAGGGATCATGATGTGATTCATGTTTTTCATGTTTTCCCGCTCCTTTCGATTCAGTGTGGGTCGATGGGTTTGCAAGCCATGCGAAACCCATTCACCGGTGGTTGACTCGAACGAGGAAACTGTAGCCCAAACCGTTTCCAAACACAACCGATGCTGCCTTTCAGTCCGACTCACCGCATGTTGTAACAGTCAGATTTTGATTGACTTTTCCAGTAGATGATGGTCCACTTTTCCACGCGCCATCCAATGGTTTTTCCTGATCATCGCCCTCGAACCCCATTTACACCCACAGGTCCGTCTATGGCTAACGTCAAATCATCCTCGACAGCCCCGCCTTCAGGTGCCAAGACACTGAATGCCAAACGTCTGGAATCCGAAAACCGAAGGCTACGTCAAAAAAATGAAGCCTTGAAACAGAGAAACCGTGAGTTGGACCTGATCAGCCAATCCTTTCTCGCAATCAATTCCAGTCTCGAGCTGGATCGGGTGCTGTCCAAAATTTTAGAGGCAATTAAAAACCTGTTCGGTGTCGTCGGCAGTTCCATCTGGCTAAAAGATCAGAATACCGGGGAGGTGGTGTGCCGTCAGGCAGCAGGCTTACAGCGCAATGTCGTCAAAGGATGGCGCCTGGCACCTGGTGAAGGAATTGCCGGATGGGTCAGTGCTTATGGGGACAGCGTCATTTTGCCGGACACCCGGGAGGACATTCGCCATTTTGGAAAGGTAGCCGATACGATGCAGGTAGAATTGCGTTCCATCATCAGCGTGCCCATGCGGGTAAAAGGGACGGTCATCGGCGCCCTGCAAGTGGTGGACAAGCAGGTTGATCGGTTTGATCAATCTCACGGAACGGTGCTTGAAGCACTGGCTGACGCCTCGGCAACCGCAATCGAAAATGCCCAACTCTTCGAGCAGGCCAATCGTGAAATCGCTGAACGAAGGCGGGCCGAAAAGAAGCTCAAAAAAAATGAAAGGGAGTTACAAGACAAGAGCACCGCGCTGAAAGAGGTCAACACCGCGCTTAATGTGCTGCTGAAAAACAGGGAGGAAGACCAGGTTCATATGGAAGACATCATTGTGGCCAATGTCAAGGACCTGGTGCTGCCGTTTCTGGAGAAGCTCGGTCGAAGCCAGCTGGATGAAAAACAGGCCACATACGTGGACATCATCCAGGCTAACATTTCCAATATCGTATCCCCTTTTTTGCGCCAGATCCCAATGAAGTTTTTCGATCTGACCCCCACGGAAATCCAGATTGCCGATCTGGTTCGTAAAGATAAAACCACTAAAGAGATCGCACAAATCCTGAACGCCTCAGCAAAAACCATAGAGGCCCACCGCAACCGCCTGCGCAAGAAACTGGGGTTGACCAATCAGCGGATCCAACTTCGCGACTATCTGATGACCCTGGTTTGATGGTTTAATATCAATCACGGTGTTCCCGGCCCAATGAGTTCGCGAATCTTTTCTACCAGTTGCATATTGGAAAACGGTTTGGTGATGTAGGCATCGGCCCCCATGGCGATTCCCTTGGCCATGTCGGCATCCCGGTTTTTGGCCGTGAGAAAAATGACTCGGATGGATTCCCATTCGGTCCGCTGTCGAATCATCTGGTAGATCTCATACCCATCCAGATCTGGAAGCATGATGTCAAGCAGGATCAAATCGGGTTGAACCTCGGCGATTTTTTCGATGGCTTCTTTGCCGCTCTGGGCCAGTTTGGGAACGTACCCTTCCTTTTCCATGAGGAATTGTAACGGCACCAGAATGCTCAATTCGTCATCCACAATGAGAATCGTTTTTCGACGCATTCGACTGCTCCCCGGGGCGGAATAATTCTCCGTCCGTGTCTTGGGAAACGGAATAGGTTTGTTGATCGGACAAAATGACTGTGGTTTCAGTATAGTAGATTTTGGATTGATGCACAATCCGTTGTGAAAAAAATCGGGGGAACCGCAAAGATTTCGGTGCACGGATGAGTGGTCAACCCCATCGGTCCTGACCGTCAAACACTGCCGTGACCGCATGACGATAGCGGTCGAGGGAGTCCGCTTTACGGATTCGTTTGACGATTCGCCGACCGTCCGGGAAATTGGCTGCGAAATAGAACCAGAATCCTTTCATCCGATCCAGTACATGGCCGGGCCCGGAAAACTGGCGACGGTAGCCGTCCACCAGATCGTCGTGGAATTTCTTAAACCGTGTGTTCCTGTGGCAGATAATCCGGGTTGCCGATTGGATCATTTCAGGCAGAAACGGGTTGGCGATGAGCCCTCGCCCCAGCATCCAGCCGGACGATGAAGGAAATCGGGATTCCAATAATTGAAACATGGCCAGGTCACTGATATCCCCGTTGTAGACCACGGGATGGGAAATCTGTGTCAGACAGACGTCGAAAGCCTCCAGATCCACCCTTCCCGTATACATCTGCACACCGGTACGCGGGTGAACAATCACCCGGGCAAGCGGGTAGCGGTTGAAAACCGGGATGAGCCGATCCATTTCATCGCCTGAAAAACGCCCCAAACGGGTCTTAATGGACAGATTACCGGTAAATCCATGCAGCGTTTTGTCGAGCATTCGATCAATACTGTCCGGGTGCGGCAGCAGCCCGGAACCCCTCTTTTTTTTGGCTACCATAGGGAAAGGACAACCCAGGTTCCAGTTGATTTCCTGGTAGCCCAAATCGAAAAGCGTGTTGGCCAGGCAGAGAAACTCGTCCGGGTTGTTGCTCAGAATCTGGGGGACGACCGACATGGCTCGATTGTCGTCCGGAGCCAGGTCCCGAAGGTGGGAGGGTTTGATGCGCCGGCCCTTTATCGATGTGACAAAGGGTGCCACTGCCTCATCAACACCTTGAAAATGGCGTTGAAAGGCATTTCTGAAGACCGCGTCGGTAAAGCCGCGCAGCGGGGCAAGAATCAATCGTTTAGTCGTCATTGCAGCCTTGAAGCGGGTACGGCGAGGCTCAGGAAACAATCGCGTTCTTCAAATATCAGTCGTTTTTTAACCATGGATTTGAAAAAAGCGCGGATCTGTTCCGGGCTGTGGGCGACAAACATGCCGGCCACCTGTTTGAGGGTACGGGGGGTATGGCAAAACCGGTAGATCTCTGCAGAAATTCCTGTGAGCCGATGCCTGGCTGCGGCCTGCATCGGTAAATGCTGGTCGATGATGATAAAACGGCCGCCGTCGCGAAAGGCCAGTGCCGGTTTGCCGCCGGTCTGCCGCTGCATGATGTCGTAGTCTTTTTGCCATTGGCGCGTTTCAATTTCGACTGATCGCCATAATTTTAGTTGGCGTGTCCGGTCGCCGCGATAGCCCTGAATCATGAATCGGATGTTTGCTGCCACCGGCACCGGAAACAGTTTTTTCAGGTTGGGATGATTGAACACGGATCGGATATGAAACCGCCTGGCCAGCCGATATACCGGACTGTCCAGACCCAGCCAGAAACTGACCGTTTTGAGAGGCCGATACCAGCGGGCAAATGCGATGGAGTGAAGGGTTTCCTGTACATCGTCGTCATCGCTATCGGGGAAATGAAGCATCAGGTTGGATGCGTTGACGATACCCAGGGCCTCACAATGCTTCATCAGGTTCAGGTTGTCGATGACCCGCATGCCTTTGTTCATCTTGGCCAGCAGTTGACTGGACAGGGCTTCGATGCCCACTTGAACCGTATCCACGCCGGCCTGTTTCATTTTTCGAAGCAGCGGCGGAGGGGTATTGGCCCGCAGTTCGGTAAAGATGGACAGATCCCGGCCCATCCCCCGGATCCCGTCGAAGATCGACGAGGCCTGTTTTACCGGGAAGGCATTGTCGGCAAAGGTTAGGGAAAGGACTTGATGCCGCCGAACGAGGTCGTCCACCTCGCGGATCACTTGCTCCGGTCGTTTGGTGCGATATCCCTGCCATTGCAGGTTCAGGTTGCAGAAGGCACACCCCCTGAACTGGCCGGCGGCATCATGCCGTTGCCACCAGCATCCCCGAGAGGCTTCAATGGGGAGAACAGGAAAGAACCGCTGGTGGGGAGAAAACCCGGCCAGCATCTTGAAGTAGTCATCGTAGTCCGGCGCAGGCAGACGGTCCAATCGACTCAGTTGGGAAAACCGATCCATTTCGCCTGGCCGGGTATCGGAAGAAAAAACGCCGTCGGGAAGTGTTGATGTGGGCCGGGAGCCAGAGTTGGTCAGATGGCGCAACAAGCCGGCCAGGGGACGCTCCCCCTCCCCCACGACCAGGTAATCGATACCGGGAAAAACGCGCAACAGATCGGCGGATCGTTCCCCGGAGAAAGAAGACCCACCCACAACCACGGGCAGCGAGGGACAAAGGATCTTGATTTGTGAAATCAGGTAAAGGGAAGCGGTGACTTGGCAAAACGAGATGCTAAATCCGACCAGTTCGAGTGCCGACCAATTGATTCGCTGGAGCCAGTCGCCCATGACGCCTTTCACCTGGCGGACCAACTGCTGAAAATCATCTGGTGCTGGGTCCCCACGTTTTAGCGTACTGGTGTATAATGATTCAGCCAGATGGGCACGCTCGGGATAGAGCAGCGCAGAAAAGACGGCCTCGGCCCGCCAGACCCGCCGGGAAACCCCCTGATAACGATCGTATCCCACTGCTTGGGCCACCTGCAGAAAAAGGTGACAGGCTTCCGTCTGTACCTGCGGAACCGCTTTTGAAAGGTAGGCTTTCAACGCCCCCAACGGTAAGGATGGGCGATTGAATAGCGGCCAGGGCGCGGAAACCAAAAGCACGCGTCCCTTAATGGATGTGGGTTCTGCTGGCATGATCGCTGACAACTATCCCGCCAGGCCGGATCGAACCAGCAGGTGTAGGGCTCGTCGGTCGGCGGATAAATTAATGTTATTGATGATGTGTTTCAATTTAAACCACCGATATGAAGCTGTATTTACGAACCCGTAAATATATCCGCCCGGAGGCAGCGGATCGCCGTGTCCGGAAAGGATGTTCAGGTGCAGCCGGCCGTTTTTGACTACGGCCGCCAGGTTGGTTTTTTCCAGGTCGTCATATTGGCCGTCCAGGGCAATGGATACCCGGGTAACGCCATTGCCGATTTCACGGGAAAAAATTTGACCCACCACGGTCCCCATGAAAACCACCGAAGAATCGAAAATCAGCGGGTCACCGTCAAACATTACCCCCACGCCGGTTGGATTCCCGCTTCCGATCGGCTTTACGGAGCAACCCGGCAGGCCCATCACCATCACCATCAAGATAAAAAATACCGTTTTTTTCATTATCTCTCCACCAATCGTAACCTGTCATCGGGCAGCGAACTAAAGGTTTTCTTATAACGCTAAAGCGTGATTTCATCAACCGGAAAGCATGATTGCAGGACTGATTGATGGGGTCGGGAAGATTCCTGCGGTAACTCGCCCATCATCTCACTTTGATCCATCCTGGCCCTTCTTTCATGCCTGCTTAGCCTGCATGCTTTACCCTATCCCTTTCGGGCAGTTTTTTATTTTTTGCTTGAAACCTGAAACCACTCCATATACATCAATCCCAGTCCGATCCATCATGACCTTCGAATCGACCCAACCATGCTGGGCGGAGGCTTCTGGCCGAACGTACAGCGCGATTATCAACCTTTTTCAACCACGGCCGATCTGCAACAACTATGAAGATTTCCATTCGCTGGGCGCTGATTGCCGGCTTTTTAGGGTTGATCTGGGGAACCCACCTGGTCACCACCACGTCTTCCTATATCACCTCTCAAAACGTGCTTCGACAACACGCCCGGGATATCATGAAGAACGTCGCTGGACTGGCCATGGAGCAGTCCCAGCGCCACCTGCTGCATGCTCACGGGGCAGCCGCGTTAACCCGGCGACTGATGGCCTCCAACGTGGTGGGCAGCCAAACACACCAGATCGACGCCCTTGAGCGGTATCTGCACGACCAACTCACCGTCAATCCCCATTTTTCAGGAATTTATGTGGGTACCCCCCAGGGAGATTTTTATGATGTGCGCCATTTTGACGCCAAGGCAGAGGGGGGATTTCGCACCAAGGTTATCCTTAACACCGCCCAGGGAAGGCAGATCCGGTTGGTGTATCGCGATTCCTTTTTTACGCCCCTTGGTGAAGAAAGCAGCGACGCAGACACCTATGATCCGCGAAATCGGCCCTGGTATCAGAAAGCAGTGGCTGAAAACGGCATCGTCTGGACGGATCCATACATCTTCTACACCTCCCAGAAGCCTGGCATTACCATAGCCGGGCCCTTTTTCGATCCGTCCGGAAAACTCATGGGCGTAGTTGGCGTGGATATCGAGATCGACCAGCTATCGGTGTTCATCGGCAATCTGAAAATCGGAAAGCATGGAAAGGCCTTCATGCTTAACCGCAACAGTGACGTGGTGGCCTTCGGGAATCAGGACAAGCTGAAAATCCAAGGGACTGCGGATGGCGGTACCACACGCCTGGCAAAAATCAATGAACTGGACGATCCGCACAGCCGGAAAGCCTTCGAAGCGGCAAAAATCCAAACCGACGCATCGGGGATGCTGGTCATGGACGGATCGCGATTCGCCCGGTTTACGCACGAGGGCCAGATCTACCTGGCCATGTTCACCCCTTTTTCCAACCCTCAGTGGCCCTGGATCATCGGGGTTTACCTGCCGGAAGACGATTACCTCGGCGCCATCAAATCCAATCGCTTCTACAATATTCTGGTCACCACGGTGATTTCCCTGTTTGCCGCCTTCGTGGGATTTCTCCTGGCTCGGGGCGTCACCCGCCCGATTGCCCTGCTGGGACGCACCTCCCGGCAGATCAAAATGGGCCTATCGACGCCCCTGCCCCAGATCCGCTCAGCCTATTCCGAAATCCAGGAAACTGCCGGCGCTTTTGCGGAAATGAAAACGGCTGTGGAGCGAAGCCGCAAAAAGTACCAGGGTATCTTCAACAATATCCAGGATGTATACTACGAAGCGTCCCTCAAGGGAACGCTGATTGAAATCAGCCCGTCCATTGAAAAAATATCCCAATACCGGCGAAAGGAGCTGATTGGAAAAACGTTGCTCAAAATTTATGCGGATCCCGGCCAGAAAGTTGATATCGTTCAACAGCTGATAGACAAGGGGCGTCTAAACGACCAGGAAGCGGTGTTCAAGGATAAGGACGGCCGGTTGAAACACTGCTCTTTGAATTCCATGTTGCTGCGAACCCCGTCCGGCAAACCTCATCGCATCATCGGCTCCCTGCGCGACATCAACGACCGCAAGGTGGCCGAGCAGGAACTGCTTCGCTACAAGAATCAACTGGAGGCTTTAATCAAGGCGCGAACCCTTGAATTGCAGAAAGCCAACGACGGCCTGGTCGGACAGATCGAACGACGCCGGGTAACGGAAACGCAGCTTCGAGTCAGCGAAGAAAAATACCGCACCATCCTGGATACCATTGAAGAGGCCTACTTTGAACTGGACTATTCGGGCAGGCTCACCTTTGTCAATGATGCAGCCAGCCGGATCATGGGTTACGACATCAATCAACTCATTGGCATGTCATTCAGGCACTTTTCTACGCATCAATCGACGCGCGAGATCATCCAGGCATTCCGCAAGATGGCTCGCTCCGGTGAGCCGGTACGGGTGATCACTTTCCCGGTGATCACCCAAGACGGCAGCAACAAGGTGCTGGACTTGAGCGCAGCATTGATTCTCAATCCTTCCGGTGGTGTCACCGGATTTCGCGGGGTGGCTCGCGACGTCACGGCCAAGATCGTTGCCCAGAAGGAAAAAGAAAAACTCCAGGAGCAACTCAACCATGCCCAGCGAATGGAGGCGGTGGGCACCCTGGCCGGCGGCATCGCCCACGATTTCAACAATTTACTCATGGGAATCATGGGCAATGTATCCCTGCTCGCTTCCAAACTCAAGACCACCAGCCCGCTGTCCGAATACCTGCGGGCCATCGAGCAATGCGTAGAGAGCGGTGCAACCCTCACGCGTCAACTGCTCGGGTATGCCCGCGGTGGCAAATACCAGGTCGCGCCTGTCAATCTTAACGAAACGATCCAGCGGACCGCCGACATGTTCGGCCGAACTAAAAAAGAAATTCAGATTCATGCCCGATACCAGGAGGAAATCTGGACGGTGGAAGCTGATCAGGGCCAGATTGACCAGGTGCTGGTCAACCTGTACGTCAACGCCTGGCAGGCCATGACCGACGATACGACCTTGTCCCTGTCAACCAAAAACATAATTTTGGACGAGGGTCACACCGCGTCTTTCGGGGTCAATCCTGGACCCTATGTGTCGGTTAGTGTCCACGACAGGGGGAACGGCATCGAACCGGAAACCATGAAGCGGATTTTCGAACCTTTTTTCACGACCAAAAAAATGGGCCGGGGGACCGGCCTGGGACTTGCCTCGGCATTTGGTATCATCAAGAACCACGGCGGCATCATCGATGTGAAAAGCCAAGTGAGCCAAGGCACAACATTTACCATCTATCTACCGGCCATATCCCGGGCTTCCGAAAAAATTCCGGCGCCGGTACCCGATCTGCCGCAAAACGGTTCCGGCACCCTGCTGGTGGTAGATGATGAACCGTATGTCCTGAAAGCCCTGACAGTGATCCTTGAAGACTTGGGATACCATGTCATCCCTGCCAGCAGCGGACAACAAGCCATTGCCCTGTTCGAAAAGGAGATAGATCAAATTGACGCGGTGCTGCTGGATATGATCATGCCTGATTTAAGCGGCCGTCAGGTATTGGCCCGACTGAGAATGATCCGCCCCGGTATCAAGGTGTTGTTGTCCAGCGGGTACAGCCTCAACGGCCTGGGCAATGATCACGATAAAGAGGCGGGGGATGGCTTCATTCAAAAGCCTTATCATATCGAACAGTTGGCAGCTGCATTGGATGAGGTCTTAAATGGCAGCGATCATTCTGACCGGACCTGATTCACCCGATATGACCCATTGTCGATCACATTTACCCGGATTCCAAGGCTGTGCCGGGAGTCAGTTTGACGGTCAGGGGCAATACATGTATGGCGTTAGAAACTTCCCGGGTGCGGCCTAACGTCCATTCACCGCATTTTTTGCCATTGATCATCCGCGAATCGATCTGCCGGACCACGCCGGCGACATCGATAACCGGGTGCCGCATGAACACCTCGGGCAGGCCGTAAGTCAGGTTGCAGGCCAGACACTTTCCGGGGCGCTGTTTGAGCTGAAATTCGAAATCAATCTGATCATCCGTTTCCCTCGCAAAGGCGAGGGTAATATCATAGGCGCCTTCCGACGCATCACCCAAAAGTGCAGCAAAAAATCGATCGGCACGGATAGCAGGGAAGATTTCGTCCAGTATGCGTTGATCAAAAATCGTTCTGCTTGAAGGGGTGTGCATGACTTGGATTCCTCAGATATTAATTTTCACTTATCTCGCAGCCTTTGAACCAAACGCCACTTCGTGGTCCTAAACGGGAAGGTTCATCTACACCCGCATCCATTGTAAATCAATCCCCCTGGCAACACCGCAGGACCCACGTAGTCCTATCATTGGGGTGAAGTCCCCTCGAGATAGTGCCGGCCCAATCGTCGATGGATGACCGGCAATGATGCCATCGAGGGCGGAACATAACCGAATATCGTTTTCAAAAACCGTTCGGTGATCCGGTAGGTCGCACCCCACAGCAATTCATTGTCACCATATTGGCGATGAATGAAACAGGGCATATCCCGAAAAGGCATGTCCGGCGCGCCAGGGGTGCCGGTCTTGAACGAGATTCGATACCGGGCATAGTTGGCGGCATCAAAAAATGCTGCCACGGGGATAGTAACGATTTTTTCCACTTCCCAGTTGGGGAAAAAGCGTCTCTGGTGGTTCACCCACCCCACCATCGGGTAAATGGCCCGCTTGAACATAACCAGGTGCTGAGCAGGCATGGGTCCTAAAAATCTCACCCCGAGTGGATTGAGCCGCATCTCTTCGAATCCTTCCCGCAAGGCGGCGGCCAAGAGCAGGGCCAGCTTAGGGAAATCAGTCTTTCGGTAGCGCTGCCACCACGAACCATGCGGCCACCGGGACAATGGCATTCTCGGAAGATTAAGCCATCTGGCCAGCAGACGGTCGATGGACGGTGCGATGCCGCCACCCGGGCAGCACAGGTCGCCGGGTTGGCGAACATGCTGGGAACGCTTGTTTAGAATCAGAAACGGTTCCCCGCTGGCGTCTGTTTTCAAAAGGAAAAGTACCGCAGAGTTCAGGCTCAGATCGCCATTGGTATTGAATGAGAAAGTTGCCGGAGATGGACGGTGAAGGCGGTCCTGCACGAGACGGATAAACGATTCGGGTGATCGGGGCAATGCTTGCATGCCTGGTTCCATTGGTGTTGCCGAGCTCATTTGATGATTCGGATACGGCAAGTGGCACGCAACCGGTCCCAGAGGGCTCGGATGATCACAGCAGCCACGTCCTTGGGCGCCAGTCCCCATTGGCCGGACCGGCGCTGACAGTCCGCCAGCAGGTCGGTGTTGGCCGTGAAGATCTCGAAATGGCTGTTGATATAGCCTCCCAGCGTAAAATGCAGAGAAACGAGTTCGTCTGCAGTCATGTTGGCAATCACGGCTCTGTCTTTTAGTGACAACGACTGCTCCAGATGGTTCACCGCCGCCTCAATGGTTTCCGGTGGGTTTCCCCGCTGAGGCAGACGCTCCCGCTCGACGGCCGACTCTAAAGGCGCTGTGATGCCGGTCTCTATCATCGACAGAAAAAAGGTGGCTTCAAGGATTTTGGATACTTTGTCCGCAACAGAAAAGACGATGCGGCCGTCACCCTCCCCGTCCACATGCAACACTTTTATTCGGTTTTCCGTAATCCACACGGCAATCCGTCGAGATGCGGAAAATCCGTTTTCCCCTTCAAGATCCTGAATCAATAGTGGTTTGTTCAGGCGCAAAGCGCTTTTTTTGGTTGTTTCCAGTCGAAGGGAGGCCGTTTCTCCGGCGGCGAAATAAAGTGATCCTTGACTGGCCGCTACGGCCTTCTCCGTGGCCGATCGATTAGAGGCTTCAGGCAGCCGCTCGAGCTGGAATTTATCCGGGACCGGTTCACCTTCACGGCACCACCCGCCATACGCCAGTCCCAGCTTTATGGCCACCTCCAGGGCAGCTGCTGCAGCACCGGGCTTCCCGCTGGAAATGATTTTCTCAATCATCCGTCCGCATCTCCCATGTCTTTCAGGTCGGTCTTTATGCCCCCCGCTGCGGGAAAAATAACCAATCGTTGACCGGGATGGATCACCTTACTCAAACCGATGCGGTTCCAGATGAGCAGTGCGGCAAGGGGCACCTCGAATTTCTGGGCGATGCTCGAAAGGCTGTCTCCTTCCTTGACCACGTAAACACGCTGGTTGCGAATTTTGGTATCCGTTTCAATCAGGGCTGTCAGACGGCCCTCGAACCCCGCATCACCATCGTCGGGAATATTTACGGAGCGTGTTCCGGCAGCCAGATAGTGACCCCTTATTTCCGGGTTGAAATCTTTGATTGTTTTAAAATCGGTTTTCGCCGCTTTGGCGATTAAACGCAGGGGAAGATCCGTGAAGGCATTGACCCGAACCGTTGAAAACGTCTCCGGAGCATAAAAATCACCTGGAGAAAGGCTAAACCCATGGTTGTGGGGCGCTTCGACAATGCGCTTGATGGCCAGGATACGAAAAACGAATCGCTGGGTTTCAAGGGGCAGGTAGAGTTGATAATAGTTGGTAAGGCCCTGCTCCAGAATTTCTGCTTCAAGGCCCTCTTCCCCCATGTTGTAGGCTGCCAGGGAAAGACTCCAAGAACCAAATCGTTCGTAGAGCGTTTTAAGGTATGTTACCGCCGCTGGTGTACTCAGATAAAGATTGCGCCGCTCGTCAAAATTGACATCCACAACCAATCCATATTTTCTGGCGGTCTGAGGCATCAGCTGCCATACCCCCATAGCCCCTTTGGGAGACCCGGCGTGCATTCTGAGGGCACTTTCAGCGATGGCGAGATACTTGAGATCATCGGGAAGCCCATTCTCCCTGAGCATCTGTTCAATGTACGGAAAATAGCGGGTAGTCCGTTTCAGCCAGAGAATCACCTGGGGCCGGTTCCCCAGAGAAACCAACATCTCCTTCTCAAACCGCTCCATCGCCTGCGGGTTATCCACAGGCACCGTTTCACCACACAGCAGAATCGGCTGTTCCAGCTTGAGTGCCGAGAGCAGCACGTCATCTGCGGTTTCCTGGGCCGCGGTCATGCGAGGCGACAGCACGGCAAAAAGGACTGCAATTGCGTAAACAACAAGGTTGGGCCATTGTTTTATTGTCATATTCATGATTTATCGTTGTAT
>RCNG010000860.1_pt1 | contig 23481 bp, 21 predicted proteins | sample 2041371 | NCBI WGS metagenome assembly RCNG01 (sample SAMN09708227, study PRJNA481090) | Marine sediment metagenome, whole genome shotgun sequencing project. | biome: marine sediment; feature: ocean; material: sediment; isolation source: Sewage treatment plant 1 marine sediment (STP1) ... | reverse complement strand
CGCAAAGAACAACCTGAACGCTCAGTTATTAATATCAATGACTTAATAGAAGAGGTACTGCTGTTTATTAAACCCGAAGCTCGCAAAGCAAAAGTTAAAATAATAAAAAAACTGGATAATCATATCAGCAAAATGCTGGCGCAACCCATACAGATTGAGCAGGTGGTGTTAAATTTATTGAAAAATTCTATTGAAGCGCTGCAAAATGTGCCCAATGAAAATCGATACTTAACCATTTTGACTGAAATGGCGGGTGATAATGCTCTGGTAGTGACGGTTGAGGATACCGGACCGGGTATCGATAATAATATCAAGAACGGTCTTTTTGACCCGTTTATTACCAGTAAAGACAGTGGCCTGGGATTGGGGTTATCCATCAGCCAGGGTATTATTGAATCACATCAGGGTAAACTGTATCTGCATTCTGCCAGTGACAGAGGGACGGTGTTTCGCTTTGCTCTGCCTGTTGTGAACGAAGACCTGGAGAATAATAAAATGGGTGCTTTTGTAAGCTCAGGGCTGACACATTAGCTCAACGCTGTAAATAATGAAGGGAGTAGAGAGAAATGAGTGATCAACCTAGCGTCTTTGTTGTTGATGATGACGAACAGGTTCGCAGTGCACTTACCTTGTTAATGGAATCTGTTGGGCTTAAATCAGAAAGTTTTACTTCGGCCCAGGAATTCCTGGATCAGTTTGATGCAGCAAAGTCGGGCTGTATTATTCTGGATGTGCGTATGCCGGGGATTAGCGGTCTCGATTTACAGGCCAGATTAACTGCAGAAAAAATTCATCCACCCATTATTATTATTACCGGTCATGGTGATGTACCTATGGCCGTCAGAGCTGTACGGGCAGGTGCGGTTGATTTTATTGAAAAACCGTTTAACAATCAATCCATGCTGGACAGCGTTCATCGGGCTATTGAGCTGGATGCTGTTCAGCGTGGCGAGTCTTCACGCCTGCAGGATATTGAACAACATTATAGTGCGCTGACACCCAGAGAAAAAGAAGTCTTACAATGTGTTATTGAAGGTAAACGTAATAAAATCATTGCCTTTGACATGAATATCAGCCAGTCTACTGTGGAAGCGCACCGCTCAAAAGTTATGGAAAAAATGTCTGCCACCAGCCTGTCTGACTTGATGCGCATGGCGCTCTCGCTAAAGCTGATTGAATAATATCTGCAGTCAGAAATGAGATTCCTGTTGTTTGCAGATGCTTTATTGTGGAAAACCGCCATATGATTCACTACATCCTCTAATTTTTCTTTTTCTCCAGTTTGTCATAATAACTACTTAACTTACGCAAATCCATCTATAATGATGCTCCTTATTCAGGTTAGGTCAAGACTTTGATTCCTTGACAGTTTCAGTTGTGTAAGTTATTTTTATACACACATATTTGCCATAGTAGACAATTTGCAACTAAATTTAATAAAAAGCTGTATTGATTATTATAACAAGGCAATAACCACCAATATTAGTATACCTCAGGAGAAAAGAATGATTAGAAAAAGCAAAGTGTTGAGCATGGCAAGTGCTCTGCTTATCACTGCTTCACTATCGCCTTCTGTTGCCCTGGCAGAAGAGCATGGCAATCGAGTAGAAGAAGGAAAAAAACTGGCTTTTACTCGTAGTAAAGGAAACTGTCTGGCATGCCATATGATTAAGGATGGTGCCAGCCCGGGCAATATTGCACCGCCTTTGATCGTTATGAAATCGCGATTTCCCGACAAAAAAGTATTAAGAGATCAAATTTGGGACGCTTCCAAGCGTAACCCTGAAACCTCCATGCCTTTGTTTGGTCGGTATGAAATCCTGACAAAAGACGAACTGGATAAAGTTGTTGACTTTATTTACACGCTATAGATAACCTTTGGTACAAAAATTATGAAAAAATTAATGAGCAAATTAATCCTGTTATGCCTGGCGTGGACCGTTGCGGCAACTGTTTATGCCGGACCTGAAAAAGATAAACAAGCCTTTAATGATCACTTTAAAACTCGTTTTCCGGGTGTTGCAATGGAAGAGTTTGCAAATGGTGCTTATGCTTACGATATGGTGGGCAGAGAAAGCTGGGAAGCCATTGAAGAATTCCCGCCTTATGAAATTGCCATAGACGATGGTCAGGCCATGTGGGAAACCCCGTTTGCCAATGGTAAAACCTATAAGGATTGTTTTCCCGACGGGCCTGCTATGGCGTACAAATATCCACATTGGGACAAAAAACAGGCAATGGTGATGACATTGCCTCTGGCAATTAATCAATGTCGTGAAGCCAATGGTGAAAAACCATTGAAATATAAAAAAGGCAGTATCAACAATATCGTATCTTTTATTGCCTATGAATCCCGGGGCAATAAAACAAATGTTGTCGTTCCTGAAAATGAACCGGGTGCAATGGCAGCCTATGAAGAGGGTAAAAAATTCTTTTATACTCGCAGAGGGCAGTTAAACTTTTCCTGTGCGACCTGTCATATACAAAATGCCGGTATGCAAATCCGTTCAGAAATTTTAAGTCCGGCTTTGGGACAAACAACCCATTTCCCGGTCTATCGTTCTAAATGGGGTGCTGTGGGTACTTTGCATCGCCGTTTCACTGGTTGTAACAAACAGGTCCGAGCCAAGCCATTCAAGGCTCAGGGTGAACAATACCGTAATCTGGAATATTTTCTGACTTACATGAGTAATGGGCTGGAACTAAATGGTCCGGGCGCACGTAAATAATTATTGCACGAAAAATCAGAAAATATTGACAGGAGAATAACATGAAAACAGTTATGACAATTGTTTTAGGTCTTGCTATAGTATTGAGTAGTACATTGACAATGGCTGCGGATAAAAAAGCAGCTGAGGCAGCTATTGGTGCCGCTGAAACATCACGTAAAAATGCGGCATCTGTAGAAGGTGAGTGGCGGGATACGGGTAAAATGATTAAAAAGGCACAAGCGGCTATGAAAGAAGGTAATTTTGCTAAAGCCGTAAAACTGGCAAACTCGGCTAATCGTCAGGGAAAATATGGCTATGAACAGGCTGTTGCCCAGAAGAAATTTAAAATGCCTTCATACCTGAAATATTAATACCACTTAGAGGATAAATTAATGCAGTTAAAAAAAATATTGTTAAGCTTTTCCATTGTTACAGGGGTATTGGTATCAGGTCTGGCAATTGCTGAAAAAGGCTATATTACGCCGACTTTAAAATCAGTGGATGTTATGCATAATGGTATACCGGTTACAATTACCCGCAGCAGTGACAAAGATTCTGTTATGCCAAAGGTATTCACCAAAACTGCCAGGGGTTGTCCGCCATTTTGTATCCAGCCTATGCAGGTGGCGCCTGGTATTGAAACGGTTGGAGAACTGGAAGTACTGGGTTATCTGAAGCGAGTTAGTCATGGCGATCGTACCGTCATGGTGGTTGACTCACGTACCCCGGATTGGGTACAACGCGGCACAATTCCAGGTTCGGTCAATATTCCATGGAATAAAATCAATGTGGACGTGGAAGGAACCTTTGAAGTAGAAGCTGAAGCGGATACTTTGAATGAAATTTTGACCAAGCAGTTTGGTGTCAGGGTTCAAAATGGTCAACGGGATTTTCGCAATGCCAAAACTCTGGTTATGTTTTGTAATGGCAACTGGTGTCCACAATCTTCAGTGAATATCAAAACTCTGGCCAAACTGGGTTATCCGGCATATAAACTTAAGTGGTACCGTGGCGGTATGCAGTCATGGGTGAGTGTGGGTTTGACAACGGTTAAACCTTAACTCAATAGCTTGTTTGAGTAGAGTGTCATCCGGCTCTTTCCCGATTCTTTTCCCGGGGGAGCTGCTGGGATGCTTAATTTATTGTTTGTTCAAATTGTTCTAATATCTTACCGAATGAGGAGCTTACGTTTAATTCCAGCATTCTGGCGTGAAAAAATTTCCCTGCCTTAAATTTTTGATTTGTCTTAAAAAAATACTACCATCTTCAGTTACCCAATAAAAAAGTCCTGTATAAAATCACACTCATACTTAATTAATGAACCTTGAGTTATAATGCACTTAAGAGTGGAATCTAGGGGAAATTAAATACTATCCTTTAGTTTTATTATTTCAATAATGGTTGTAAAACTGGAAATGGATAATTTAGATAATACCTTTGGTCAACAGAGTGTTTCCCAACAACAACGTGAACAAAAAATCCGCCGTGTTTTTCAATTAGTTGCTCCTCGATATGATCTGATGAATGATTTTATGAGCTTTGGCACTCATCGGATCTGGAAGCGTTTTTTTGTTAACACTATCCCTTTTAAATCCAGCGATATTATTGTTGATCTGGCGGGTGGAACCGGTGATATTGCCCGCAAGCTGGCCCGACAGGGGGCTCATGTCATTGTCATCGATCCCAGCATTGAAATGATGCGGGAAGGTCAAAAATCTAATTCTCTGCAAGTGGTGAATGTTGCCGCAATTGGTGAAATGCTTCCACTTGCAGACTCCAGTATTGATAAAGTAACCATTTCTTTTGGTATTCGAAATATGACCAGTGTCGAGAATGCACTGAAAGAAATTCATCGTGTTCTCAAACCCGGTGGACAATTTTTTTGCCTGGAGTTTTCTAAAGTCATGATGCCTGTCCGTCCTTTTTATAATATTTATAATCAGTATGTCATCCCTAGACTTGGCACTATGGTTTCAGGACAATCGGAAGCCTACCAATATTTGATTGAATCAATTCGTCGCTTTCCCAATCAGGAAGAAATGAAAGTCCTGATTGAAGAATCAGGATTTTCAGGCGTGACCTATCGAAATCTGTTTTTCGGTATTGCCTGCATTCATTCTGGCACCAACAAACATTGAAAAAAAATTCTGAGCTGACTCTTTACTATCAGGATGTTCGTTATTCATGGCAAGGACTCTGTCAACAGATATCAGCCCTTTCCCATACTCCTGCTTTACAAAAGAAGAATACTGACTCTATATTCTGTCTGGCTCCGGTTCTTGCAAAAGATCGTTTTTTAACCACGCTTTATTTGTTATATGGTTTTAGTGAGAAAAGGACCGTTATTCCTCTGAGCAATGATTATTCAGATTCAGAGAGAAGCACTATGTTCAAGCAGGTTAATGCTTGCTGTTTGAAAAATATTTCGCTAGCCATTGCCACCAGTGGCAGTCAGGCTAAACCCAAAATTGCTCTGATTAACCAAAACAATATTGTTTCCCACTGTCAAAGTTTCTCTACTGTAATACCATTGGACAATCAAACTGTGTGGCTTAATTGTATGCCAATGAATCATATAGCAGGTGTCATCATTATTTATCGATGCTGGTTTAATAATGCGACCATGGTATTGCATGATGAATTTGATGCGAAGAAGATTTGGGATGATATTCATCGCTATAAAGTAAGCCATATTTCTCTGGTGCCAAAAATGTTGTCCCGACTTCTGGATTATCAGATGGAATATGCTCAGGACGTCTTACCTCCCAAACATTTAAAGTATGTCATTGTCGGCGGCGACAGACTTTCCGGATCACTATACCGGCGTGCCGATTCAGCCGGATGGTCGATTTACATAAGTTATGGTATGACAGAAACAACTTCTACGGTAGCTATTGGCCGAACAGCAGATACTTTAAAATTACTGGATGGCTTTGATGCCCATATCAGCTCTCAGGGAACACTGACAATAAAAGGATCCATGGTGATATCGGCTTATGCTGGTTCAAACAGGGACGAAATACAAAACGCCTGTTTCGAAAAAGGCTGCTTTAAAAGTAATGATTTAGTTGAACTGGATGAACGGTATATAAAAATAACTGGACGAAATGATCATATGATTATTTCAGGCGGCAAGAATATTGCCCCGGAATATATTGAAACACTATTGTCTTCGGTACCAGGCATAGATGATATCGCTATAGGGAAATATAGGTATCCAGATTGTAAGGAAGAGTGGGGAGATACTATAGTCGCTCTGGTATGTGGTAATAGTAAACAATTAAAACACTGGCTCCAGGAGCACGTTAAGCCATGTTATCAGCCCAGAATATTTATTGAAGTAGAAAAGATACCCCGTAATTCATTGGGAAAAATTAATCGAAAAAAAATACAGCTACTTGTGGATGCCACCAAAAACTTATGAAGTTTGCATTTAACTATTTACAAAGCTAGACTTATTAGATGCAGTATAATCCATAATAATTACTATAACAGGCGGTAAGCATCTGAAATCAAATAATTTATTTTATCTGTTTAGCTCTTTATTGTGGGCACTGATTGTCGTTTCACAGGCAGTATGTGCTGAACAGTATAAAGGCAAAAAAGTTCTTTTCATTAATTCATATCACGCTGGATATGAATGGAGTGATGGTATTGAAAAAGGTCTTGAAAGCGGGTTCAAAGGTACCGGTATTGAACTGGAAAAGTTTTATATGGATACCAAACGTAAACGTGCAAAAGCAGAAATAATTGCGGCAGCAAAACAGGCGATAGAAAAAATTGAGTCATTTAAACCCGATTTAGTGATAACTGCTGATGATAACGCGGCAAAATACGTCATAGTTCCGCTACGAAAAAACACCACTCTGCCTTTTATATTTACCGGGGTTAATTGGGATGCAACCGATTATGGTTTTCCCGCAGAGAATGTGACCGGTATGGTGGAAACTGCCTTAATCAAACCTATCGTGAAAAATTTAAAAGAGTACGCACAAGGAGAAACAATTGGCTTATTATCAATTGATGCAATCTCAGGACACAAAAATGCAAAACATTTTGAACGTCAATTAGGCCATCCTTTTGAACGTATATATTATGTGAAAAATTTTGCCAAATGGAAAGAAAGCTATATAAAACTGCAACAGGAAGTCGATATGATGATTTTAGAGAACCCCAAGGGAATAAGCGGTTGGGACAATCACCTTGGGCAACAATTTGTTGAGCAACATACCCGTATTCCTTCCGGTACTACCCATGTCTGGTTATCTCCATATGCTTTACTGACTATTGCAAAAATCCCACAGGAACAAGGTCAATGGGCTGCACAAACTGCGCTAAAAATATTAAACGGTGCCAAACCTGCAGATATTGCAATGGTTAAAAACAAAAAAGGGAAACTGTTTATTAATTTTCGCCTGGCCAAGCCACAAGGTATTGTATTTAAGCCAGCTTTGATCAAGACAGCGACAATTTTACGATAAACTATTACTTTTCATCCCATTTTCGTTTGGGAAATACTCATGAAATTAAAAACCAAAATAAATTTTTTTGTTTTTAGTGTTTTATCCTTACTCAGTTTATCCATTGTGCTGACCGGCTACTGGATTATCAGTGGCGTGATCTATGATTTATACGCAAAACAGTTTTCCCGGGAACTAAAGAATATAAATCAGGAAGTCATTCAGGCATATCAGATACTAGAGGACGCAGGTATCCTTGAGATTGATGACTATGTGTTAGCCGGGCAAAAGAATTTACTGTCTAAATTGCAGCAGTATCATTTTGGTAAAAGTGGTTTTATTATTGTGTTGGACAAGCAGGGTAATGTTCTTCTTAAACCAGAACAGCCCAACGCGGTCATACCGGTTCAACAGTTTCTTGCTAAAGTGTCATCAGTACAGCAGCATCAAGGACAATCTGTCGTCAATCAACTGACTTACCGGTCAGGAAAAGAAAAATACTTCAGTGTTTATACTCTCTCTCCTGCATGGGACTGGTTAATTATTATTAATATCAGTGAAAATGAAATTTTTAGCCAGCGCAACAAATATCTTTATTATGTCAGCTTGATATCGTTGCTTATTTTTATTCTGGTCTTATTAATTTCGATACGTTCCACCGGTGTAATGAGACGAAAAATCGATCAAATCAGGATTTATCTGGAGCGTATTGGTAAAGGTGATTATTCATTACGCTTGCCGGCTAAGGGTAGTGATGAACTGGCGGATATTGAAAAATCAACTAATTTCATGATTGCTCAAATAGAAGAAGAAATTATTCATCGTAAAGAGACAGAGCAGGAATTAAAACAGGCAAAAGAAGAAGCTGAGACTGCCAATGAAATTAAGTCCCAGTTTTTAGCCAATATCAGTCATGAATTGAGAACACCATTAAATGTAATTTTAGGTTTTTCTGAATTACTCATGCAAGATCGGAATTTAGCACAAGAGCAAACCAATACCATTAAAAATATTCATCTCAGTGGAAAACATTTATTAACGATAATACATGAAATTCTGGATTTGACAAAAATAGAGTCTAATAAAATTGATCTGGAAGAAGAAATATTCAATCTTAATGAGATGTTAAACCAGATTGTACAAACGTTTAGTCTGGAATGTGCACATAAAAAATTACAATTTAACACCTGTTTTGCCGATAATTTACCAGATAAAATATTAGCGGATAGAAAAAAATTATTACAGATAATTTTTAATCTTTTCAGTAACGCTATTAAATTTACCCGTCAGGGCGAAATAATTTTTAAGGTTAGTATTCATGATATGAATTTAAATTTCCAGGTCTCTGATACAGGCAAAGGTATGAGCCCTGAGGAAGTAGAGAAGGTATTTTTACCGTTTCAGCAGGCAGGTAGTCGTCAGGCGCAATCCAAGGGTACAGGGCTGGGTCTGGCAATCAGTAAAAAATTATCTGAATTGATGCAGGGGAGTTTGACACTCAGCAGTATTCCAGGTCAGGGCAGTCAATTTCAGCTCATAATCCCTTTAAAAGAAGATATCCAGGGACTTTCCGATGATTTAACTATCGAGCAGACAGGAGTGCTCGATTATAAAAAGATTATCAACTACCGGCGATTAGATCATAATAATTCACCTTATCAAGTACTGATTGTAGATGATCAAAAGATGAATCGCCTGTTGTTGTTAAAAATGCTGGAAAAAGTTGGTTTTAAATCAGTCACTCAGGCAGAAAATGGACAACAGGCCATTGAGCAGGTGCTGAAGGGACAACCTGACCTTGTACTTCTGGATTTAAAAATGCCGGAGATGGATGGCATTGAGGCCTTGCAGCATATCAGGCAACTTGATTTGCCGGTTCAGCCGCTGATATTTATCGTTTCTGCCAGTGTTACCTTAGCAGATAAGCAACTCTGCGAAAAATATGGTTGCGATGATTTTGTGGATAAACCTGTTTCATTGGAACTCTTGTGTCGTGCCTTATTTAACTATCTCGATATAGAATGGCAGATGCAAACTGATAACAAGGAATGAAAGTTCTGCCAATGATTTTAAATACGGTGACTAGTTTTTTTACTATTTGATGCACAGGTTAAAAAAATTACCGTTTGTCATTATATTGTCATATTTACTTGTTATGCTATAGATAAAAATAAAATAAAATAAAATAAAAGGAGGAAATAAATTCATGTTATCAAAAATTGATCATTTGAACGCTACTAGCATAAATGAGCAACAAAATGACAAAGCAAAAATAATTGCTGAAATAAAGTATCTGAACATGCGCCTTAAGCAAATAGGCTACAATGGTGATTGTGCCTACGAGAAAAAATTATCAAACTATTATCTGGAAACTATATCCAGGTGTCAGCAAGAACTTCGCCACCTCTCTTAAAAAATTGCCAGGAAACGCTCTTGGTGATATCCCGGTAAATCATTTTATTATCCCTCAGCTACTTTTTTGTTTATCAAAGTATAGAACGAATACTTTTGGGCAAGGCTTTTCGAGTTCGAGTATTGGTATCAAGGCAGACGTGTTGAGTCAGGGCTGTTGCTTTGAGTTGTCCAGACTGATCCAGGAAGTGATAATACAGAGTAAATTCATTATCTCTCACATCCTGAGAAAAAATATCAATGGTAATTTCTTCATTTAAAAACATGGGTGCTTTAAAGTCAGCTTCTGTATGGCTGACAGGCAGAATAAAATCGGCCTGCAGAATTTTCTGAATGGGTTGTTGATGGTGACTTAAAAAGCTTTCATAGGCATCATGTGCATAGTAGAAAATACGCGCAAAAAAAACCACTCCGGCTGCATCAATATCATGCAGGCGAGTGGTAAATGAATACTTATAGAGAGATGGTGCCATGCTTTATCTCAGGTGGTTTTATGAGTGTGTTTTCAAGCCAGGGAGCAGTAGCCAGACCATGAAATTGTTTGTTATTAATTGCGCAACACAAATAGGCAATAGGCCATAGTCCATAACCGGTTTCAATACTGCTGGTGAAGACAGTTTCAATTTTATACTCCTGAACCTGTCTGGCAAGGTGATAGGTATTGATAATACCCCCCTGTGCCATGGGTTTTAGCACCAGCCTGCGAACTGGAAATTGTACAAGGCTGCTGGTTGAAGAAAAAGATTCATCCAGAGCAAGAGCAATAGTGGTTTTACTTTGCAGGTATTGGTATTTTTTTTCATTATAAGTGGTTAATGGCTCTTCAATGCTGTCTATCTGACTAATATGTGCTTCAAGCTTGTGTTGCAAAAAACCCAGCAGCCATTCTGTCTGCTCCAGTGTCCAGCTCTTGTTTGCGTCCAGGCGGATTACAGTAGCAGGTGAAATCTGTTTCAGCAAATTGCCAAGCGCTGTGGCTTCTCTCTCAATATCGCTCAGACCAACTTTTATTTTCAGACAGCCAAAACCCTGGGCTTCAGCCTGTTTGGCACGTGTTATCAAATTAGTATCCAGTGAACCCAGCATAGCATTCACTTTTACCTCCCGGGCAGGTTCAGGATTAAGTAGTTGGGCAATATTTGTCTCGTTTAGGGTTGCAACCAGGGATAAAAGGGCAGTTTCCAGAGCAAACCGGCAGGCTGTCAAGGCCTGCATGTCTGACAATATATCAGTACCAAGAGGTTTGCCTATAAGAGAGGGTAGTTTTTTTTGTAAAAATTGCTGGGCCTGAAAAAGGTTTTCTGTACCAATTTCTGGCATAGGAGCGCATTCACCGGTTATTGAAAGTGATTTATTGATAATCAGTCTGACCAGTAAGCCCTGACGGTAGTGTATGCTTGAGTTGGATGTTTTCCAGGGAGCCATCCGCTCTTTCTGGTGAGGAGTCTTCAACTCTTTCTGGTAAGGAACTTTCAGTTTTATTGTGTAGGGAATAAGTTGATAATCTGTGACAATAAACTTATTTTGTAAAAATTTGTTCAGCAGGCAAGAGTGTAATTCAGAGAGATTCTGCATTATAAAAGTAAATCTGCTGATAATAATAAATCCCTTAATAACAAACCAAGGCATAATAACAGTGTATATACCAGTTGCAGCTGGGCTGTTCGGGCTAGTACCTGATTCAGTTCAGAAGAAATTGCCAGTTGTAAAAATAATTTAATCAGCAGTATTACCAATGGCAGGCTAAGCAAGGGAAATAAAATGGTCCATGAATATACAGGAAGCAGAGCAAATAATAACAGATAGGGGTAAACAAGCATTGCAATATAGATGTTTCGTGCAGCAGGACGCCCGGTATAGTGAACCAGCGTGAGCTTGTTTACTTTCTGGTCGCCATCCAGATCACGATAATTATTGACCAGCAAAATTGCCGCAGCCATACTGCCTATAGTACTGGCCATGATTAAAACGAATGGATTTATTGCCTGACATTGCAGGAAATAAGTGCCGCCAACGGCAGCAAAACCAAAAAAAATCACAACAAATACTTCACCCAGTGGCGAATAAGCGATGGGTCTGGGGCCGGCACTATAGCCGTATCCGCACAGAATGGCAATTAATCCTAGAATAACAATGCTCATGCCACCTATCCAGGCCAGATAGATGCCGGCAGTAAAGGCTATAACAAAGCTGATAAAGGCCCCGGATTTAATCTGCCGGGCATTTAACCAGCCTTGCTGTGTGGCACGTCTTGGCCCCAGACGTTCGGCTGTGTCTGCACCTTTTTCAAAATCCACGGCATCATTATAAAGGTTAGTGCCTATCTGAATACAGAGTGCGGAAAGCAGGATCACAAGGAAGGTGATAAATGAAAAAACACCTGAATTATGCCATGCCAAAGCAGAACCTAATAATACAGGTGTTATTGAAATGGATAAGGTTTTGGGACGGATGGCCAGCCACCAGATAGATAGACCAGGCAACTTTTTCTCAGGGACTAATGCTTTCAAAGAATGTGCTTTCAAAGAGTGTGCTTTCAAGGAATGGGCTTTCAAGGACTGGACTTATCAGGGTCTGCGTTTGTAACGGCTGAAATCAGGTGTTCTTTTTTCAATAAAGGCATTGCGGCCTTCCTGACCTTCTTCGGTCATATAAAACAGTGCTGTTGCATTTCCTGCCAGTTCCTGTATCCCTGACAAACCGTCTGTGTCGGCATTAAACGCTGATTTGAGCACTCGCAGGGCCGTAGGGGAGTGTTGCAGCATTTCCTGGCACCAGGATATGGTTTCTGTTTCCAGTTTGTCCAGGGGTACAACTGTATTGACCAGTCCCATTTCCAGAGCCTGCTGTGCATCGTATTGACGACATAAGAACCAGATCTCTTTGGCTTTTTTCAAACCAATAGTTCGAGCCATAATTCCGGCACCCAGTCCGGCATCAAAACTGCCTACTTTGGGACCGGTTTGACCAAAGCGGGCATTTTCTGCGGCAATGGTTAAATCACAGATCAGGTGTAAAACATGGCCGCCGCCAATAGCATAACCGGCAACCATAGCAACAACAGGCTTGGGCAGGGTTCTTATCTGGCGTTGTAATTCCAGTACATTAAGGTGATTAATGCCTTGGCTGTCTTTATAGCCGCCATCTTCCCCGCGAACTTTTTGATCGCCCCCGGAACAAAACGCCAGATCGCCGGCACCGGTCAGGATAATGACACCAATATTGGCATCATGATGGGCATGATGAAAGGCTGCAATCAGCTCTGCAACAGTTTCCGGGCGAAACGCATTGCGTACTTCAGGGCGGTTAATGGTGATTTTGGCTATACCGGCTTGTTCATCAGTACCATGCTCATAAAGTATGTCGGTAAAATCGTATTGGTTTACATTGTTCCAGGTCATTTGGGTTTCTACAATATAATTAAAAAATTTCTGTTCAGGAATATATAGTTCGTACTGAGGAGTAGAGTTTACTGTTCAGAGGTCTATGAGGCATGGATGCCGAATTGAAGCCTACATGATGATATGGACTTCTCTGAATAGTAAACTCTACTCCTCAGCACGGATTCATTGCACAAGAAGTCACTTAAATCTGCTTATGACATTCTACACTAGTTTTCTGATCGATAATAATTTCTACTAATTGAATACCGGACTGGGTAAATACATCGGGAAGTTTGCTTTCCAGCTCTTCTGTGCTTTCAATCCGAAGATAATCCAATCCGTACAATTTTGCACTGTGCTGAAAATCCAGACCGGTATCCGTTTTCCAGAGTTTATCAAAATCATCCAGTTGTGCTTGTGGTAAATAATTGAAAATACCACCACCGCTATTATTGAGTAACAGGATTGTAGCATTGTAACCCATGGCTGCCAGGTTTTTGCACATCAACAGGCCATTCATATCGTGATAGAAACTTAAATCACCTAGTAAGGCCACTCCATAACATTTATTATGAGACAGGCGTTTTTTGCTCTGCTGTCCATTAGCCAGAAGCCCCAAAAAAGTTGATAAGTTGCCATCTATACCGCTGACACCCCGGTTACCAAAAAAAGCCAGATTTTTTCCACTGGCAGAGGAACGAGTGATAAAGGTATCAAAGTCACGAATTGCCATAGAATTGCCGCTAAACAGGAAACTGTTATCTGGAATGGATTTAAGCAAGGCACTAATGACGTGACCTTCAAATAAAAGGGGTAAGGTTTCCAGAGTGTGTTGAATTTTATCTTCTGCTTTGCGATCAGCCTCTTGCCACTGATTCAGACAGCTTGGCTGATTGGCTTTTAGAGGATTGTTTAATAATTGTTTGCAGAGCTCGGCTGGCGATGTGTGCAACAGAGTATTGGCTTTATGGATGGGATCCAGCCACTCACCAAAGCTGTTGATCAGGATGTTGTGACACTCAAGGTGTTGCAGGTATCTCATCAGGTTTTTTGAAACCGGAAACTGGCCAAAGCGCATTACCCAGTCCGGAGTAAATGGGTTGTTATCATTATTTGAGTGCGTCAGGTGCTGTTTCAGAAAATGATCATAATTATAAATAAAGTGCGCACTGGGCGATTGTGCAAAACGCTGCATTGATAAGGGATCAAGCAGAACCGGACAATTCAGTTTTTCAGCCAGTTCGGGCAACCGTATAGCAAATTCTTTGTGTTCCTGAGTGGTTAAACGACCACAGATTATGATTCCATTACCTGTTTCCAGCTTTTGAGTCAATAATTGTAACGTTGTTTTGGCAATGGTCAATCTTGAAGTACTTGATTGAATAGCCAGTGTGTCTGTGGTAATGATTTGTTCACTCAATTGACCGATAAAGCGATTGAGTTCTTCTGCTATAAAACGCCGGGGCAGCAGGGGTTCTCTGAATGGAATATTTATATGTACCGGTCCGGGCTTTCGATTCAGAGATTTTCCATAAGCCTGCAGGGTGATCCAATTATTCTTTAACAGGGTTTCATCAGCATGTTCAAGGGAAATTGAATCACGAACATGAGAACCGAATAAAAAATTCTGATCAATGGTTTGATTGGCACCACAGTGTTGTAATTCCACTGGCCTGTCGGCTGATAATAAAAGTAATGGGGTGTAGGAGTGATTGGCCTCGACTACGGCTGGAAACCAGTGTGTGACTGCACTGCCTGAAGTGCAAATCAGGATGACCGGTTTACACTCCTGCTGTGCCAGCCCCAGGGCAAAAAAACCGGCACTGCGTTCGTCAATTTGAATCCAGGTAGTTATGTCCGGGTGTTTTTCACAGGCCAGCGCCAGTGGTGTGGAACGGGAGCCTGGTGAGATAACCGCCTGAGTCACACCGTGCAGGGCAAAGTAGTTTATCAGGCTGAATGCCCATTGATAGTTTAAGGTTCCAATATAACTCATGTTTGTTTTAAGTCTGGTATTTGACTGAATTCTTGGGATCGGATTTGTCTTGCGGAGTTAATGCCTGTATATCTACAGCATCTATCTGTTCAGGGCTAAGATGCTTTCTGGCATACTCTTTATAAATACCCGATTGTAAAAAGAGTGCAAAAAGATCGCCATCTATATGTTGATCTTTTTCCATAAAACTCATAATACGAAGGGCTTCCGAGAGCTTTTTACCTTTTTTATAGGGCCGATCGGATGCTGTGAGGGCTTCAAAAATATCGGCAATCGCCATGATACGGGCAGGTATGGACAGTTTTTCTTTACTTAATTTTCGTGGGTATCCTGTACCAATCATTGTCTCATGATGCGTTCCGGCATATTCTGGAATTTGCTGCATGTGTTCCGGGTAGGGGAGCGTTTCAAGCATTTTGATAGACATGATCACGTGTTCATTGATTTTAAAACGTTCTTCATCGGTGAGTGTACCTTTTTCTATGCAGAGATTGTAAAGTTCGCCGTAGTTGTACAGGTATTCAGGAACATCCATTTTGAAACCCTGCTTTCGGTAGCTTTCTTCGTCAAAGTTAACCCGTTCAACAAGGTGTTCCGGTCTATCACTCAATAGTGGTTCAACGGCTGGTAAAGTTTGTTCTTCAACACCCTGGTAGCGTAACAATTCTGTTTCAGAAAGTCCGATACGGTCGTTGAAATGGCGTACCCAGGTACGCTGTGCTATGGATTTAATGCGCTCTATTTTATCTTCGTCCATAAATTCGCCGCCAATATTTGCTTCGGCGAGAAAAACATAATCATTCTGCAAGGCCTGCTGTGCATCGTGTCTCCATAGCGCAAGGCTTTCCGAGTTTTCATTATTAATAAGACGTTGATAATATTCAATCTCAATATCTCTCCAGATAGCTTCAAATCGGGTTCGGATCTCGTGGATCCGGTTATAGATAGTTTCAAGCTTTGTTGCTTTGTCAACCACATACTCTGGAGTTGTCACCTTGCCGCAACGCAATCATGCAGCCAGGCACCGATCTCAAATTCCCGCCAGGCGTCACCACTCTCCAGTTTAAATTGTTTGAATACCTCTTTTTCGCTTTCGCTGACTGTTTTAGCCAGCATCATGGCAATTTCCGGCACTCGTTGACAATGGCCTCCGGTGTAGGAAGATTTGGCATCAATGGCGTCGGCGATCAGGCGGATAAAGGAGTCCATTAACTCCTGTTGTGCTTTTTGATAATCCTGGATGCTTTGTGACATGGAAACAAGTGAATCAGAGAGGTCTCTAATCTCTATAATATTTGAACTGATGGGTGTGACATTATCAAAATTCCGATCTTTTATTTTGTGATTTTGCACCATCAGAGCTTTGATAGGTTTGACGATGCGTGAGGTCAAGTAAAGAATCAGGGGAATGGTAAATAATAAAAATATGCCCGCTATGGCCAGGGAAAAGACAATTTGTTCAAGGTATGGATTGAGCATTACATCTGCATTTATAGTAATTCCCAGATGTGTGTTGCTACTCTGATCCCTGGAAAGATCAGTGACCATTGCGAACTTGTCTTCATCTTTATCTTTGTCTTTATAGCGAATAATGCGTTCTGTTTGACCCTCTTTAAGTAGTTGCGTAAGGTAGGTGTTGATTTTCTTATCTGCCGTCTGGCTATTAGACGATGCCATGACGCTGCCGTCCCTGCCAAACAGCAGCAATTCACTGCTTGGATCAATCCGCTGCTGACGGAGCAGGCCATTAAGTTTCGTTAACGAGAAATCAATAGCCAGAACCGCTTTGGAACCATTGATCACTTTGGCAAAAGTGACCCCTTTTTGCTGGAGGATGGTGAAGAAATAGGCATCAGTTCTTATGGCCTTGTCACTTTGCGAAGCCTGAATAAACCATGGTCGTTTGTTGGCCAGATAATCTGATTTTTCTGAACGTTTTGCAAGCAGGTGAAAGTTGTTGTCAAGGTAATTAAAATGGCGTGTTCTTCCATCGGCAGAACTAATGATCCTGATAACCGTCCACCGAGTGCCCTCTGGTGCTTTGAAATGCTTATGAAGATGCGCTGATATATTCATATTGATCACTTCGAAGAAGTCACCGTTTGGGTGACCGATGTACATGGCATAGATATTGGCAGAACGTTGCATATTCAGTGCGAAGCGTTTAATCGTATTACTATGGAGGGCATCCATGGGTGGCAGTGACAGGCCGGGATAGAGCTCAGTGAGATAAAGGGTATTTTTGGTGGTAGCGTCTCTGGCCTGGATATGCTGGGTTATTTTCTCGGCTGTCTGGGTGAAACTTTTATGGGCTGCCGAAATGGCCAGCTGCTGGCTGAAATAGTACTGCAATCCCATTAGCAATGCTGCCACAAGTCCGACTATGATAAGAAAATTGCTGAGAATATTGATGCGAATCGAGATGGGACGGAGCATCTTTTTCTTCCTGCTGATATAGAAGCGATGGGGTTATTCTAGCAGGTACTGGCATGCATCACAGCATTTCTAAAATGGTTTGCATTTTTAATTCAGTTTCCTGCCATTCAATCTCGGGTTCAGACTCTGCAACCAGACCGGCACCGGCAAACAAATCCACTTGCTTGTCCTTTATTAATGCACAGCGCAGCATAACAAACAGTTCGCCGTCGTGATTTCCATCCAGCCAGCCAAAAGCACCCGTATACCAGCCCCGGTGATAATTTTCGTTTTCCAATAGCCATTGTCTGGCCTCATGTGCTGGAAAACCGGCGACTGCAGGAGTGGGATGCAGGGTTTCAATGACATCAAAAAGATCATATTCAGGCATAAGCTTGCCCTGAATCGGTGTTTCCAGATGATACAGATTATGCAATTTCATCAATATTGGTGAGATCGGCATTTTCAGGGTATTGCAAAGCGGATCAAGGCGCTGATAAATATCCTGGGTAATAAAAGCGTGTTCTTTTAGTAACTTTTTACTTTCAGCTGCTTCAGGTTCTGTCTGGAAGAGTGATTGTTTGAAAAATAAGGGTAGAAAAGCGGATTTAGCGCTTGATCGGTTGTTACCCTGCTGTTTTTTTCTCTGAATTGTACCACCGATGGCGTCACTTTGAATATCAGGATGTTGTAGAGTCAACAAACGTTCAGGGGATGCTGATACGATATTCTTTCCTGACAGCTGGTAATTAAAAATAGTGCAGGCTGGATAATGCTTAGCCAATTTTTGCATCAGTCCTGGCACCGAAATGCTGTTCTGTGTTTGTAGAGACTGTTTACGGCTGGTCACCAGCTTATCTAAATTGCCTGATTTAATCTGTGTAATGGCATTGCGGCTAAGAGTTTGCCAGGAGCCTTTAGCGGATAAAGAGCCTTTAGCGGATAAAGAGCTCTCAGCGGATAAAGAGCCCTCAGCGGATGAAAAGCCTTTAGCCGGTGAAAGGCTCTCAGCGGATGCTTGCCTGGTATTTAAATTTACCCGTGTTATTTCTTTTGACAAATTTGTCAGTTGTTCCACCTGCTTCAGATAGCGGTTAAGCAGTTGTTTTATGTGCTTGAAGTTATTGTCATAGGTTGTCTGGTCGAGTTGTATATTGATCTGCAGAGACTGGCATGAATTGATTTCTTTAATCATAACAGCAGGAACCGTCAAAAGCGTATTTGGAAACTGTTCCCAGCTACCAGTCATGGGATCGTTTTCATCAAAAGCAAAGGCCAAAAATGCAATAGGCGGAATCTGTTTTTTATTAAACCATTTATTAAGTATTTTAGAATAATCGGATTTAATTGATTTTAAGCGATTGCTGCCTTTTGCTTGCAGGGTCAGAATTGAGCCCAGGCCGAGTAAGGAAAATCCGCTATCCGGTTTTGTCAGGAAAAAACTTTCATTCATAGTCGCTGCAATGAGAGGTACAGACTGTTCTATCGGTGTTTGTAGACTGATATAGCCAAAGTCAGTTCTTTCCTGCTGTGTATTAGAATCAAGAAGTGCCAATTGTGCTTTTAGTGAACCCATTAGTGAATCAATCATTCGATACCAATGTGCTGTTTTATCACTGCGGGATTTCAATATATAGAAGACTCAAATGCCAGTTATAAATAGCGAAAGTATTTTTTACCCAAACAACTTGAAAATGCAGGTTTCAGCAAACCCATAAGTTCGTTCTTCGGCGTTATGAAGTCTTTAAATAGGTTGGCTATTCATGCGACTTCATGCCTTGAACAACAAACTTATGGACTCACTGAATTCCTGCATTTTCAAGTAGTTTGGGTATAGCTGATGTTAAATAACCGGGAATTATCCTGGTGCAAAACTGTGATTCAAATTTAAAATCAGCTTAAATTATATACATAACGGCCTTTATTTAGCTAGAAAAATGGCTTTTGATATAGATCAAGGTTATTAATATTTGTTGGCTTTATATTCACCTGTAAATAAAACTGTGTCATATGCCGCACTTTATATTGTATATGCCATAGAAAGTGCTAGTCTGTAGAGACAGTTTTCTTCTTTTTATAAGAACAGCTTTAACCAGAAAAGGGTGCAAATATATGAAAATAATAAGCAAGAGCGCTGTCTCATTGCTAGCTGGTGTCAGCATTTCTATCGGTGCAATGTCCAGTGCTACCGCTGCGTCTTCGCTTGAAGATGTGATGAAGGCCAGAGGTCTGACCCAGAAGGATTTGCTAGCAGCGGCAAAGACCTACACCCCAACGGGTGGACGTGATGAGTACATCGCAGTCAGTTCAGGTGGACAAAGTGGACAGCTAATAATCTACGGCATTCCTTCCATGCGTATTTTAAAGTATGTTGCTGTTTTCACACCAGAACCCTGGCAGGGTTATGGTTTTGACGATGAATCCAAGAAAGTATTGGCACAAGGTCAGATACACCCAACTGAAATAACCTATGGGGATACTCATCACCCGGCATTTTCAGAACAAAATGGTGATTATGATGGCAAGTATGTTTTCATCAATGATAAAGCCAATCCACGTATTGCTGTTATTGATTTGCACGATTTTGAAACCAAACAGATCGTTGTTAACCCTATTTTTAAATCATCTCATGGTGGTGCTTTCGTATCCTCTAACACAGAATATGTTATTGAAGCAGCACAGTATCCCGCACCTTTTGAAAATATTTATGTGCCACTGGAAGATTTTAATGAGAAATACCGTGGCGGCATGACGTATTGGAAATTTGATTATAAAATAGGACGCCTGGTTCCTTCAGAATCTTTTTCCGTAGAAGCACCTCCATACAGTCAGGATTTATCAGACTTTGGTAAGGGACCTTCTGAAAGCTGGTCTTTTACTAACTCTTTTTGTTCTGAACGTTATGTTGGTGGTATTGAAAAAGGACGCCCCCCCTATGAGGCGGGTTGTTCGCAAAAAGACACCGATTTTCTTCACGTTGTTAACTGGAGAAAAGCTGCAGAGCTGGTTAAAGCCGGTAAAGCGAAGAAAATTAATGGTCATGATGTCCTGATGATGGATACTATGGTCGAGAACAATGCTTTGTTCCTGATCCCTGAACCAAAGAGTCCTCATGGTGTTGATGTTTCACCTGATGGTAAATACATCATTGTTTCTGGTAAGTTAGACAGTCATGCTTATGTTTATGATTTTGCTAAAATTCAGAATGCCATTAAAAACAAAAAGTTTGAAAGCAAAGATCCTTATGGTATCCCCATTATTGGTATGAAAGATGCTTTGCATAAACAGGTAGAGCTTGGGCTTGGACCTTTACACACCCAGTATGATTCTAAAGAATGTGTGGTTTATACTTCTTTATATGTTGATTCCATGGTGGCTAAATGGGATTACTGTGAAGGTAAGGTTCTCGATAAGATAGCTATTCACTATAACATTGGTCACTTAATGACTATGGAAGGTGATACGGTTTCTCCAGATGGTAAATACCTGGTTGCTTTGAATAAACTGGCCATTGACCGCTTTAACCCTGTGGGTCCTTTGCATCCTCAGAATCACCAGCTGATTGATATCAGTGGTGACAAGATGGAATTGCTCTACGATATGCCTTTGCCTCTGGGTGAACCGCACTATGTAGCAGCTATTAAGGCGGATAAACTGAAGCCTGGGGTACGGTATAAGTCGGGCTGGAACTCTCGTGAAGATAAGCGTTCTGAGTTTAAAACTCGCGCGGGTCGTGAGAAGACAACTCGCAGCTGTGATGCTAGTGGTCAATGTAAAGTTGTTGTGAATGGTACAACTATTCGTTCACATATTACACCTGAAACCATTGAAGCTGAAGCAGGCGATATCATAGAACTGCATCTGACCAACCTGGAGCGTGCAGAAGATGAAACGCATGGTTTTGCTATCTATGCTCACAATGTGAATTTGTCGCTTGAGCCTGGTAAAACGGTTAGTGCCACGTTTAAAGTTCATAAAGAAGGTGTCTATCCATACTACTGTACTGAATTCTGTTCAGCACTGCATTTGGAAATGGAAGGTTATCTGTTAGTTAAACCTAAGGGCTATAAAGCGAAAGCGGGTAGTGTGAAGGAAGGTCAGGCCTACACTAAAGCTGACTTTGACAAGCAGGTTAAGACTAATAATGATACTCAGGCAGTCATTAACTCGGTAGTTGGTTATATTACCAGCACCAACTATAAAGACTTCCCGCCTGTTGTTTCTCTGGTTGAAGATGCGACTGACCAATTAGGTTTCGCAGACGAAGCTAAGAAGAAGTCTGAAGCGGCTGTAGCTAAGAAAGACTGGCAGAATGCGACGCTTTGGGCTGGTCAACACTGGCAATATCAGGTTAAAGCGGCAGATATTGGTCTGAGAGCCAAAACTTATCTGGAAGAACATGATGCGAAGGTTATTAAAAAATAACTCTATCTTCATCTAGACTAAATAAGGAGGGGGAGCAAATTGGTTCCCCCTCCTTTGTTTTGCTAAGCTAAAAACTGTATGATATAACGCACAGTGATGTATTGAATCTCACTTGATTCAGCAAGCGTTAAGCTATATTGATGTACGCTGAACAGGAACGCTAATATTTAAAGAGAATGTTTAAAGAGAGTGTTCACATAAATGTTCAACACAAATTTCAAATAGAACAAATCTAGGAAAAACTATGAAAAAATTAACTCAATTTGTAATGGCTGCTGCCTGTGCTGGCGGTATTGGTTTTGCTTCAAGTGCAGTTGCTTTGGACGGTGGTGCATTGTACATGGATCCAACCAAGGGCGGTTGTTCCGCCTGTCATGGTAAGGATGCCAATACTCCCATTATGCCAAGCTATCCTAAGTTAGCTGGTCAAAATGCAGATTATGCTTTTAACCAGATGAAAGATATTCAGAGTGGAAAAAGAAATAATGGTATGACTGCTGCTATGAAAGGCATCACTCACCTGACCACAGATGAAGAGAAAAAAGCAATAGCGGAATGGCTTTCCAAGCAGTAATAAATTGCTTGTCTGAGATGGGCATCGAACCAAGTCCATCTCTTAAGGGTCTGATCAAGTTAAAGATTATTGAATATTAGAAAGTGTTGATGTTTATCAAGGTATTCAGGTCTTTGATGTGAAAGAATATCGCCAGTTTAAATTGTTAGTTAAATGCTTGTTGTTAACACTTATAGGGGAGTTTACCTGAAATGAAATTGAAATCAGCAATTAGTATGCTGGCATTCTCAACAGCTATTGCTGTGAGTGGCTTTGCTTTAGCATCTTCACAATCCGATGGGCATGCCAAAGCAGCAGGCTGGAATAAAGGTGGTGGTGAACAGGATGCTGCATTGCATTTAACACCGGATGTGGAAAATGGTCTGGATGTTTATGAAGTCTGTTCTGCCTGTCACTTGCCAGAAGGCTGGGGTACAAAAGAAGGTACATTCCCGCAATTAGCCGGTCAGCATCGGGGAGTTCTTATCAAGCAGTTGGCTGATATCCGTGCCTTGAACCGAGATAATCCAACCATGTATCCTTTTGCACTACCAGAATCCATTGGTGATGAACAGGCCATTGCTGATGTCGCTGAATATATTCAGAAGCTTAAAATGAATCCTGATAATGGCAAAGGACCCGCTACCGCGGATCTGGCGAAAGGTAAAAAACTTTATGCAGATAACTGTGTGAAATGTCATGGCGAAATTGGTTTAGGTGATGCGGAAAAATTCTATCCAAAAATTATCGGTCAGCACTATAATTATATGATTAGACAATTTGAATGGATCCGAGATGGCAAACGTCGCAATGCCAATCCAGATATGGTTGAGCAGATTAAAGGCTTCTCAGACCAGGACATGATCGACGTAATCAGTTATACCGCCAGCATTCCTGTGCCAAAAGAAGATTTAGCACCATCAAAGGATTGGCTAAATCCTGATTTTGATTAGTACTTTAGAAATTTCAATTTCGTTTAGTACTATAGAAAATTTATTTTTGTAATAGTACTTATCCTTTAGGGCAAAATACTTATCCTAGGAGCCTGTCCGAGAATAGAAGTCGTAGCGAGGGAAAGCTGTTTTGAGTCAGATTTTTCTATCATTTGAAGCCAATAGTTGTTCTA
>RCNG010000245.1_pt1 | contig 23505 bp, 20 predicted proteins | sample 2041371 | NCBI WGS metagenome assembly RCNG01 (sample SAMN09708227, study PRJNA481090) | Marine sediment metagenome, whole genome shotgun sequencing project. | biome: marine sediment; feature: ocean; material: sediment; isolation source: Sewage treatment plant 1 marine sediment (STP1) ... | reverse complement strand
CATCTGCCCGGGGTCAGCATTCTCCAGAACGGCCCTCCCGGATCCGAGACCCGCTATTCCGTGGACGGCAGGACCATCAAGGGGATGACCCTGCTCGTAAACGGCGTGCCTTACAATGATCCGTACAACGAGGACCCTCTGGCGAGGTTCCTTACTCTCTCAAGGGTACGCTGGGTGGAAGTGATCTACTCATCTTCTCCTTCGCTGACCGGCAGGGCCGAATCGGGAAGCGTGATAAATATCGTTATCGAAGAGGGGGGAAGGGAACCCCCGGTGGCGGCCGGTGATTTCACGTGGGGAGCGAACGGCCGTAAATCGCGCAAGGCATGGTTCTCATCACCCGACGCTTTCATCAACGGCACGATAGCGTACGACGAGTACATGCAGGATTTTTTCGAATCGGTAGTCGATGATCCGACCGCCCTGGTCGGAGAATACAACTCGAGATCGGTACTGCTCGACCTGACGCTAAGGGGGAAGGCGGGCGACAGGGTGCTGGTCAGGTTGAGGACATTCGAGGACACCTACAACGGAACGCGGAACTGGCCCTATATCCGAGACTCTCTTATACCGCCTGAGAGCGTGAGGAACAGCGGGCTCGATTCTGAGATCAGGTACGTGAGGAGCGGCGTCGAGGTATCACTGAGGCAGCGTATGGTCGAGATGGACAGGAGAACCGGGATGACTTCGGGCCTCGTTTTCGGGGGCGCGGTCACCTGGCATGGCTTCGCCGGTTCGACCGCTATAAAGAGTTTCGTTTCCGCGGAGCGTGCCGCGTTCGAGAACATCCTTTTTCGTATTCCTTTCTCCCCTGATGTCGATCGTTTCGAAGGCGGGATCACTGCCGGCGGAGACGCCGGAGCCTTCCGGTGGAGAGGCGGCGTCTCGGCGGGAACCATGACCGGATCGGGGTTCTACGCCGGTGGAGAGGCTGCCCTTTCGAGGGGGAACGAGAGAGGCCTGTACCAGACACTCATAGTCGCGAGGCGCGTCCGTACACCGACGACGGAGGAACTCTACCAGCCCGAGCTTCCTTACCTTCCGAACGCGGACCCCCTGAGCACTGCCGGGAATCCCGGACTCTCTCATGAAACGTCTAACGAGATATCGCTCGCTCTTGGTTACGGGACAACGGTGACGACGGACCTGTTCGCCAGATTCGAACGGAGCAGGATAATCCTCGAGGGTTCCGATCCCTCGGTATATATGTCTGATGGAAGTGACGACGTCTTCGGGCTGCGCGCTTCTCTGAGAGGCGGAGGTTCGATCGGGGTCGCGTCCTTCGATTACCACTGGCGCCTGACGGGATACTGGTTCGCCGACAGGGCCGAGATAACACCGGGCGTTCCCGAGTATCACGCCCACGGGGGGCTCTGGCTGAGCCGCCCATCGTTCAAGAAGACGGAACTCTTCACGATCGGTGTGTTCGCCTCGGATACGGGGAGCCGCCTCTTCCCCGGAACCGAACTGGGTCGCTACGCTCTTCTTGATCTTTCTGTCTCGATGACTATCATGGGCGCAATCGCGAAGTTCGAGATGAAGAATGTTCTCGACGAAAAATATGAGACAGTGCCGGGGATGTACATGCCCGGCTCACACTACCGCTTCGGAATAAACTGGCGGCTCTTCGACTGACAAGGTCCGTCGGCTGCGCAACCTCTTCTGATGGCAGAAAATCCAACATAAGGTAAACGATTCTGGACACCGTTCCCGTCATTTCGGGCGCCGGGACAGACTTGCAATCTGCGAATCCCCATGCAAGCTGCATCCGGTCGGGGCTCTGCCGGCGATTGGATGCAGGGCCGGTTGATTTCCCGATAATCCGCTGTAGAAAGGACTTTTCGAAGCAGTCGGATTTTTATCATTCTCCTCGCTCAGGTACTGCGTGGACCCCGATTCCATTCTGAAAGCCGTTGACTATCAGTCCGTTAACCTGCCTGCCGGACCGTGGCATGCTTATTGCGGTCAAGAAGGTGAAATTAAGGGCTGAAGTATTATTTCAGGCAAAATAACGCTCACGACTGCATAGAGTGGATGAGGATTTGCATCAGGTTCGTGAGGATTGAAATCCGGGCGGAGGAAGTCCTTGAATGACAATATAGCTAACCAGCTGATCGAGTCGAGTCTGATCAGCCAGGACCAGCTCGAACTGGCTCTTTCGGAGCAGGGGCAGTCCGGCGGCAGTCTCGGCTACAACCTGGTAAAGACGGGAGCGATCTCAGAGAAAGCATTCTCCGAGTTCCTCTCGCAGCAGTACCAGGTACCCGCGGTCGACCTCGACGAGCTCGAGGCGGAGGAGCACTCCGTCGAGCTTATCCCGTCAGAGGTCGCGACCAAGTTCCAGGTCGTACCCATCTCCAGGGAAGGCAGGGTCCTTACTCTGGCGATGGCCAATCCCGACAATATCTTCGCTATCGATGACATCAAATTCATCACCGGTCTCGAAGTACGTCCGGTGGTCGCCACCGAGACGGCTATCAAGAGAGCGATCGACCGGTTCTACGATTCGGCCGACTCGCTTGCCGAAGTGATGCGTGATATCGAGGACGAAGACTTCGAGATCGTCGAGGAGATGGAAGATGACATGGGGCTCGAAGAGGCGCAGAACGAGGCCGCCCCGGTAGTAAAGCTTGTAAACTCACTCATATCAGATGCTGTGAACAAGGGCGCCAGTGATATTCATATCGAGGCGTTCGAGAAGATGATGAGGGTCCGGTTCAGGATAGACGGCCAGCTGCACGAGATGATGCAGCCCCCGATCAAGATGAGAGGCGCGATAACATCTCGTCTGAAGATCATGGCAGAGCTCGATATCGCCGAGAAGCGGGTACCGCAGGACGGCCGTATCAAGATCAGGATCGGCAAAAAGAAGATCGATCTTCGTGTCAGCACTCTTCCCACGATCTTCGGCGAGAAGATCGTTATGCGAATCCTCGACAAAAGCAACCTCCAGATAGATCTTACCAAGCTCGGATTCCAGCCGGAAGCGCTGGAGAAGTTCCTCGAGGCAATCGAATCGCCGTACGGCATGGTGCTCGTAACCGGTCCGACCGGTAGCGGAAAGACTACTACTCTTTACTCCGCCCTTCACAAGATCAACCTTCCGCACCACAACATCATGACCGCCGAGGATCCGGTCGAGTACAACCTCGAGGGGATCAACCAGGTAAACGTTCACGAGGAGATCGGACTGACCTTCGCGGCGGCTCTCAAGGCGTTCCTTCGCCAGGATCCGAACATCGTGATGGTCGGTGAGGTCCGAGACCTCGAGACCGGATCTATCGCGGTAAAAGCGGCGCTCACAGGTCACCTTGTGCTGAGTACCCTTCATACAAACGACGCGCCCAGTACGATCAACAGGATGATCGATATGGGAGTCGAACCGTTCCTCGTAGCGAGTTCGATCAACCTGATCCAGGCGCAGAGGCTTATCCGCCGGCTGTGTGACAACTGCAAGAAAAAGGAAGAGATCCATTCGGAAGTCATGCGTGAACTCGGCATTGAGGATGAACCGCCATTCGATATCTTCGAGCCCGTCGGCTGCCCTAAATGCAGCAACACGGGATACAAGGGCAGGACCGGCCTTTACGAGGTCATGCCTATATCGAACGAGATCAGAGAGATGATACTCAACAGATGTTCGTCGATGGAGATAAAGGAACAGGCCGTCAAGGAAGGCATGCTGACACTCCGCATTGACGGCGTCGAGAAACTGAAGGCTGGCTGGACCTCCGTTGAAGAGGTTCTCAGAGAGACGACTAACCAGTAGGGGAAAAGGAACAATATGCTGAATCTCAGAGATCTGTTGCAGGAGATGATAGACAAAAATGCGAGCGATCTTCATATTACGGCGGGCGTTCCGCCCATGCTGAGAGTAGACGGTGTCATGCATGGGACATCCCATCCGGTCGTTACACCGGAGTTCGGCAAACAGATCGCATACAGCGTTCTTACTGATGAGCAGCAGAAGCGGTTCGAGAATGACAAGGAACTGGATTTCTCATTCGGGGTTCAGGGGCTCTCGAGGTTCCGAGCCAACGTATTCCAGCAGAGAGGCGTGACGAGCGTCGCTATCAGGCAGATCCCGTTCGAGATCCTCGAGTTCAAGGAACTCGGCCTGCCTCCGATCGTCAGCACGTTCGCCGAGAAACAGAAGGGCCTCGTCCTGGTGACCGGTCCGACCGGTTCCGGTAAATCGACGACTCTTGCTAGCCTGATCGACAAGATCAACAGAGAGCGTTATGCTCATGTGATCACGATCGAGGACCCGATCGAGTATATCCATCAGCACAAGAACTGCATCGTAAACCAGCGGGAAGTAAAGGCTGATACACACGATTTCGCCACGGCACTCAAGCATGTCCTCAGGCAGGACCCCGATGTCATCCTTATCGGTGAGATGCGCGATCTCGAGACGATGTCTGCCGCTCTGACTATCGCGGAGACGGGCCATCTCGCTCTCGCGACTCTTCATACCAACTCGACCTTCGAATCGATAAACAGGATAGTCGACGCTTTTCCGGCAGCCCAGCAGGGACAAGTCCGAGCTCAGCTAGCGTTCGTACTCGAGGGAGTCGTTACGCAGCAGCTTATCCCGCACGCCTCAGGTAAGGGCAGAGTCATGGTCTGTGAGGTCATGGCCTGCACGCCGGCGATCCGTGCGACGATACGAGACGATAAAGTACACCAGATATACGGCCTGATGCAGGCTGGGCATAAATTCGGAATGCAGACGATGAACCAGGCCCTGTTCCAGGCTTTCTGCGACAGGAAGATCACGAAGGAAGAATCGCTGCGACGGAGCAGTGATCCTGTCGAACTTCAGCAGATGATGGGCGATGGGCCCGAAAGCGGCGTGCAGCAGCGCAACCGTGACTATCAGTTCAAGAAGTAATTTTTAAGGGGGAAACCGATGGCGACCACATTCCTTTGGAAGGGAAGAACGCCGACGGGCGAAGTTCTTTCCGGCGACTATCAGTGCGAAAACAAGCAGGAGCTGATCAATCACCTGCGTAAACGCAAGATCATTATTACTTCGATCAGGCACAAGCCGAAGGATCTCCAGATCAACTTCGGCATCGGGAACAAGATCACGGTCAAGGACATGGGGATCTTCACGCGGCAGTTCGCGACGATGATCAACGCCGGTCTGCCGATGGTCCAGTGCCTTGATATCCTGTCGAGCCAGATCGAGAAGCCCAACTTCAAGAAGGTCGTCTCAGATGTCATGTCGGATGTAGAGTCCGGTTCTACCCTGGCAGACGCGATGCGCAAGCACAAGTGCTTCGGCGACCTGTTCACAAACATGATCGACGCCGGTGAGGCCGGCGGTATCCTCGACCTGATCCTCAACCGCCTGGCTGTCTACCTTGAGAAAGCCGATGCGTTGAGGCGAAAGGTCAAGGGCGCACTGACCTATCCGACGATCGTTTTCTGCGTCGCCACCGGTGCGACGGTCTTCATGCTCATGTTTATTATCCCGACCTTTGCCAAGATGTTCAGCGACTTCGGCGGCGAGCTCCCGATGCCGACGATGCTCGTAATGATGCTCAGTAACTTCCTGCGGGCCAACTGGTGGCTGCTGCTGGGCACCATGGTCGGAGGCTTTATAGGATTTAAACGGTACTACGCTACGGAGAGTGGACAGTACAGGCTGGACAAGGTCCTGCTTAACTTCCCCATCCTCGGTAACGTCGTCCGCAAGGGCGCCGTGGCGAGGTTTACCCGTACGCTCGGTACACTCATCGCCAGTGGTGTGCCCATTCTCAACGGACTCGAGATCACGGCCAGAACGGCCGGAAACAAGGTCCTCGAGAGGGCGATCATGGAGACGAGACAGAGCATCAGTGAGGGTAACACTATAGCCGAGCCGCTCAAGGCCTGCGGCGTGTTTCCACCGATGGTAGTCCAGATGATCTCCGTAGGAGAGCAGACGGGCGCCCTCGACGAGATGCTCGACAAGATAGCTGATTTTTATGACGACGAGGTTGACTCGGCAGTTGAGGCCCTTACAGCCGCCATCGAGCCGATAATGATCGTTGTAATGGGTGCGGTAGTCGGAGGAATGCTTATAGCTATGTACCTTCCGATGTTCAAACTCGTTACTGTCGTCGCCGGCTAGTCCCGGCGACCCCGGATTCCGGGGGGAGAAGATGTTTACACCGCGTGCACTATTGGATTCTGACGAGTCAAGCGCCAGAAAGCTGGTCTACCTGCGGATGGTCGTGTCCACCATGATAGTCGGTGCGACCATCATGGTCCTCCAGAGCGAGGACAGGCCGCTGACGGTGACGGCGATGTGTGGATTGCTCGGCGTGATATACCTCAGCGCAGGTGCCGTATTCTTTGCGCTCAGGGCCGGAGTCAGTCTTAAGACCATCGTCCAGACGCTCGTGGCACTTGATATCTTCGTTGTGACAACACTCCTGCACTTCAGCGGCGGAGTCGGTTCGTTCTTCGCTGTCCTCTATATACTTCCGATCATCGTAAGCGGTGAATACTTCGGTATCCGCGGTGGGATATTGACGGCCCTCTTAGTGTCATGTGCCTACATGGCCTACATGGTCCTTGAGCTGAAAGGCATCCTCATTCCCATGGGCGGGGGATGGGTTGCCGACATCCACTCCGGTGGCATCGCCAGGGCGCTTCTTAGAGGCTATCTCAACGTGGCCGTTTTTGTCTTTACCGGCATTGTGAGCGGCTATGTCTCTCATCGCCTGCAGCACAAGCACAAAGAAGTCTCAGACAGGGAAAAAGAGATAAGACAGATCAGGCTCGACACCGACAGCATCCTCGACAACATGAGCAGCGGACTTATCGTGGCCAATACGGAAGGATCGGTCCTAACCGTGAATCCAGCGGCGGAATCGATCCTGCAGCTCGATAGTAGTGTGGAACTGGCTGGCTTGAACGTATTTGACGCTTTCCCCAATATATCCGTCCTTGCTGAAGAACTGGATCTGGCTTTACGCAAAGGGAACCCGAGGCAGCGTCACGAGATCGATATCGTCAGGGCCGACGGTTCCAGGGCACAGCTCGGCATCAGCATATCTCTGTTGAAAGATGAGCAGGACGGGACCAAGGGAGTGATCGCTATCTTCCAGGACCTGTCCGAAGTCAAGGAGATGCGTGAGAGGATCAGGCAGGCGGACAGAATGGCTGCCGTAGGCGAATTGTCCGCGGCCATCGCACACGAGGTCCGTGCTCCGCTGGCCTCGATCAGTGGATCGATCGACTTGCTAAAGGATGAGATAGACGGGCTCACCGGCGACAACGCCGAACTCATGGATCTGATCATAAGAGAATCCGAGCGCCTGGACAGGATCATATCCGATTTTCTCGAATATGCAAGACTTCGGAGGCCTTCCTTCTCGTCATCCAACATCAGCAGATGCCTCACTGAGGTCGCGATGCTGCTCAGGAACGCTGTCCCTTCAGGAGAAGGCATAGAGATCGAGGTCGACAGCAATATGGAGGACCCGAAGATCTTCGCTGATGAGGAGCAGATACGGCAGATCCTGCTCAATCTGGGAAACAATGCCTGCGAAGCGATGAATTGCGGCGGAAGGCTGACCCTTTCCGCACGCAAAACCGTTCACCGGTTCTCAGAGGACAGGACCGAAGAGGAATGTGTCGAGGTCAGGTTCCATAACGACGGACCGGCTATTCCCGAGGATGTACTTCCACACATATTCGAACCTTTCTTTACCACGAGACAGGGAGGAACCGGGCTGGGCCTCGCGATCGCGGCGCGTATCGTCGAGAGCCATTCCGGTCTTATAGATGTCCGCAGCTCGGAAGATGGAGGGACGGAGTTCATCGTCATCCTGCCCGAGCGGCACTACGTTTTCGAACAGACTGAAGAAGATATTGCAAACGAAGAAGAGTTCGCGATGGTCTGATCCGCCGATGGCGGATGACCGAATCGCTTAACCCGGGGGTTACTGATAAATGGCGGGCGAAAAGATCCTGATTGTCGACGATGAGAAGAGTATGTGCCAGTACCTTTCTATCATGCTCAAGAAGGAGGGGTACAAGGTAAAGACCGCTTCGGACGGGAACCAGGCTGTGAAAGAGGTCAGTGAATCGAACTTCGATGCCGTTATCACCGATATCCGGATGGAGGGCATGGACGGGATAGAGCTCCTTGCCGCCGTCAAGGAGATCGATTCCAGCATCCCGGTGATAATAATGACGGCCTACGCCTCCCAGAAGACGGCGATAGAGGCCCTCAACAACGGAGCTTTCCATTACCTGATAAAACGGGCGGCGAAGAATGACCAGATAAAGATGGTCATCCGCAACGCCCTCGATGTCCACAGGGTAAAGAGCGAGAACAAGTTCCTCAAGAAACAGATCAAAAGCAATTCAGATTTCAAAGAGATCATCGGCAAGAGCGAGGAGATCCGCAAGGTATTCACCCTCGTCGATAAGGTGGCCGATACAGACAGCACTATCCTCGTCTGCGGAGAGAGCGGAACGGGTAAGGAACTGATCGCCAGGGCGATTCATTACAGGTCGCAGCGCGCACCGAGCCCCTTCGTATCGATCAACTGCGGCGCCCTGCCGGAGAACCTCCTCGAGAGCGAGCTCTTCGGACACGTGAAGGGAAGCTTCACAGGCGCTATCAAGGATAAGGACGGCCTCTTCAAGGTAGCCAGCGGCGGCACCTTCTTCCTCGACGAGGTAGGAGAGACCTCGCCGGCGATCCAGGTCAAGCTGCTCAGGGTCCTGCAGGAACGCGAGATCATCCCTGTCGGGGGAACATCGCCGATAAAGGTAAACGCGAGGCTGATCGCCGCGACGAACGCCGACCTGGAGAGGGGGGTGCAGGAGGATACATTCAGGGCAGATCTTTATTACAGGCTCAATGTGATCCCTATAGTGATCCCGCCCCTGCGTCACAGGCGCGATGATATACCCCTTCTTGTCGAGCATTTCCTCGAGAAGGCATCGATCAAGACGGGGGATAAGAAGAGTATTACAAAGGAGGCCATGAATCTCCTTACCGAGTACGAGTTCCCCGGGAACGTCCGTGAACTCGAGAATATCATGGAAAGGGCCGTCATCCTCCAGGAGGGCGAGCAGGTCGACGTAGAGGACATGCCTGACAAAGTCAGGTCGAGAGCCTGCAGTAGGCGCAGCCTCAGCCTCGACAAGGCCCAGATGACACTCGAGGAACTGGAGAAGGAGTACCTCATCTCTGTGCTGGAGGAGACCAACTGGCAGAAGAAGAAGGCCAGCTCGATCCTCGGCATAAACGCTTCCACGCTGTACAGGAAGATCCAGAGATACGGCCTCGAGCGAGAGATGATGATGAAGGCATAAGACGCCCTTTCCCGGCGTTTTGAAAGGTAGAGATGAAACAGGTGAATTCTTGCAAAGTGAAACGCAATCGGGCAGTTGCGCACGTCAACGCCCCTTTACAGGGCTGCGGTAGGAGGCCGTAAAACCCTGTAAAACAAGCCGATGACGTAAGTGAAATGCTGACCGCAGGTTGGCACAGAAGATGCATGAAAGTCCCCGAGCCCCGAACCCGATGGCGGGGCACAAGGACGAGATCAACGGTCCTTGCGGACCGTAAGACCGATGGACTGGAGTCGAAAGGCTCCAACAATTGTACCAGGAGGTGCAAGATGAATAACAAGGGTTTCACCCTTATCGAGCTGATGATCGTTGTGGTCATCATCGGTATCCTCGCTGCTATCGCTATCCCGAACTTTATCAACATGCAGGCGAGGGCCAAAGAAGCCTCCGTCAAGTCGAACTGCCATACCGTGCAGCTCGCTGCTGAGGATTTCGCTGTACAGAACGACGGTGTCTATGCCGCTAACGTTGGCGTCGACGCTGCTCCTAACGGTGACGCGATCGCCGATATGCTCCCTGGTGGAGCGCTTCTGGAGAACCCGTTCACCAAGGCTGCTACCGAGCCTGTCGACGCTGCTGCGGCGACTTCCGGTCAGACTGGCTACCTGCCGATAGCTCTGAACGCTGTCAACATCGGCTACTCGATTACCGGTTGCGGTAAAGACGCCGGTACGACGGTCATAACGCTGACCTCCGGTCAGTAGAGATCGTAGTCAACTAGACGACACAGGGGCGGCTCACGCGGGCCGCCCCTTTTTTTGTGCTTACGGTACGAAATCTGCAATTTCCCCCCAAAGAATGATATTCAGGGCCCGGATGTCCGCTTACAGGGCAGCCGGTGGTACTTTTTCTGCCATCAAGAGGCAGTAGAAGGGGCAGTAAAATGGAAGTTCTCCAGGTAGACGGTGTGAAGAAATCTTTCCGGGGCGACATGTCGTTCGTCTCGCGAGAGGTTCTTCACGGTGTTTCATTATCTGCGGGCGCCGGCGAGATACTCGGTTTTCTCGGGCCTAACGGCGCGGGCAAGACGACGACGATAAAGATCATTCTCGGGCTTCTCAGGCCCGATGCCGGCTCGATAGAGATATTCGGAAGATCTATAGGTGACGGGCACTACCTCAACAGGGTCGGATATCTTCCTGAGCACCCCTACATATATCCTCACCTGACGCTGACCGAGTTTCTGCGTTTCTGTGCCGATCTCAGCGAAGTCCCGGCCCGTGACGCAGCTGCAAGGGTAGATAAGGTTATCACGCTCACTGGACTCGAGGAGCACGCCGCGAGGAGAACCAAGGGATTCTCGAAAGGCATGCTTCAAAGAGCCGGCCTCGCCCAGGCGGTCCTTCACGATCCCGACCTTCTTATCCTCGACGAACCTTTCTCGGGCCTCGATCCGATCGGCAGGAAGACAGTAAAGGATATCCTTCTCGATCTGAAGAGCAGGGGAAAGACGATCTTCTTCTCATCACATATTCTTCCAGACATGGAAGCGCTCTGTGACAGGGCCTGCATCATCAATGAAGGAACGATCACAAAAATTGTCAGCCTGGCCGAAGTATTCCGGATCGGCGAGGGAATGGTCGAGATTACAGCGAGGGGATGTGCTGTCTCTGAGCTCGATCCTGTCTCCAGTTACCTTGATTCGGTTGCGGTCAACGGAGAAGAAATATTCCTAGTCGTGAAGAAACATGAGCTCGTACGTACGGTCGTTCAGCATCTGTACAACAGCGGAGCCGAGATCCTGAAAGTATCAAACTATCATCCGTCGCTTGAAGACGTGTTTATGAATGAAATAAACGGAAACAGAAATGTTAAGAATACGACTGCAGCGGGAAAACAGTACGCCGGGCAGATGACGGGTGGTGGTGAGCAGTGAGAAAGATTTGGAGCGTCGCGCTCAATACATACAGGGAATCGGTGAGGGAGAAGCTTCTCTACCTCGTGATCATCTATGCGCTCGCCCTGATAGTGAGTGTATTTATCCTTTCTCCTCTTTCGGTGGGAGCCGAGAAGGGGAAGATCGTGACCGATGTGGGGCTGGCCGGGATCTCGATACTGGGTATCCTGACAGCGATAATCGTCGGAAGTAATCTCGTCCACAAGGAAGTAGACAAGAAAGCGGTCCTGATGGTCCTCACCAGGCCGGTATCGCGCGCCGGGTATCTCATCGGCAAGTTTGCCGGTGTGACCCTGTCGCTGCTGAGCCTCGTCAGTATCATGACGGTGGTTCTTGTTGTTATGATGCTCGTCGGGGGAGCACCGCTGACTCCAGCGGTATTCATGGCTATAGGCCTCTCAATAATAGAGATCGGACTTATCATATCCGTGATGATCTTCTTCAGCACATTTACGTCTCCCCTGCTGACATCCTTCTTTACGATATGCATTTTCGTCACGGGAAGCCTCAGCGGCGACCTGAGACTCTTCGCACAGAAGTTCGGTGGGAAGATGATGAACTATGTGATGGACGTACTGTATTTCACGCTTCCGAATCTGAAGGTATTCAATCTCCGTCACGAAGCGGTCCATGGTCTGAGATACTCGTCAGTCGAGATCCTTCTACCGGCCGCATACGGGATTGTATATACCGCTGCGATGCTCTATTTCGCCTGGCTCGTTTTCAGGCGCAGGGAGTTCAGCTGATATGATAAGGACAATTGTCAGGATATTCTTTTTCGCGGTAGCCGTCTCTTCGGTAATACTGCTTGCGAACATGATAGAGCCTATCCTTGATGGAAAGGCGCACGACGATGTTCAGTATCTCCCATCGAGCGAATTCATGAAGATCGCTTCCCTGGGATACAGGGAACTCGCTGCTGATCTTTACTGGTTCAGGGCGATTCAGTATTACGGCGGCTACAGGCTGGACCAGAACGACATCCACCTGTTCAACCATCTCGCGGATATGATCACCGACCTGGATCCAAATTTCATCGGGGCCTATAAGCTCAGTGCTATTGTGATAACCGAGGATCTCGGTAATTTCCCGGCCGCGAAAAATCTGATGGAAAAGGGACTCAAGAATAATCCCGACGACTACTGGCTCACCTTCGAGATGGGATTCCTCTATTTCCTCCAGGGCCGGGACTACAGAGAGGCAGAGAAATACTTCCGCGTAGCGGAAACCCTACCCAATGCTGACGGCAACAGGGCGGCGAGGTTCGCGGCAGAAGCCGCCTCCAAGGGCGGAAACGTCGATGCGAGTATCGCGCTCTGGAAAGAGATGGCGGAGAACGGCGACAACAGATATATCCGTGAACTAGCGGACCGGTACATAGCGAAACTGGAAGCGAAAAAGAAGAAGCTGGCTGGAGGGACGATATGAACTGGATAATCGACATCCCGGCATTCATATTCGGCCTGATGGTCGGCAGCTTCCTGAACGTGGTCATCTACCGCCTGCCCCTTGGCAAGTCCGTGGTCAAGCCGAGGTCGTTCTGTCCCGGATGCGGAAAGACGATCGCCTCATACGAGAACATCCCTGTCCTGAGCTGGCTGATCCTGCGCGGAAAGTGCCGTGGATGCGGAGCATCGATTGCGATGCGCTATCCAGCTATCGAACTTCTCGGGGGGCTGCTCGCGGTACTGGCGGTACATCTCTACGGCAACTGGGTAAATGCAGCCTTCGCGTACGCTTTCCTGATGGCTCTGCTGGCGATTACGATGATCGACTGGGACCACCGGATCATACCCGACGAGATAAGCATCTCCTTTATAGTGGCCGGACTCGCATGGAGCTTTCTCAATCCGGAACTGAGCCTCGTCTCCTCGGCGGCCGGTGCGCTCGCCGGCGGTGGCAGCCTCTGGCTCGTCGGTATTGTCTATAAGAAGATGAGGAAGGTCGACGGGATGGGCGGGGGCGATGTGAAACTGATGGCGATGATAGGTGCGTTCCTCGGGATCGGCCTGGTACTCCCCGTGATAGTGATCGCATCGTTCCTCGGTTCGATATACGGCCTTACACTCATGCGCAAGGGAGGGGACGGCCAGACCGCTGTCGCCTTCGGTTCGTTTCTGGCCCCGGCAGCCGCATTTTGCATGGTATTCGGTCCGGCCCTGCTCGCCTGGTATTTCGGCCGTTTCTGATCTAATTCGATTTTTTTCATTAAATAGTAAGGGCTCCAGAGACAGCTGTGCAGGCCCTTGAAGTGCTGTTCGGAAGGTATCAAAATATCGTACTGGATTGTTTGCGCATGGAAAGGAAGCTTCAGGCGAATTGCATGGATTTATTGCAGTTACCGGGAACCAGGAGAGGTGCTCCGGAAAGAACAGTTTGTAACGCGTTGTTATTGAATGAGATGAGTGGTACAGGGCGAGAGGCTCGTTGGCACATTTGTTGCGTTATCGAGACCTCGAGGAAGAAATTATAGATTTATCTCAATCGGTTACGGCGCTTTTCAAGCGTTGGTAAGGGGTAGCAGGCGCGGTCCTGCATATCCCCATTGAGGAATTTTAAAAGGCTGGTGCGAGAATGATCTCATTACCATTTCTCAGCAAGAAAACCTCGACTATCGGACTCGACATTGGTTCGAGCCTGATCAAGATCGTCGAGATCGATCACTCCGGCGGCACGCCGAAGATCGTTCATTTCGGCTGCACGAGGCTCCTGCCCGAGGCGATCGTCGAGGGCGAGATCATGGACAGGGGGCTGGTGATCGATGGAATCATGGAGTGCGTCGAACAGTCGGGGATAGCATCAGACGATGTTGTCTCAGCTGTTTCGGGCCGCGCTGTCATCGTCAAGAAGGTCGTCATGGACAAGATGACTCCCGAGGATGCGCAGGAGGCTATCTTCTGGGAAGCCGAGCAGCACGTACCGTTCGATATCGACGACGTCTGCCTCGACTTCCAGATCCTCAACGACGACATCGGAGCGAACCAGATGGAGGTTCTGCTCGTCGCCGCGAAGAAAGACATGGTCAACGTCCACGCCAGTCTGATAAGGGATGCCGGTCTTAACCCGGCGATCATCGATGTCGATTCGTTTGCGGTACAGAACTGCTTCGAGTCGAGCAGGGATTCCTTTTCCGGCAGCACAGACGATTCGGACGAAGAGTTCGAAGACGGTCCTTCGGGAAGCGGCAAGTCGGTGATCGGTCTTATCAACATCGGAAGCGATGTGACCAACATCAACATCATACAGGGAGACAGCCCTCAGTTCACCAGGGACATCAGCGTCGGTACCGACCAGTTCATCGAATCGCTGCAGAAGGAACTCGGTTTCGATTACGAAGAAGCCCAGAAGGTCGTTCGCGGTGATATCGGTGAGCACGACGGTCCCAGGATAAAGGAAATCATCAAGAAGCGCTCAGACGATCTTTCGCTCGGAATCGAACGCAGCCTTTCATTCCTGAAGGCGGCCGGCGACACCGAAAAGATAGACGAAGCCGCACTCAGTGGTGGCGGTGCGCACATTCCTTACCTCAGGGAGATCCTCTCGGAGAAACATGGAATGGAATTCTCCATACACAATCCTCTCGACGGAGTCGAATGGGATGAAGGCATATTCGGCGAATACGAAGAGGACCTCGACAGCCTGGCACCGCTGCTGACTGTCGGCATCGGTCTCGCTCTGAGAAAGGCGGGCAAGTAATGATACGGATAAACCTACTTCCAGCGGAAGACAGGGCCAAGAAAAGGGAACTGCATCTTCCCGAGATGTCGACGGTGTATCTTGTCGCCGCAATCGTGATCTTTGTCACCTCGATAGGCGTGGCGAGCACGGTTCAGCGGCACAGGGTCAGAAGCCTCGAGAAGAAGATCGAGGTCGCCAAGGAAGAGTCGAGGAAACTCGCTCCGCAGCTGGCCAAGATCAAGCAGATCACGAAAGAGCGCGAGGAAGTCAACAGAAGGCTCAATCTCATTACGTCGCTCGACAGACACCGGTACTACCGGGTGAAGCTTCTCAACGATATCAGCTACAAGCTGCCGGCCAACTGCTGGATCACTGATATCAATGAGCTCTCCCCGAATAATTTCGCAATAGATGGAATAACGTTCTCGAACTTCACCGTTGCGGACATGATGTCCAATCTTGAGAACTCGTCGCTCGTAACGAGTGTCGATCTCAAGGTCGCGGAACGGGGACAGATCAAAAAACGTGAAGTAATGAAATTCAGCCTGAGCGCCAGCGTGATGCCTCAGTAGGGAAGAGAGGTAGAGGAATGGATTTTAAGGATCCCAAGGTACAGAAGACACTGGTTGTGGCGATACTCCTCGTCATAGTCGGCTACGTGTACTTCTTCACGTCTTTCATGCCTTTCTTCTTTCAGCCTCAGAAGGCGCGCGTCAATGTGCTCGGTTCCGAGTATGACAAGATAAGCGCTGAGCTGGAGAAAGCCAGGAAGACCGTGAACAGTCTTGCGAAACTTGAGGAAGAGTACGGGAGGCTCCACGAGAAGTGGATAGCCGCTCAGAGTCTCCTTCCTCAGGATAAGGAAGTAGCACAGTTGCTGCGTAAGGTGACGAGAGCCGGAAGCCAGGCTGGCGTCCAGTTTGAGCTCTTTGAGCCGCAGATACCTGTAAACAAGGAATTCATAACGGAGAATCCCGTTAAGGTGAAGGTCCGGGGTGAGTACCATGAGGTCGGCGTGTTCCTGTCGAAGGTAGCGAACCTTGACAGGATCATCAATGTGACCGCCCTCAGGGTCAAGCCCTTCAAGGATAAGAAAAACAGCGGTGGATTCACCGTCGAGGCCGAGATGACAATGACCGCATTCACGATGAATAAAAGTGGGGAGGTGACTGATGAGAGCGTCAAGAAGAGTTCATAAGAAAGCCTGGAAGGCAATCTGGGTTTTTGTGGGTGCCGCTCTTTTCCTTTCCGCTGTACCGATTTCCACGGTCCTTGCGGAGGACGGGAAAATGGAGGAAGGCAAGATCATCCGCGAGAAGAGGTATTACTACCAGGCTTTTAACCGGAGAGATCCCTTCCAGAGTCTCATCGTCGGAGAATACGAGCAGTCCCAGTTCGAGCTGGTCGATATCAATGCCGTGAAGCTGGTGGGAATTCTTTCCGGCGGCATGGAAAAGTACGCGATGCTCGAGGACAGCAATGGATTTGCCTATATCCTCAAGGCCGGCGACCCGGTCCGTAACGGAAGCGTAGTTTCCGTAGGCGACCGGTCGGTAGTCGCGAGGGTCTCGTTGTACGGACAGACGACCAGTGTAACCCTCAATGTCGAGGGCAGTAAGAAGAACAAAGGAGAATCATGATGATGAGCATCCGCAGATTCGCCCTGGTAATCATCGCGGGTCTTGTCCTGCCCGGTCTCGGTCTCGCCGCTGTATCAGAGATCAACGGCGTCAAGGTCGTTCCCGAGGGTGAGAAGGTCAGGCTCGAGATAAGCAAGGTCGGGGACATCCAGTTCAAGGCCTTCACTATGAGCAATCCTGACAGGCTCGTAGTGGATTGCGTAGGCGCTAATTACGACGTGAGAAGCGTCGACGATTATCCCGAGAACGGAATAGTCAGAAACGTCAGAACTAGCCAGTATCAGAACGATCCCACGCTTATAAGCAGGGTCGTCGTCGATCTGAAGACGAAGGTCGACTGGAAGATATATGAGAGCGGCGACTACCAGATAGTCGAGCTTTCACCTCGCGGCACGGTCAGGACAGCGTCAGCCGATGCTACCGAGACCCTCGAGGTAACACCTGTCGCCAAACCGGCTCCTGCCGAGCCGAAGCACATCCCTCTCGTAAAAGCCGAGATGGGTCCTGTCCTGCCGATGACAACTCCTGAACAGAAGCCGGCCGTTGTGCAGCAGACAGAACAGAAGAAGGAAGAGCCCAAGGAAGCGGATCCGTGGGTAAAGGTCGAGCCTGTAGAGACAAAAACCGAGGTCAACTCCGCTCCCGCGAGGGCTGCCAAGGCCACGACCACGACCGACTGGACACAGAACTATGTCCGCGGCGCTCCTGCCGCTGGTGGCGGACTCGCCATGGGCCAGCGCAAGATCACGTTGGACGCGCAGGGTGCGGACATCAAGACGGTCCTCCGTACGATCTCCGACTTTGCCGGCGTAAACATCGTCTCCGGCCAGGATGTCGAGGGCGAGGTCTATGTCCATATCAAGGACACGCCGTGGGAAGAGGCGCTTGATATCCTTCTTAAGGCGTACGGTTATGGCTATCGCGAAGAGTTCGGCATGATCCGGGTCGCTGAGATGAATGCTCTTATGAAAGAGGAGCTTGATCAGAAGACGGCCGAGAACAAGAAGGACGATCTTCTGCCTCTCGTGACCAGGATCGTCTTCGTCAACAACTCCAATGCCGAAGAGCTGCGCATGGCGCTCGAGAACATCGTGAGCAATCGCGGAATGATCTCGGTCGACGAGGGCAGCAACTCGCTGATCGTCAACGACATCGAAAAGAACATAGAGAAGATAGAGAGCATGGTAAGGGAACTCGATAAGAGGACCTACCAGGTAGACATCAACGCCAAGCTCGTCGAGATCGACGTCGAGGCTTCGAGAGAGCTCGGAATCGACTGGGCCCTGATGAACCTCTCTTCGTCCACTCTGGACGGAGTAGGTAGCGCCGAGGTCACGTCAAACATCGCCACGTCGGCCACCAAGCTGACATACGGGACCGTACAGTCCTGGGGCGAGTTTGCCGCTGTCTTCAAGGCTCTCGAGAAGAGCAACAAGGCGAACCTGATCTCGAACCCGCGGATCACCACGATGGACAACCGCGAAGCGAGCATACTTGTCGGTAAGGAGATCCCTCTCATCGTAGCCGATGAGGCCGGAAACCCGATCACCGAGCTCACCAAGATCGGTATCATGCTGAGGGTCACACCTCACGTGAACTCCGACAGGACAATCACACTCGATCTGCATCCTGAAGTCAGCGATCTTCAGTCTGAGGCTACCGCCCAGGGCGGAGTGATCATCGCTACCTCCGAGGCCGATACCAGGGTTATCGTCGGCGACGGAGAGACCGCGGTGATCGGTGGTCTGATCAAGGAGATCGAGAGCGAGTATGTCAGTGGCGTACCTATTCTCAAGGACATTCCGGGTATCGGCTGGTTCTTCTCTTCGAAGTCGAAGGTGTCGAAACAGCAGGAACTCGTGATCTTTGTAACACCGACGATAGTGGAATAGTCTTGCCCCTCCATTAACGTCGTGCCCCCGGGAGTTTCCCTGACCCCCGGGGGCTTTTTTTGTCCCGGCCCGATTCAGTGCCCTTTTCGCTTGCCGCAGGCTCCCCGATTACTTATCCTGAAATGCCTTATGAGAGTAATAGCCGGAATATGCAGGGGCGTCGCCTTGAGGGGCGGACATGGACCCCAGTTCAGACCGACGGCACAGATCGTCAAGGGCTCGGTCTTTGATACCCTGTACAGCAGGGTGCAGGAAGCCGTCGTTCTCGACCTCTTCGCCGGTTCGGGCTCTATAGGTATCGAGGCCCTCAGCAGGGGGGCGGAGAAAGCGGTCTTCGTCGAGCAGGACCCGAAGATCCTCAAGGCCCTCAAGACCAACCTCGACAGGTGCAAACTCGCCGACAGAGGTGAGATGGTACGGGGCGACGCGATGAAATACCTCGAGCGCGTCATCAAGTCAAAGAAATCATTCGATATAGTATTTGCCGATCCGCCGTACGCTTCGAGTCTCTCCCGGGAGATCGCAGTTGCGATCAGTTCGGTGAAGAGGAAGGTGTGCGATCTTCTTATAACGGAGAGCGGCGAGGAGTATGATATCCCGCAGGGAGGCTCGCTCGAGAAGATCAGGACGAGGAAATTCGGACAGACGATAGTGACCTATCTTGAATATATATCGGAGGGAAAGTAGTGAAAGGAAAGACAGCCCTTTATCCGGGTACATTCGATCCGATCACGAACGGCCACGTGGATCTCGTGAAACGGATCTCGGGCCTCTTCGACAAGGTCTTTGTGGCGGTGGCGGCGGGCTATCACAAGGACCCGCTTCTCACCCTCGAGCAGCGCGAGACGGCGGTGAGGGAGAGCCTTGCCGGATACGAAGGGGTGGAGGTCATCACCTTCGATGGTCTGCTCGTCGATGAGTTCAGGAAAAGGGAAGTAGACGTTGTCATCCGCGGGCTGAGGGCCGTATCGGACTTCGAGTACGAGCTGATGATTGCGCTTATGAACAGGAAGCTTCAGCCGGAGTTCGAGACGGTGTTCCTCATGCCGAGTGAGAAGTATATCTACCTTCACAGCTCACTGGTGAAGGAGATCTACAGGCTCGGCGGGGATATCACATGCCTCGTCCCGGAGGCGATGGTAAAAAGACTGGAAGAGTGGAAGCCGCTGCAGAGCGGGTAATACCGGGAGGGACCTCTTGGCAGGATTCATCAGTAAAAGAGCCGCGGGTATCGAACCATCCATCACCCTGAGCCTCAATACAAAGGCCAATGCCCTGAAGGAAGCGGGCGAGGATGTCGTAGGGCTCGCAGCCGGCGAACCCGATTTCGAGACGCCGGATATTATAAAAGAAGCCGGAATCAGGGCGATCCGTGAGGGAAAGACCCGCTACACCCCGGCTGCGGGGATCAAGCCCCTTCGCGAAGCGGTAGCGGCCGAGTATTCGGAGATCCTGGGGATCGACTACCAGTGGAACAACGTGGTGATCTCCCATGGCGCGAAGCATTCGATTTTCAACGCTCTCTACGCCCTGACCGATCCGGGCGATGAGGTCATGTTCGTCACACCTTACTGGGTAAGCTACCCCGAGATGGTCAAACTGGTCGGGGCGGTGCCGAGGATCGTCGAGACAGGCGCTGATACCGGCTACAAGATGACGGTCGAGATGTTCCAAGAGGAGATCGCGAAGAGCAAGCCGAAGGCGCTCCTTTTCAACTCGCCAAACAACCCGGCGGGAATCGTCTACACGAAGGAAGAACTGACAGCTATAGGGAACGTCCTCCTCGAAGAGGGGATCGCCCTTATCAGCGACGAGATATACGAGTTTCTGACATTCGATGGGGTGGAGCATTATTCACCGGTCAAACTCCTGCCCGCACTGAAGGATCAGTCAGTCGTGGTCACGGGCGTTTCGAAGAGTTACGCGATGACCGGCTGGAGGATCGGATTCGCACTGGCTGAGAAAGAGCTCGCCTACAGGATGGGAGCCTATCAGGCTCACGCGACGGGCTGCCCAAACGCGATCTCCCAGGTGGCGGCCTTAGAGGCAGTAAAGCACGGCGCGGCTGACCGCGACCATATGCGCGATGAGTTCGAGAAACGCAAGAAGATGTTCGGAGAGCGCCTCAAAGCTATCCCGGGGATAAGCTACCCCGAGCCGGGCGGCGCCTTCTACTTCCTCGCCGACGTCTCGTCCCTCTATCCCGCCTGCGGCGTCAGCGGCAGCGGAGAGTTCTGCGAGAAACTTCTCAAGGAGAAGGGGCTGCTCGTGATTCCGGGCGGGCCTTTCGGGCTGGATAATATGATCCGCTTCTCGTTCGCGGCGGGTGAGGAAACTCTCACGATGGCCCTCGACAGGTTCGAGAGCTTCGTGAGTGATTATTCGTAGATGGAGCTCGAAAGCAGAATAAAAGAAATTGGTAAGAGGCTGCAGGGTATACCGTTCCGCAGTGAGGGCCGCTACATCGTATCGTACGGTTTCGACGCTACGGGTAAAAGGGGCCGGTGCGGCGCGGTAGTCTTCCCGCGGTCGCTCGAAGAGCTCAGAAAGACAGTTCTGGAGGCGCGCTCAGCAGGCGTGCCTCTTTTCATGAGAGGGGCCGGCACAGGCTTCTCAGGGGGGGCTGTCCCGGACGGCGGGATCGTAGTCTCTACAGAGAAGATGAACAGGGTGCTCTCTCTCGACAGGGAAGCGCTGACTGTTACGGTCGAGGCGGGGCTCGTGAACAACGATCTTCAGGAGTACCTCTTAGTCCACGGACTGTTCTATCCGCCCGACCCGGCCAGTTTCAGGGTCTCGACGATCGGCGGCAACATCGCCGAGAACGCGGGGGGCCCGAGGGCTTACAAATACGGGGTAACGAGGCGGTACGTCCAATCGATCGTATGGATCGATGCGGATGGAGAAGTCATAGAATCGGAGCCGCACGGCCCTGCCGGCCTCCTGATCGGGGCCGAGGGGACTCTGGGCGCTATATATTCGGCCACACTGCGCGTACTTCCTAAGCCGGAGGCGTTCAGGACGGTGCTGGTTGCCGCCGGCGAGGACGGCGAAGCGATGAACACCGCGTCGGCACTTCTCGCAACAGGGTTCACCCCGAGCGTGCTCGAGTTCATCGATTCGAAGACGATGCGCTGCGTCAGTGAGTACAGGGAGCTTACCGGGACAGTAGATGGAAGCAGCTATCTCTTCTTCGAGATGGACGGTTCGCCCGATGTTGTCGGGACTCAGTTCGACCTGCTTTCGGCCTTCTGCGAGAAGCGGGGATTGACGATGCTGACGGCCCGCGACGAAGAGGAGAGAGAGATCCTCTGGGAACTTCGTCGGTCTGTGAGCCCGAGCCTTGCCCGCAAGGGGATTACCAAGGTCAACGAGGATGTATCACTTCCTCTCGGCAGGATGGGAGAAGCGGTCTCCTGGATACATGCCCAGGCAGCGGAACTCGAGATCGACTGCTACGTATTCGGACACTGCGGGGACGGGAACCTGCATGTAAATATAATGACCGACAGGCGCCGCACCGCGGAGATGGAGAGGGCGATGGTATTCGTAAGGCGCCTCTTCAGTCATGTCGCCGGGATGGGGGGGACCCTGAGCGGTGAGCACGGGATCGGAGTCACGAAGAAAGAGTTTCTCGGCATGGTCTATTCTCAGGCCGAGCTCGATATTCAGTACGGGATCATGAGGGCGATGGACCCGGATAATATTTTTAATCCCGGGAAGTATTTCGACCGGGAGGAGCAGAGCGATGTTCATTGACAAGGTGGAGCTGCTCGTAAGGTCCGGTAATGGCGGGAACGGCTGCGTCTCCTTCAGGCGGGAGAAATTCATTCCCCGCGGAGGGCCCGACGGCGGTGACGGCGGTAGGGGTGGCGATGTCATCATCAGGGTAGAGCCACAGATGAGGACGCTGCTCGACCTGAGGTACAGGCGTGAATATTTCGCGAAAAACGGCCGCCAGGGAGAAGGGGCACGGAAGACGGGAAAGGGCTCACCACCGATTGTCGTCATGGTGCCGCCAGGGACATTGGTAGAGGATGTAGATACGGGTGAGACCATCACCGACCTGACCGGCGATAACGATGAGATAACAGTGGTCGTCGGCGGAAAGGGCGGACAGGGGAACTGGCACTTCAGGACGTCGAGGGACCAGGCCCCCACGAGAGCGATGCCCGGCAAGCGGGGCGAGGAGAAGAATCTCCGCCTGACACTGAAGCTGATAGCCGATGTAGGACTCGTCGGCCTCCCGAACGCCGGCAAATCGACACTGCTTCGTTCGGTGAGCGAGGCGAACCCGGTCGTAGCCGCCTATCCCTTCTCGACCCTCGCACCGAATCTCGGGATCGTGAAGATAGACGAGATGGCCTCGTTCTGCATGGTCGACATCCCCGGGCTGATAGAAGGGGCGCACGAGGGAAAGGGGCTCGGCCTCGAGTTCCTCCGCCATGTCGAGAGGTGCAGGGTCCTCTGTTTCATACTCGATGTCGCCTCATACGAGGCTTCGGCAGATGAGGCATACCGTCAGCTTATATCGGAACTCGGACAGTACAGCGCCGCACTACTCGAGAGGCCGCGATTTATCGCCCTCAACAAGGTCGATCTTCTGCAGGGTGGAAAAGATGATATCGAGTTCAGTCCTGAAGGGGAGGAGCGGATACATGTCATCTCCGCACTGGCCAGAACGGATCTCGATGGACTGATACGCGCTCTCTACACGGCAGTCCTCGAAGAGGAGAAGGCAGAGGAAGAGTGACACTGCCTATTCGGGATCGCTGATCCCTCCCATGAACAGTATCAAACCGGTATCGTCGTCGACTATCGCGATGAGGAAAGGCCTGTCCACGACCATGTGGAACGGATCCTCTTCCGGCATCGCCGAGGTAAGTCTGATCGTTATCGCCGTCGCGGCCGCGGCTTCGGTGCCCTTTTCGTTGACCTCGACGACAGCCTTGTGGAAGACGTCGCTTATATAGACGTCGCCCGGACTGCATTCGCAGAGCCTGGAAAAGTCCGCGCTGCGCTTGAACGCTTC
>RCNG010000608.1_pt1 | contig 23633 bp, 34 predicted proteins | sample 2041371 | NCBI WGS metagenome assembly RCNG01 (sample SAMN09708227, study PRJNA481090) | Marine sediment metagenome, whole genome shotgun sequencing project. | biome: marine sediment; feature: ocean; material: sediment; isolation source: Sewage treatment plant 1 marine sediment (STP1) ... | reverse complement strand
TAGTAATAATATGTCTGGGTTAATAGGAAAAAAAGTAGGCATGACCAGTATTTTTGACGATAACGGGAAAAATATGCCCTGTACTGTCATAGAGGCTGGACCATGCGTAGTTACCCAAGTCAGAACCGAAGAGGTAGACGGGTACAATGCCCTTCAGCTTGGTTTCGATGACAAGGCAGAAAAGCGTGCTAATAAGGCTGAAATGGGCCATTTTAAAAAGGCAGGTTCTTCTACCAAAAAGAAAGTCGTTGAATTCCGGGATTTTGAAGGAGATTTTAAATTAGGTGAGACCGTTGGTGTCGACGTATTTGTTGAAGGCGAATTTGTTGATGTCTCAGCCACATCTAAAGGGAAAGGATTCCAGGGAGTTGTTAAGAGACACGGTTTTGCCGGGGTTGGACAAGCAACTCACGGTCAGCATAACAGACTGAGAGCTCCTGGTTCAATAGGTGCTGCCTCATATCCTGCGAGAGTTTTTAAGGGAATGAAGATGGCAGGAAGAATGGGCGGTGGTAGAGTTACCGTTCAGAACCTAAGAGTTTTAAAAGTTGTTCCGGAGAAGAATCTTTTGGTTGTAAAAGGTTGTGTGCCCGGTCATAAAAATGCTTACTTAACTATAGAGAAGTAATGAAGGTAGCAGTTTTAGATGTAAAAGGAAAAGAAACTGGACGAAAGGCAGACCTATCGGACGCAGTTTACAAAATGGAACCCAATAAGCATGCGATTTATCTGGATGTTAAGCAGTACATGGCTCATCAAAGGCAAGGTACTCACAGCGCCAAAGAACGCGCGGATATAGTTGGAAGTACCAGGAAAATTAAGAAACAAAAGGGAACCGGGACCGCGCGAGCGGGAAGTATTAAATCTCCAATATTTCGTGGTGGAGGAAGGGTTTTTGGACCCAGACCAAAAGATTATTCCCAAAAGCTTAATAAGAATGTAAAGAGGTTGGCCAGAAAATCTGCTCTAAGTCTTAAGAGTCAGGATGAGGCTATTATGGTTGTAGAAGACTTCAATTTTGATTCTCCAAAGACCAAAGATTTCATGCAGGTTTTAAAATCCTTAGGATTGGAAAACAAAAAATCTTTGTTTGTGTTGGGTGATTCAAATAATAATGTATATTTGTCGTCGCGTAATTTAAAAGGTTATGAAGTAGTAACTAATTCAGAATTAAGCACTTACAAAATTCTTAATGCAAATCAAATCGTTCTTCTGGAAGGTTCTTTAGAAGGAATTGAAGCGAACTTAAATAAATAGGTTAGACATGAGTGTGTTGATAAAGCCAATTATAACGGAAAAAATGACAGCGGATAGCGAATTGTTTAATCGCTACGGTTTTGTTGTTAATCCTAAGGCCAATAAACTACAGATCAAAGATGCCGTTGAAGCCGCTTATGGCGTTTCAGTGAAAAAAGTTCGAACAATGAATTATGGACCTTCACGCAAAACCCGTTTTACAAAAACAGGGGTTCAGCACGGGAAATCTAATGCATTTAAGAAAGCCATTGTTGATGTGGAAGAAGGGGAAGTAATCGATTTTTACAGTAATCTATAAAGACACCAAATGTCAGTTAGAAAATTAAAACCGATCACTCCAGGACAGCGTTTTAAAGTAGTAAACGGGTTTGACGCCATTACTGCTGATAAGCCGGAGAAAAGCTTGCTTGCTCCGTTAAAAAAGTCTGGAGGTAGAAACAGTCAAGGAAAAATGACCATACGCCATAGAGGTGGTGGGCATAAAAGAAGGTATCGAATTATTGATTTCAAACGGGAAAAACAGGACGTTGCTGCAGTAGTAAAGTCTATCCAGTATGATCCAAATAGAACAGCTTTTATCGCCTTGGTGGAATACGCAGATGGTGAAAAGCGATATATTATTGCTCCAAATGGCTTGCAGGTTGGACAGAAAATTTCTTCCGGAGAAAATGCAGCTCCTGAGATAGGTAATGCTCTTCCCTTAGGTAAGATTCCATTGGGAACTATTATTTCTTGTATTGAATTACGTCCCGGTCAGGGTGCGATAATGGCAAGAAGTGCTGGAACTTTTGCTCAATTAATGGCAAGAGAAGGAAAGTATGCAACAGTAAAATTGCCTTCTGGTGAGACAAGACTGGTATTAGCAAATTGTTTAGGTACTATTGGTGCCGTCTCAAATTCAGACCAACAGTTGATTGTTTCTGGTAAAGCCGGAAGAAGCAGATGGTTGGGTAGAAGACCAAGAACAAGACCGGTGGCTATGAACCCTGTAGATCATCCAATGGGTGGTGGTGAAGGTAGAGCCTCTGGTGGACATCCAAGATCTAAAAACGGAATTCCTGCTAAAGGATTCAGGACTAGGTCCAAGACCAAGGATACAAATAGGTATATATTAGAACGTAGAAAGAAATAAAAAGTAGAAAGAAATGGCACGTTCACTAAAAAAAGGACCATACATTCATCATAGTTTGGATAAAAAAGTCCAGCTGAATATTGATTCTGGTAAGAAGTCGGTAATAAAGACCTGGTCCAGAGCATCGACAATTAGTCCGGACTTTGTAGGTCAAACCATTGCGGTTCACAACGGGAGACAATTTGTTCCCGTATATGTTACCGAGAATATGGTAGGACACAAACTCGGCGAATTCTCTCCAACAAGATCTTTCCGAGGTCATGCAGGGGCGAGAAATAAAGGTAAAAAGTAAGTAAGCTATGGGAGTTCGAAAAAAACAAATGGCCGAAAGACTAAAGGCGGAAAAACAAAAAATAGCATTTGCTAAATTAAATAACTGTCCTACATCACCGAGAAAAATGCGATTAGTTGCAGATTTGGTACGTGGAGCAGAAGTAGAAAAGGCCCTTGCTATTCTTAGATTTAGTTCTAAAGAAGCCTCCCGTAGGTTGGAAAAGTTATTGCTTTCAGCAATCGCCAACTGGCAGGCGAAAAATGAAGAGGTAAATATTGAAGAAGTTGAGCTATTTGTAAAAGAAATAACAGTAGACAGCGGACGAATGCTGAAACGATTAAGACCGGCCCCTCAAGGGAGAGCTCATAGAATAAGAAAACGTTCCAACCATGTTACCTTGGTATTGGGATCTAACAATAATACACAAAGCTAGAAATTTTAGTATGGGACAAAAAACAAATCCAATCGGAAATCGTCTAGGAATAATCAGAGGTTGGGAATCCAACTGGTACGGAGGAAACGACTATGGCGATAAACTAGCCGAAGACGATAAGATAAGAAAATATGTTCATGCACGTTTGGCGAAGGCTAGTGTATCCAGAGTAATTATTGAGAGAACTTTAAAGCTAATTACAGTAACTATTACAACAGCCAGACCGGGTATTATTATCGGAAAAGGTGGTCAGGAAGTAGATAAATTAAAAGAAGAGCTTAAAAAAATTACTGATAAAGAAGTACAGATAAATATTTTCGAGATAAAAAGGCCTGAAGTTGATGCAAATCTCGTAGCGGCAAGTGTGGCCCGTCAGATCGAAAATAGAATTTCATTCAGAAGGGCCATTAAAATGGCAATTGCGGCGGCGATGAGAATGAATGCGGAGGGAATTAAAATAAAGATTGCCGGAAGGTTGAATGGAGCGGAAATGGCAAGGTCAGAATCTTATAAAGATGGTAGAATTCCTTTATCGACATTTAGAGCTGATATAGACTATGCACTTCACGAGGCTCATACCACCTATGGAAGATTGGGTATTAAGGTATGGATCATGAAAGGCGAAGTATATGGTAAAAGAGAGCTTTCTCCTCTAATTGGGATGTCTAAAGGACAGTCCAAAGGGAAGCAGCAAGATGCAGGTAAAAAACAACGTCGCAGAAAGTAATAATTAAAGAAGAAGTTAGAGATTATGTTACAGCCAAAAAGAACGAAGTTTCGCAAAGCGCAGAAAGGACGTATGAAGGGGAATTCCGGTAGAGGGAATCAACTTTCTAATGGAATGTTCGGGATTAAATCTTTGGATTCCAGCTTTCTTACTTCGCGCCAGATTGAGGCGGCTCGTATTGCTGCGACCAGGTATATGAAAAGACAAGGGCAATTATGGATTAAAATTTTCCCGGACAAGCCTATTACCAAAAAACCTTTAGAGGTTCGTATGGGTAAAGGAAAAGGAGCTCCGGAATATTTTGTAGCCACAGTTAAGCCGGGAAGAATAATGTTCGAGGTTGCTGGTGTGCCCTTGGACGTAGCAAAGGAAGCTTTAAGGCTTGCAGCGCAAAAATTACCAGTAAAGACAAAATTTATAGTGGCTAGAAATTACGAAGCGGAATAATTTTTATAATTAGGATGATGAAAAAATCAGAAATAAAAGAATTATCGGTAGAAGAATTGAAGGAAAAAATGGCACAATTTAAGAAGCAGCATGCTGATCTTAAAGTTGCGCACTCCGTCACTCCACTGGAAAACCCCCTTCAAATTAGGAAGGCAAGAAGAAATGTGGCGCAATTGGCTACTGAATTAACAAAAAGGGATAACCAATAATTGGTTCTGCTTTATGGAAAAAAGAAATTTAAGAAAGGAAAGAGTAGGCGTTGTAACTAGCAACAAAATGGAGAAATCTATTGTGGTTGCGGAAGTTAAGCGCGTTAAGCATCCTATGTATGGTAAGTTCGTACTGCGAACAAAAAAGTATGTTGCACATGATGAGACCAATGACTGCAATATTGGGGATACTGTTAAGATAATGGAGACACGTCCATTGAGCAGAACCAAATGTTGGAGACTGGTTGAAGTCCTAGAAAGAGCCAAATAATTATGTTACAGCAGGAATCAAGATTAAAAGTAGCAGACAATACAGGTGCCAAAGAGGTATTAACCATACGGGTACTGGGTGGTACAAAGAGGAGATATGCATCGGTTGGAGACAAAATTGTTGTCACTGTTAAAGAGGCCACTCCAAATGGCGGTATTAAGAAAGGTGCCGTTTCAACAGCCGTTGTGGTAAGAACAAAAAAAGAAGTAAGGAGACCGGATGGTTCTTATATTCGTTTTGATGATAACGCCTGTGTTTTGTTAGATCCTACAGGTGAAATGAGAGGAACTCGCGTCTTCGGACCTGTTGCCAGGGAGTTGCGTGATAAACAATTCATGAAAATTGTTTCATTAGCTCCTGAGGTGCTTTAAAATATTGTAAGATGAAATTAAGAATAAAAACGGGAGATAAAGTAAGAATAATTGCAGGTGACCATAAAGGAACCGAAGGCAAAGTTACTCTTGTGGACCGTGAAAAAAATAAGGCGATCGTAGAAGGTGCCAATATGGTATCTAAACACGAAAAACCAAGTGCACAAAATCCTCAGGGAGGAATTGTAAAAAAAGAAGCTCCTATACATTTATCTAACTTATCTCTTATTGATTCCAAATCTGGTGAAACAACAAGAGTGGGCTATGAGGTAAGAGATGGGAAGAAAGTACGATTTTCTAAAAAATCTAACGAAGTAATTTAGTTATGGCTTACGTTCCAAGATTAAAGCAAGAATATGGAGAGCGAATTGTTTCGGCTCTTAAAGAAGAATTTAGTTACAAAAATGTAATGCAAGTACCCAGGCTACAAAAAATTGTGGTCAGCAGGGGTGTTGGTGCAGCGGTAGCCGATAAAAAATTGGTGGATCATGCTTTAGATGAGTTATCCATAATCACCGGGCAAAAGGCGATATCAACAATGTCAAAAAAGGATGTTGCAGCTTTTAAACTCAGAAAGGGTATGCCCATAGGAGCTAAAGTTACTCTTAGAGGTGAGCGCATGTATGAATTTTTAGATAGATTAGTGACTACAGCCTTGCCAAGGGTAAGAGATTTCCAGGGAATTAGAGCAACAGGTTTTGATGGAAGAGGAAATTACAACCTTGGTGTAACGGAGCAGATCATATTTCCAGAAATTAACATTGATAAGATCAATAGAATAAATGGAATGGATATCACTTTTGTAACAAGTGCTGATACAGATAAAGAAGCAAAATCATTGTTAACCGAATTGGGATTACCTTTTAAAAAGAATTAGTATGGCTAAAGAATCAATGAAGGCCCGTGAAAGAAAAAGGGCGAAGGCTGTAGCAAAATATGCAGAGAAGAGAAAGGCTTTAAAAGAAGCCGGCGACTACGAGGCTTTGCAAAAACTGCCTAAAAATGCTTCTCCTGTTCGTATGCACAATAGATGTAAATTGACAGGCAGGCCTAAGGGCTATATGAGAACTTTTGGTCTTTCTCGTGTGATGTTTAGAGAAATGGCCAATAAAGGATTGATTCCCGGTGTTAAAAAAGCAAGTTGGTAACCCAATATAAAAGTTAAGAAGATGTTTACAGATCCAATAGCAGATTATTTAACAAGAATTAGAAACGCCAGTAGTGCGGGTCATAGGGTAGTTGAAATTCCTGCTTCTAATTTGAAAAAAGAAGTAACTAAAATATTATTCGATCAAGGATATATTTTGAGTTATAAATTCGAGGAGAATGAGGTACAGGGAATTATTAAAATAGCCCTAAAGTATGATAGGCTTACCAAAGAACCGGTGATCAGAAAGATTCAGCGTATAAGTACGCCAGGTCTTAGAAAATATGCCAATTCCGGAGATATGCCCAGAGTACTTAATGGCTTGGGAGTTGCTATTGTGTCTACCTCTCATGGAGTTATGACAAGTAAACAAGCTCAGCGAGACAATGTTGGCGGAGAAGTTTTATGCTACGTTTATTAAGAAATAAAGAGATAGGAAAATGTCTAGAATAGGTAACAATCCAATAGAAATTCCGGAAGGAGTCACAGTTGAACTGCAGGATAATCTTATTGCTGTAAAAGGGAAATTGGGTGAATTAACTCAGGAATATTCAGGAGTATCCATAAAAGCTGAAGACGGCCAGATTCTGGTTACAAGACCTTCTGATTCTAAAGAACATAAAGCCAAACACGGCCTCTATAGATCCTTGATTTCCAATATGATTTTGGGAGTGACCAATGGATGGAGTAAAGAGCTTGAATTGGTTGGTGTTGGTTACCGTGCAGGTAATCAAGGTCAAAAGCTAGATTTGGCGTTGGGTTTCTCTCATAATATTGTTTTGGATTATTTAGCTCCTGAAGTTAAAGTTGAGACTATTTCTGAAAAGGGAAAGAACCCAATTATAAAGCTTACCTCACATGACAAACAATTGGTAGGCCAAATTGCGGCCAAAATAAGATCATTCCGCAAACCAGAACCTTACAAAGGAAAAGGGATAAAATTTGTTGGAGAACAATTAAGAAGAAAAGCAGGTAAATCCGCTTAAGAATTGAATTATGGGATTATCAAAAACTGAAAGAAGAGAGCGTATTAGAAAAAGGATAAGAAAAGTATCCTTTGGTACAACAAAGAGGCCTAGATTGTCTGTTTTTAGAAGTAATAAAGAGATTTATGCTCAAGTAATAGACGATAATAATGGGACCACTTTAGTTGCCGCATCTTCAAGGGATAAGGAACTAAGTAAGGCAAAAGGCACAAAGGTAGAGATTGCTAACCTTGTTGGTAAAGCAGTAGCTGAAAAAGCAAAGAAAGCCGGTATAGAAGCAGTTGCTTTTGATCGTGGTGGTAATTTGTATCATGGTAGAGTAAAATCATTGGCCGAAGGTGCCAGAGAGGCCGGTCTAAAATTTTAATAGGAAATATGTTCGGGAATTACAAAAATGTAGAAATGGTTAAACCGGGAGGTCTTGAACTAAAAGACAGATTGGTTGGTGTTCAAAGAGTTACTAAAGTAACGAAAGGTGGTAGAGCTTTTGGTTTTTCTGCGATCGTCGTAGTTGGTGATGAGAATGGTGTAGTTGGTCACGGTCTTGGGAAATCTAAGGAGGTGGCTACTGCTATAGCAAAAGCCATTGATGATGCTAAAAAGAACCTGATAAGAATACCATTAACTAAAGGCACTGTGCCACATGAGCAAAAAGGTAAGTTTGGAGGGGCACGTGTTTACATTCAGCCTGCTTCCCATGGTACCGGTGTAATTGCCGGAGGTGCGGTTAGAGCCGTATTGGAATCAGTTGGAGTACAGGACGTTTTGTCCAAGTCTCAGGGATCTTCTAACCCACATAACGTGGTAAAGGCTACATTTGATGCTTTACTACAATTAAGGGATGCCAGGACTGTAGCAAAACAAAGAGGTGTTTCGTTAGAAAAAGTCTTTAAAGGATAAGAAACAAGAGTATGGCAAAGATTAGAGTTAAACAGGTAAGAAGTAGCATTAAAAGGCCACAAAATCAGAAAAGAACACTGGAGGCACTTGGATTGCATAAGATTGGTCACGTTGTGGAGCATGATGACACACCCAGTATTATTGGGATGATCAATAAGGTTAAACACTTAGTTTCTACGGAAGAAGCATAAAAAATATTTGTAATGAATTTAGGGAATTTAAAACCAGCCAAAGGATCTGTTCATAAAGCCGGGAAAACCATAGGCCGAGGCCAGGGTTCTGGTAAAGGCGGTACAGCAACAAGAGGACATAAAGGTGCTAAATCAAGATCCGGATATTCCAGGAAGATCGGTTTTGAAGGAGGTCAAATGCCTTTGCAAAGACGAGTACCCAAATTTGGTTTTACCAATATTAACAGAAAAGAATATCAGGGCATCAATCTGAATAAACTTCAGGAGCTTGCAGATAAAGGATTGGTTAAAAAAACAGTCACTGTTAAAGATCTTGTGGATAACGGAATGGCTCATAAAAACGATTTGGTTAAGATATTAGGCGGTGGTGAATTAAAGGCGTCTCTTAAAATAACCGTACATAAATTTACTGCAACTGCAAAAGCTGCTATTGAAGCTGCTGGTGGTGAAGCAATAAATTTATAAGTAAAGAAGATTATGAAGAAATTTTTTGAGGTTATATCAAATATCTGGAAAATTGATGAACTAAGGGGTAGAATTATTGTAACCCTGGGTTTGTTGGTGGTGTATCGCTTTGGTGCTCAGGTTGTTCTTCCCGGTATTGATACTTCTCAATTAGCAGGATTAGCTTCAACTACAGAATCGGGTATTTTGGGTCTTTTAAACGCCTTTACCGGTGGTGCTTTTGCCAATGCTTCTGTATTTGCTCTTGGAATTATGCCCTATATCTCTGCATCTATTGTGGTTCAGTTAATGGGAATTGCAGTGCCTTATCTTCAAAAACTAGATAAGGAAGGTGAAAGTGGAAGAAAAACAAAAAACCAGATAACCAGATGGCTAACCATTGGTATCTGTATTGTGCAGGCTCCGGCCTACCTCTATAGTCTTGGTGCCCTGGGTGTTCCGGATAGTGCATTCCTATTAGGTAAAGGCTTGAGTTTTATAGTACCCTCAGTAATCATTTTGGTAACAGGTTGTGTCTTTGCCATGTGGTTAGGAGAAAAGATTACAGATAAAGGAATTGGTAATGGTATTTCCCTCCTTATTATGATTGGTATTATAGCGAATATGCCACAATCTTTTGTTCAGGAGTTTGTTTCCAGAACGGCTAATAATACAGGCGGACTGATGTTTATGCTTATAGAAGTTATTCTTTGGTTTCTTGTTATTCTGGCCAGTGTTCTATTGGTTATGGCAACGAGGAGAATACCGGTTCAATATGCAAGGAGGACAGCCTCCGGAGGGTATGAAAAAAACATAGCGGGTTCCAGACAATATATTCCTTTGAAATTGAACGCTTCCGGTGTAATGCCTATAATTTTCGCACAGGCTATTATGTTTGCGCCAGGTTTATTAGGAAGAACTTTTAATAATACAGCAGTTGGCCAATGGATGGAGGTACAGTTTCAGGATATTTTTGGATTGGCCTATAATATTTTATTTGCAATACTGATTATAATATTTACATATTTCTATACTGCCATTACAGTTCCAACGAATAAAATGGCCGATGATTTGAAACGCAGTGGTGGTTTTATACCAGGTATCAGACCAGGTAAAGAAACAGGGGATTTTCTTGATAAGATAATGTCATTAATCACCTTGCCGGGATCCGTTTTCCTTGCCCTGTTAGCAGTATTACCTGCCGTAGTGGTTAAATTATTGGATATTCAGGCGGGATGGGCCTTATTTTATGGAGGTACATCACTTTTAATCATGGTAGGGGTAGCTATTGATACTGTACAGCAGGTTAATTCGTACTTGTTGAACAGGCATTATGACGGATTGATGAAATCAGGTAAAAACCGAAAAGTTGCATAAGTTATGGCCAAACAAGCACCCATAGAACAAGACGGTAGCATTATAGAGGCTTTGTCCAATGCAATGTTTCGTGTGGAACTTGAAAATGGACATGTGGTTACTGCTCATATTTCCGGGAAGATGCGTATGCATTATATAAAATTGTTACCCGGAGATAAGGTAAAACTGGAAATGAGCCCATACGATTTAACAAAGGCTAGAATTACATATAGATACTAACAAAGACGAAATGAAAGTTAGAGCATCCATAAAGAAAAGAAGTGCCGAATGCAAAATAGTACGCAGAAAAGGTACATTGTACGTAATCAATAAAAAGAATCCTAGATTCAAACAAAGACAAGGGTAATTATGGCAAGAATTGCAGGTGTAGATATACCAAAACAAAAAAGAGGTGTCATAGCACTTACCTATATTTTTGGTATCGGTAAAAGCAGGGCACAAGAGATATTAGAGAAAGCCCAGGTAAATCTGGATAGCAAAGTATCAGATTGGAACGATGAGGAAATTGGTCGTATTCGTGATGCTGTTTCCTCTTATAAAATTGAAGGGGAACTTCGTTCTGAAAATCAGTTGAATATTAAGCGTCTGATGGATATTGGCTGTTACAGAGGAATCCGACACAGATCTGGACTTCCACTTAGAGGACAGAGGACCAAGAATAATTCCAGGACCAGGAAAGGAAAAAGAAAAACAGTTGCAAATAAGAAAAAAGCAACTAAATAATTAGCATAATATGGCAAAGACAAGTACCAAAGCAGCTAACAAGCGCAAGGTAATCGTTGAATCGGTTGGTGAAGCCCATGTAACGGCTTCCTTTAATAACATAATAATTTCTTTGACCAACAAAAAAGGCGATGTTATTTCATGGTCTTCTGCTGGAAAGATGGGATTTAGAGGTTCTAAAAAGAATACTCCTTATGCCGCTCAGGTAGCAGCTGAAGAATGTTGCAAAGTTGCTCATGATGCGGGATTGAGAAAAGTAAAAGTTTATGTAAAAGGACCAGGTAACGGAAGAGAATCTGCGATTCGTTCTATTCACAATGCAGGCATTGAAGTTATTGAGATTGTGGATGTAACACCATTACCACATAACGGTTGCAGACCACCCAAAAGAAGAAGAGTTTAATTAAGTTACAAATTTATAAAAGGTTAATTCACAGGAAGTGCAATTACGATTATCGAAGGATAAGCCTTAATTCATAATCACATTTCCAAATTAAAAGAAGATGGCAAGATATACAGGACCTAAATCAAAGATCGCACGTAAATTCGGCGAAGCAATTTTCGGAGACGACAAAGCTTTCGAGAAAAAAAACTATCCCCCGGGACAACACGGTAATAACAGACGTCGTGGTAAAAAATCTGAATATGCTGTCCAATTGATGGAAAAGCAGAAAGCAAAATATACCTATGGTATATTGGAGAAACAATTCAGAAACCTTTTTGCCAGAGCTAACAGGAGTAAAGGTGTAACCGGTGAAGTACTTCTACAATTTTGTGAAGCACGTCTTGATAATGTAGTTTACAGGATGGGAATTGCAAATTCCAGAAGAGGCGCAAGACAGCTGGTTTCTCATAGACACATTACTGTTAATGGTGAATTGGTAAGTATTGCTTCTTATGCCTTAAAAGCTGGTGATGTTATAGGGGTGCGGGAAAAATCAAAATCGCTTCAGACCATACAAGATGCACTTAGCGCAAATAGCAGTGTGTATGAATGGATGACATGGAATAATGATAAAATGGAAGGAAATTTTGTTTCCATTCCAGAAAGAATTCAGATTCCGGAGAATATTAAAGAACAATTAATCGTGGAGTTATACTCTAAATAAAATCAACACAAATCCGACTATGGCATTATTAAATTTTCAGAAGCCCGATAAAGTTATAATGATAGATTCCTCAGATTTCGAAGGCAAATTTGAATTTCGCCCTTTGGAACCTGGTTATGGTTTGACTGTTGGGAACGCCTTGCGAAGGGTATTGCTTTCTTCTTTGGAAGGATTTGCAATTACATCCGTAAGAATTGATAAAGTAGAGCATGAATTTTCTGTTATTGAAGGTGTTGTGGAAGATGTTACCGAAATCATCCTCAACCTTAAACAAGTTCGATTTAAAAGACAAATTGAAGATGTTAATGAGGAAACCGTTTCCATATCTGTAAGTGGTAAGGATCAGCTTACTGCAGGAGATTTTCAAAAATTCATCTCTGGTTATCAGGTGCTAAACCCTGAACTGGTTATTTGCAACATGGAGCCAAAGGTGAGCATAAATATGGAGGTAATCATTGAAAAAGGTCGTGGTTATGTGCCAGCAGAAGAAAATAAAAAGTCTAATGCACCTTTGGGAAGTGTAGCTATCGATTCAATTTTTACCCCGGTAAAAAATGTAAAATACAGCATTGAAAACTTCCGTGTAGAGCAAAAAACGGATTATGAGAAATTGGTATTTGAGATCGTTACCGATGGTTCTATTCATCCAAAAGAGGCATTGACAGAAGCGGCTAAAGTACTGATACATCATTTCATGTTGTTTTCTGATGAACGTATTACTCTTGAAGCTGATGAAATAGCGCAAACAGAGACCTACGATGAAGAATCTCTGCATATGCGTCAGCTTTTAAAGACTAAACTGGTTGATATGGATCTTTCTGTTAGAGCATTAAATTGTTTAAAAGCTGCGGAAGTAGATACATTAGGCGATTTGGTTTCGTTCAATAAGAACGATTTAATGAAATTCAGGAACTTTGGTAAAAAATCATTGACAGAATTAGAAGAGCTGGTTATAAACAAAGGCCTTAATTTTGGGATGGATCTTTCAAAGTACAAATTAGATAAGGATTAATTTATCAATAAAGACAGGACTTTTCCTGTTTTTAGTAAGCATTTATATAAGTAACGATGAGACACGGTAAAAAAGTCAATCATTTAGGAAGAAAGTCAGCTCATAGAAAAGCTATGTTGGCAAACATGGCTTGTTCGTTGATTGAACATAAAAGAATTAATACAACTGTGGCAAAGGCTAAAGCCTTAAAGCAGTTTATAGAGCCAATAATAACTAAATCAAAAGCTGAAAATAATCAGACTACTGAAAAAGGAACCCATAACAGGCGTATCGCATTTAAGAACCTAAGGGATAAGTATGCGGTTACAGAATTATTTGGTAGTGTTTCCGACAAGGTTGGTGAACGGCCCGGAGGTTATACCCGAATTATTAAATTGGGAAACAGGCTTGGAGATAACGCAGATATGGCAATGATAGAACTTGTTGACTATAATGAGATTTACAATGCTGGTAAAGCTGCTAAAAAGAAAACTACAAGAAGAAGTAGAAGAGGTAAAAAAGCTGATGAGGCCGTAGTTGAAAAAGCTACTGAAAGCACTGTAGTTGAAGAGGCCGCGGAAGTGGTTACAGAAGAAACAAAGGAGACAGAGGCTGTAGAAACGGAGGAAGCAACTCAGGAAATTGAGGAGGTTAAAAAACCAGAGGCAACTAAAGAAGAAGTGTCAGAACCTGAAGCAACTGATCCAGAAGATTCCGAAGTAAAGAAAAATGATTCTGAAGCATAAATTGTTTATAAAATCTTTAATATTTAATAAAGGATAGACCTAAAAGTCTATCCTTTTTTTTATGTTTATTTGTCAAACGCAATCTTAATTAGCAATATGAAGTATCAATCCAAAAAGAAAGCACTATTATTATTGGAAGACGGGACCATTTTCTTTGGTAAGGCAGTAGGTAACAAAGAAGGAACTGCATATGGAGAAGTTTGTTTTAATACCGGGATGACTGGTTATCAGGAAATATTTACAGATCCTTCTTATTTCGGTCAGCTTATGGTTACTACAAATGCTCACATAGGTAATTATGGGACCAATATGGATGAGGTGGAATCCGGTTCTGTAAAAATATCGGGATTGATATGTAAGAATTTCAGCTATGAGTATTCAAGACCCATTGCAGATCATAGTCTGGAGGAATTTTTGGACGCAAGTAATCTATTTGCTATTTCCGATGTAGATACCAGGGCCCTGGTAAGCCATATTCGGGATCAGGGTGCCATGAATGCTGTAATCTCTACGGAAGTAGAAGACATAGACAGCTTAAGGGAATCCTTAAAAAAAGTGCCTAATATGGAAGGATTAGAACTTGCTTCGAAAGTATCAACCACTGAACCTTATTTTTTTGGAAATGAGAATGCCAAATACAAAATAGCAGCCTTGGATATTGGAATAAAAAATAACATTTTACGTAATCTGGCTAAAAGAGATGCTTATATAAAAGTTTTTCCTTACAATGCTACCTATGAGGAAATGAGCGAATGGCAACCCGATGGTTTTTTTATTTCCAACGGGCCCGGAGACCCGGAACCTTTGCATGAGGCTGTCGGGGTAGCTCGCAAGATTATGGCTAATGATAAACCTTTATTTGGAATTTGCCTCGGTCACCAGGTTATTGCGTTGGCCAATGGTATATCTACATACAAAATGCATAATGGTCACAGAGGGATAAACCATCCGGTATTGAACCTTTTAACAGGTAAAGGTGAAATTACCTCTCAAAACCATGGGTTTGCCATAAGCAGGGAAGAAACGGAATCTAATCCCGAAATTGAAATTACACATGTCCATCTAAACGACAAAACCGTGGCCGGTATAAGGGTACAAAATAAAAATGTTTTTTCAGTTCAATATCACCCTGAAGCCAGTCCGGGACCTCATGATGCAGATTATCTTTTTGATCAATTTTTTGAAATGATCGCTTCCACTGTTAATAAAGATACATTGGTTTAAGGAATTGTTATATTCCTATCTTTATGAGGCTCAATATAACGTTGTGTCCATCCTCCTTTTGTATCTTTGTCAAATATTTCAACCTTAAAATTTAACAATATGAGTACCATAATTGATGTGCATGCAAGACAGATTCTGGATTCAAGAGGAAATCCGACTGTAGAAGTAGATGTTATAACCGAAAATGGCGTTTTAGGACGCGCGGCAGTTCCTTCCGGTGCTTCTACCGGTGAACATGAAGCCGTTGAATTACGAGATGGAGGGAAGGCCTTTATGGGTAAAGGTGTTACTAAAGCCGTAGAAAATGTAAATAATATTATAGCCAAAAAAATAGTTGGGATGTTGGTTTTTGATCAAAACCTAATAGACCAGACCATGATAGAACTGGATGGTACACCAAATAAATCTAAATTGGGAGCCAATGCAATCTTAGGAGTGTCTTTAGCAGTTGCTAAAGCGGCTGCCAATGAGCTGGGAATGTCATTGTACAGATATGTAGGTGGTGTTAGTGCTAATACTTTACCGGTACCCATGATGAATATAATTAATGGTGGCTCGCATTCAGATGCGCCTATAGCCTTCCAGGAATTTATGATTATGCCAATCAAGGCAAAAAGCTTTTCGCATGCTATGCAAATGGGGACTGAAATATTTCATAATCTTAAAAAAGTATTGCATGGTCGAGGCTTGAGCACTGCTGTAGGTGATGAAGGTGGGTTTGCGCCTACGTTGGATGGTACAGAAGATGCAATAGAGACTATTGGACTAGCTGTTAAAAATGCCGGATATTCTTTTGGTGATGAGGTTATGATTGCACTTGATTGTGCTGCTGCAGAATTCTATGAGAATGGTAAGTATGATTATACCAAATTTGAAGGAGATTCGGGCGCGGTTCGTACCTCAGATGAACAAGCAGCGTATTTGGCAGATCTTAGTAAAAAATACCCTATAATATCTATTGAAGACGGGATGGATGAAAACGACTGGGACGGCTGGAAGACGTTAACGGATATGATTGGTGATAGCGTTCAATTAGTTGGAGACGATTTATATGTTACCAATGTAGAAAGATTATCACGGGGAATTAAGAGCGGGATTGCCAATTCCATACTCATAAAAGTTAACCAGATTGGCACGCTTACAGAAACTATTGCCGCTGTGAATATGGCTAAAAACGCGGGATATACTTCCGTAATGTCACACAGATCAGGGGAAACGGAAGATAATACTATTGCAGATTTAGCCGTAGCACTTAATACCGGTCAGATAAAAACAGGTTCTGCTTCCAGAAGTGATCGTATGGCTAAATATAACCAATTGCTTCGCATAGAGGAAGAACTAGGTGATGTAGCATATTATCCACAGGAAAAAGCATTCAAAGTAAAATAGAGATAATCCGCAAAATTATTAAAGCCTTTCTTACTAAGAAAGGCTTTTTTATTGAAATAGATTTATTGAAATAACGAATAATAAATCTCGAACTCGAAGACTATTTGAATAAGAATTAATCTGTGTGGCAGTACCGAGCGAATCTAAATGAAAATGGTCATTCGAACTTTGAAGTAGCTGTTTATTAGAACAACTATTTTTCTTTAATTTTTACACTTCTTATTCACCTCAGTAATTGTTAACGTCCTTCCTTTTTCTTAAATTTACACTACCGTTCTATAAATTTAAATCAAGCACATGTCAGAAAAAGCTACGTTGCAAGTTAATGGGGAAAAGTATGAATTTCCTGTTATTGAAGGCACTGAAAATGAATTTGCCATTGATATAAAAACTTTAAGGTCGTCTAGTGGCGTAATAACCCTGGATCCCGGTTATAAAAATACAGGTTCCTGTGAAAGTGCTATTACTTTTTTAGACGGTGAGAAAGGTATTCTCAGGTACCGCGGATATGCCATTGAAGAATTAGCAGAAAAAGCAGACTTCCTTGAAGTTGCGTATTTACTAATTTTTGGAGAATTACCTGACAAAGAGCAACTTACAAAATTTCATAAGGATATTAAAGCAGAGTCACATGTAGACGAGGAAATGAAAAAAATCCTTGACGGATTTCCCAAATATGCGCATCCGATGGGTGTTTTATCGTCATTAACCAGTGCTCTGATCGCTTTTAATCCAAGTTCTGTAAACGTGTCTTCAGATGAGGATATGTATCACGCAATAGTTCGGATTTTAGCTAAATTTCCTGTTTTGGTCGCCTGGACCCTGCGGAAGAAAAAAGGTCTCCCGCTGGAATATGGAAGCAGCTCATTGGGTTATGTGGAAAATATTCATAAAATGATGTTTAGAAAGCCTGATGAAGAATATCAAAAAAATGAAATCGTAATTGAAGCTTTGGACAAACTATTAATTCTTCATGCAGATCATGAACAGAATTGTTCTACTTCAACTGTTAGAATAGTTGGTTCGTCTCACGCAGGATTATTTGCTTCGCTTTCTGCCGGCATTTCTGCACTTTGGGGCCCTTTACATGGGGGTGCTAATCAGGCCGTTCTGGAAATGCTTCAGGCGATTGATGATGATGGAGGTGATACCAGTAAGTATATGGCTAAGGCCAAAGACAAAAATGATCCATTCAGATTGATGGGATTTGGACACAGGGTATACAAGAATTTTGACCCAAGGGCTAAGATTCTTAAAAAGTCAGCAGATGAGGTTTTGGCAGATCTTGGGATTGCTGATCCTATATTGGATATTGCCAAAGGTCTTGAGAATGAAGCACTGGAAGATCCGTATTTTGTAGATCGGAAGCTGTATCCAAACGTTGATTTCTATTCCGGTATCATCTATAGGGCCTTAGGAATACCAACAGATATGTTTACCGTAATGTTTGCCTTAGGTCGTCTTCCCGGATGGATAGCCCAATGGAAGGAAATGAGGCAAAGAGGTGAACCAATAGGAAGACCACGACAAGTTTATATAGGAGAAAATTTAAGACCTTTTAAAGCAGTTGAAAAACGATAGCCTTACATAGACACAAGAAATGCTGCATTTAAACGTCTATGATGAGACATCCAGGTTAAGATCTGTAGTATTGGGTACAGCTCAAAGTAATGGCCCCATACCCAAGCCGGAAGACGCTTATGACCCTAAATCTCTTGAACATATCCTGGCCGGCACTTATCCCCTTGAACAGGATATGATTGAGGAAATGGAAGCATTTGCTGCTGTTTTTAAAAAGTACGATGTGGAGGTGTTCAGACCCGAGATAATTGCTGATTGTAACCAGATTTTTTCGAGAGATATAGCCTTTGTCATAGAGGATAAACTTATCAAAGCCAATATACTTCCGCACCGGGAGGAAGAATTTCAGGCCATACTTCATGTTCTTGAATTTATTGCCCTGGAAAACATCTTATATCCACCAGAGGAAGTCCATATAGAAGGTGGGGATGTAATGCCATGGAAAGACTACATTTTTATTGGCACCTATACCGGTCATGATTATCCAGATTATATTACGGCAAGGACCAATTGGGAAGGTGTGGAATACATTAAGAAGATGTTTCCCCACAAAAAGGTAAAACCCTTTGAATTGCGTAAATCAATCAGTCATCCAAAAGAAAATGCCCTTCATCTCGATTGTTGTTTTCAACCCATTGGCCATGATAGGGCCATCATTCATAAAAATGGTTTCCTGATTGAAGAAGAATACGAATGGCTGGTTTCGCATTTTGGTAAAGAAAATATATTTGAAATTACCGGCGATGAAATGTATCACATGTTTAGTAATGTATTTTCTATAAGTCCGGATGTCATTGTCTCCGAAAGAAAGTTTACAAGGCTGAATAACTGGCTCAGAGACCAGGGTTTTACTGTAGAGGAAATACCATATGCCGAGGTCTCAAAGCAGGGCGGGTTATTAAGATGCAGTACCATGCCTTTAGTCCGGGACTAACACATTTGTCGGACTGATTTTTATAATGAAAATTGGCTTATCAGGGTTGATCAGTTGCATTTGACCATTAAAATTTACTTTCTCCACTTTTTAATTTTTAGCACTTCTATTTAAGAATTTGATTAATGATTAATATCTATTACCAGATAGTATTGTTATACTATAGGTTGAAATTTGTAGCTAAATGATTTGGGAAATGGTTACTTTTATCCTGAATTTTTAAGTAACTAATGAAGCAGATTACCAACACCATTTTGATGATTCGCCCGGTACAATTTCGCATGAACGAACAGACCGCGGTGAATAACTATTTTATGGAAGATATCGACCTCCAAAACAATGCAATTAACCTGAAGGCACAGAAGGAGTTTGATACATTTGTTGATGTTTTAAGGGCTATAGGAATTGAGGTTATAGTGATTGAGGATAAACCTGATCCCGACACACCCGATTCAATTTTTCCAAACAACTGGATTTCTTTTCATTCAAATGGTACGGTAGTCATTTATCCGATGTTCGCCGAAAATCGCAGAAAGGAGCGAAGAGAGGATATTCTTGATATTCTTGAAGCCAATGGTTTCCTGATAGAGAATATAATGGACTATACTTCTGCGGAAAAAGAAGGGCTTTTTCTGGAGGGTACAGGAAGTATTTTAATGGACCGTGTAAATCAAAAAGCGTATTGTGCACTTTCTGACCGTGCGCATGAAGAACTTTTAATTGAGTTTTGTGAAGACTTTGAAAGTACTCCGGTGATTTTTACAGCATATCAATCCGTTAATGGTGAGCGATTACCTATATACCATACAAATGTTATGATGTGTATGGGCGAGACCTATGCCGTAATTTGTTTAGACGCTATAGATGATAAGAAAGAAAGAAAAAACGTATTAAATCATCTGAAACAAGACGGGAAAGAAATTATTAGCATCACTGAGGAACAAATGCATCACTTCGCAGGAAATATGCTTCAGGTAGCCGATGCGTCAGATCAACGTTATTTAATTATGAGTACTGCAGCATATAACAGCCTCAGACCGGATCAGATTAGTGTTTTGGAAAAGTACAACCCTATAGTGCATAGCACTTTAGATACCATTGAGACCTGCGGCGGCGGAAGTGCCCGTTGTATGATGGCGGAGGTGTTTTTGCCCAAACGATAAATTTAAAACACTTTGTCCAAACTAACTCTTATTTATCAGATACTGTAAATTCCCGAATGGCCTTATTGGGTTCCATAATATCATATCCTTCCCAGAATTCAGGATTGTAACTCGAAAGATATGTGGCTTTAACAGTTTCATTTTCAACCGAATTGGAAAATTCCCCGGGGCTTATTAGCTCGGAATCAAAGACTACTATCTCGTATTTTTCTGTATTGAAGTTAATAATATCCAGCTCCATAGACAATTCATTTTGCTTCCTTCTTCCTTTTACATTCTTGTTTTTCTCTATTACGCTCAATGGTCTTGTAATACCCATTTTACGACCGAATACCTTATCAATAAATCGCAAATCATACTTATTATTACTTCCCTTACTGAAAATAGTAGTTCCCTTATAAGTGATCTCCTCATAGGATAATCCCAATAATTTAATTCTTTTCAATGAATTTACATTCTCATAGTCTATACGCATTATTGCAAAATCTTCTATGTTTACATAGATCGTTCCTCTAAAGTCTTCCGACCTTTTTGGATCAAATTCTATCACATATACGCCATCGTCATCCAGGGCAGTAAATCCTTTTAATTTAAATTCATAGCGGTTAGATTTGTCAATAAAATTTAGTTTAGTCTCATCATTATAGAAGAGTTCGGAATAAAGAGTGTGCAGTTGATCTTTTTTGGATAAAAGAAAATGTTTATTATCATCGTCTTTGAGTTCATCTTCTAACTCAGCCGCCTCGTCTGAAGAATCAAATAGGGAATCTAACTCTACTTTTTGACCAAACCAGCCCGACTTAATTTTTAAATAGGAATCCGGTTTTACATTTTCTTTAAAAATGCGCTCTAATTTGGCCGAAAGAGCCTCCATAGAGCCTTCATTATTTTTATCGTATAATTCAGCCGCCTTTTCTATGTATAAGCGGTACTCGTCCGGTTTTCTGTAAAAATCACACAAACTTTCTGTATAGTATGATGCATTTCTTGGTAAAATGGAGACCACACTGTCCAGAAATTTTTTATTTAGCTCTTCAATGGTAGATTTTTCAAATTCAATATCCAGTTTAGTCATGGTATTGAGGCTGGATTGCCTAAAGAACAAGCGCTGTTTTATGGGTTCTCTATTATAATTTGTCGGTAAATTTTCTTTTACTTTTTCAATGATTTCATCAATGCTGAGATCATTGTTAAATAGATATACTTCATTTAGTTCGATAGCCCGGGGTTCTATATAAATAACACTATCCAAAGTGGCCTTAAAGTGGATAGCTGTTTTTTTATAGCCCATACTGGATATATAGATGGAATCTTGCTGTTCCAGCCTGGATTTTAAATTTATACTAAATCTGCCTTCCTCGTTAGTAATAATACCGCGATGCTCGGTAAATTGGATCGTTGCATAGGGAATACCTTCGTTAGTTTTGGTGTCTACTACCCTCGAGGAAATAGATTGGCAATGCATAGATAAAGAAGCAAGCAGGAATATGTAAATAAAAATATTAGAAAAGGGTTTGCTCATAAGTTATATTATTGATTACTATTTCATTTAAGACGAATTAACCTCATAAAACGTTACTAATGTTTATAAAATAATTATGCCTTTGCCAGATTTCTTATCATACCTCCAAAAATGAAATAATGAAAAGGAAGTACGCTATACCAGTATAGCCTGCCTTTTAGCCCTCTTGGCCTAAATGTAGCCGTCTGATGTAATACACTGTCTTCATCAATTCTAAATTCTAACCAGGCTTCCCCGGGCAAACGCATTTCCGCAAATAGCAGAAGTCGTTTATTTTTTTTATCGGCCAATAGCACTCGCCAAAAATCCAGGGAATCTCCTGGAAATAATTTATCAGGATGTGTACGCCCGCGCCTTAGGCCAACACCGCCTATTAGTTTATCTATAAACCCTCTGATCCTCCATAACCAATTGCCATAGTACCAGCCATTATCTCCGCCAATCTTCCAGATATTCTTTAAAACTGCTTCCTTATCCTGTACTTTAAGTTTTTTCTCGTCTTTAAGTACACCGTATTTAGGTACCTGGATAAACTTTCCCAGATTTTTATTTAATCTTCCGCTAATCATGCTATCCTTCCAGCTACTTACGACAAGGTTTTGTTCAATTTTTATAAACGCCATATCTATCGCCTCCTCATAAGTATGTGTTTTTATCCCCAATAATTCTTCGAGTTGGTTGTCCTTAGCCACTACTTCAATTTTCATGCTGTCTACAAGGTTTAAAGCCAATTTATAGGAAGTTGAAGTAACAAAATACAACCAATAAGAAGATAACTTAGGGGTCATTACAGGAACCGTAATAATCCAGTTTTTGAAGCCCCTTATCCGCGCGTATCGCTTTAGCATTTGCTTATAAGTAAGGACATCCGGACCGGCAATGTCAAAAGATTGATTATATGTTTCTTTGTTACCCAGTACACCGGTCAGAAAGTGCATAACATCCCTAATGGCAATAGGCTGGGTTTTAGTGAGGACCCACTTTGGTGTAATCATAACCGGCAACTTTTCGCAGAGGTCACGAATTATTTCAAAAGACGAGCTTCCCGATCCTACAATGATCCCTGCTCTGAGTACGGTAAGGTTAAATTCACCTTTAGATAATATCTCTTCAACATTTTTCCTGGACCACAGGTGCTTTGACAGATTTTCATCATTTACGATACCACTTAGATATATTACCTGTTCTGCCTTTGTTTTATTTATGTAGCTGTTAAAATTATAGGCCGTCCTGGCTTCCAGTTCATCAAAATCGCGGGTTGATGTGCTCATGGAATGAATTAGAAAATAAGCGACATCAATATCAACGGGTATTTTTCCTTCCTCAACAGCTTCTAAAAAATCGATTTCAATAATTGTAATCTTAGCGCTCGTCTCAGGGTCTATAGAAAGTCGTTCTTTGTTGCGGACAGCACATATTATTTCATGTCCCTCGTCAACCAGCAATGGCAATAAACGCATCCCAATATATCCGTTAGCTCCGGTTATTAGTATTTTCATAGGTTATAAATCTTCAATAGAGGTTGGTAAATTGTCCGCTTTAAAATTCAGCATTTTTTTAAAGAATTTCTGAATGGCTTTGGTGTCCGATTTCACTTTTATAAAGTAATGGTCGCGAAAGATTGAATAAATAGCAAAACCACCTTTATAGATAGTTAGCTTATAATACGGAATTACCAGCGCATAGGTCTCTAAAAGGGAGCGGAATCGCACAATTATCCCTTTTGGACGCATTTCCACATTACAACTATTCAGATTATTATCTAAAAGCAGGAGATTTCCAATTTCAATACTGGTTTCGGTTATAGATAGTTTAGGTGATCCTATTCCATTCATCGCCCAACGTTCTTTTAACATAAAAGGTTTACCTACTTCGTTATCAATTTTCCTTGTTAGATCGCTGTTATTATAGGATACGTTTACCAGCATGGTTATAATTTTATTCTATATTTTCTTCAATGACATTAATTCTTGAACTTATCAATTACCAGTAAAGTTGACGAAAACTCCATATTTTTGTAAACACCAAAGGCTACGAGCTATAAAAGTCTAAAAATTCATTAGTTTTGCAGCCTTAATTGGGGAA
>RCNG010000242.1_pt1 | contig 23671 bp, 17 predicted proteins | sample 2041371 | NCBI WGS metagenome assembly RCNG01 (sample SAMN09708227, study PRJNA481090) | Marine sediment metagenome, whole genome shotgun sequencing project. | biome: marine sediment; feature: ocean; material: sediment; isolation source: Sewage treatment plant 1 marine sediment (STP1) ... | reverse complement strand
CCCCCCGGCGGCGGGGGCGTAATAAGCGCTGTAGCCGAGAAGATTTACTACTTCTATCCCGCCTTTGCGCGTTCGCTCAATCAGTTCGGCCTTTTGTTCGTAAAGGGTAATCAAAGGCGGGTGGCCATTTTGCTTTAATACCCGAATCGGGTGGGGTTCAAATGTCATGGCAATCGATGTGCCGCCGATGGTTTCGGCTTTTTCGATGACCTCATGGAACAGGGCCTGATGCCCGATATGAACCCCATCGAAATTTCCGATGGTAATGACGGCATTTTTAAACGGCTCGTGAATCTTATCAAGATGGTCAATAATTTTCATAATTAACTTTCAAACAGCCAATACTGGGACTTGCACTTGATGTGGATATCAAGGTAGATGAAACGGCTTTAATCACCCAATCAATTGAGCTGGGCTCACCCGTTAAAGGTCCAATGAATATCAATTTTTCTATTTCTGGCGATGCGCCAGCTTTGCTCTTTCATAATATTGCCTTAGAGGCTGGGCAGAAAGAGGCTCTCATAATAAATGCAAATGGCTTACTTCAGTTTGGTGATTGGGCGAAAGATGATCCATTAGAAGTTATTGAAATGAGTATACAAATAAATAGCCGCACGACGGCAGACTTTGTGCAATTGATACAAAGTCCGACATTACCGGAACTGGGGCCGTTGGCATTAAATGCAATAATCAAAACCACCAATGGCCAGCATGCCATAAAGCAAATTCTTTTAAAAACAGATAAAAACAGAGCGATCACTATTGATATTACCGGTGGTGTGAATCGTCTAAGCTTTCTGCCGAATCTGGCAGTCGATGGCATCCACTTGAAGGCTCAAACGAAAGGTAAAGATATAACCAAATTAATCCAACTCTTCGGTGTTGATCCAAAATCGGCACCGGCACTTGGATCGTTTGCACTAAGTTCAGAACTATCTGGCAGTCATAAGAAACTACTGATCAATAACACAAAAATCACCATTGGAAAGAAAAAGAATCTGCAAATCACGGGTAATGGTCAAATTGGCAAACTGGATGCTCAATCAGGCTGGAAGCTGTACGATACGGATCTATTCGTTAAAGTAGTATCCAAAAATATTCAACAAGGATTAAAGTCTTTTAATCAGCAAATACCTGATCTGGGTTCTCTCAAGGGCAGTGCTCGTATCCAAGGTAATCAGGAAAAATTCAAACTTCATTCTTTGAATCTCAAAATAGGAAAAACTAAGCATCCCATTGCCATAGCACGTGGCAGTATTCAAGATCTATTGAATACAAAAGGCATCAATATTAAGGTGGATTTAGCCTTTGATGAAAATAGCCTCGGTAAACAAATCAAACATGCCGTTCTAAAAGATCTCAAGCCCTTAACTGGCTATGCCAGGATTACCGATTCTAACGGTGTGCCAGGTATTCAGGTACTTAAGCTAGGTAGCGTACAAAAGAATCTTGAGGTTAAGATTGATGGATACTTTCCTGATTTTAAGCAACCGGAATCATTGACACTATGGGCGACAATTGATGCCAGTAATCTGGCTGTATTAGGAGAAATGTTGGGTTACTCGTGGCCGAAACAGGGCCCTTTAAAATTAACTACTGAGATCCGTCATGATGGAAAGATCATCCGTATTAAATCTCTTTTTAATGTGGCAAACAAGAGCCTGGAAACAGAGCTGGACGCTAATTTTAGTTCAGTCAGGCCCAAAATTTCCGGCAGGTTCAAAGCGAAAGAAGTGACTTTTTCAGAATTCTACCAGATCATCAAAGAACTGGATAAAGAGGAGGCTAAGACTAAGGATACGCAGCAAACCGTCATTTTTTCACGTAAACCCATAGATTTTGATTGGCTAAAACAACTGGACCTGGATTTGGCATTAGACATTAAAAGTTTTGATTCGGATATTAGTACGGCTGAATCAGCTGAGTTGCAGATTAAGTTGAAATCCGGACATTTACAGATAAGTCCGGCAGTGTTTAAGTTTACCAAAGGCCATCTGGATATGGAGCTGTCATTGAACAGCAAGGTTAAGCCAGAGATAAATTTCAAAGCATTTGGTAAAAATATAGACCCCTGGTTGGCCATCAGTAATTCCAAAGGAAAAGAAAGTCTTATAGCGGATCTGGATGTGGATATTGAATTACATGCACAGGGAGCATCCCCGCATGATCTAGTGTCCAGTTTGAATGGTGAACTGTATGTAACGGTTAAGAACGCTAAAATGAAACGTGAATATATGGAACTGTTGTTTATCGACCTTGTCGGTTGGAGCACAAGCAAAGTCACTGACAGTCAATTTTATGATTTAAACTGTGGTGTGATTGATTCTTCTCTGGAGAAAGGAGTGATATCGACTCGGGGATTCATACTGGATACTAATAAGATTGTCATTACCGGTGATGGGCAAATTAATCTGGCAAAGGAGCAGATCAACTATGTTCTTATCCCAAAAAAGAAGAGCCGCATTATTCTTAATGCAGAGCCCGTCAAATTGAAGGGTCCCCTGGCGGATCCCAGTATCCAGGTAATACCAGTCAAGTCAGCCACTTTGACCTTTGGTACTTTGGTATTTGCACCATACGTCTTTGTGGGTTTTAGTGTGTCAGACTTCCTGATGAGTATAATGGGTAAGTTCAGAACAAAGGATCCTTGTGCCATGTATGAAAAAGTGCATGTCATGCCAGAGATTGATCGTTAAAAAATCATCCCTTTCTGTTGGTGAAGTGTTGAGTGAACTTTTTGATTAATTTATCCAAACATTGAGTGATTTGTAAATAGCTGGAAATCTCTTTAAAAATTATAAACATTCACGAATGGCAGCAATAGATCATTTACGAATCGACAATGTCATGGTCAGTAGTATCAATGCCACATTTTTTCTAGCATTTGGAATTACCAGTTTGCGCTCTTGGTATTCACATCAGGAAATGCTAATATTTCCACTCAGGGACGTTAGTGATGCTGTGTAAAGAATCGTGACAGTTAGAAAGACATTAATTTCGCTTCATAAATTAACATCTGAAATTGCCGCTATGTACAATGAAGCAATTTTAGACTGACTTATTTAAACCAATTAAATATTGCTTTCTTAAAAAAAGCTCTTTTCGAAGTTAAATGTTCCGGGCATTATAAATATGAGCAGGCAAAGCAGGTACAATCCAAGAGCAAAAATAATGACCAGGGTAAAACCAAAGTGAATGGCCAGCAGGCTGGCTAATACTGCGCTGATGACTGAAGCACAGCCATTAATGCCCCATGCCCAGGGAATATAGGTACTATTGGTTGAGACAAGTGTTCTCAGAGCCAGTGGAAAGGGCATGCCCATACACAGGGCCAGTGGCGCAATAAACATCAGGCTCAGTATAATTTTTACAGAAATGGAATAATTTGCCATCAGGGCAAAAAATGAACCCAGGAAATAGCTGTAAAACACGCCCAGACATACAATTCCCAGAATGGCTCTGAACAGGAGCTGGCGGTGCGATAACCGGGCGAGTAAATGTGTTGTCCAGGCGCTACCCAATCCGGCAAAGAACATAAATGCGGTTAACACAACGGGTATGGCATAAATCGGATGGTGCAAAAAAAGAATAAATTTTTGCATCATGGCAATTTCAATGAATAGAAATGCCAGGCCGATAGAAAAGAAATATGCAAACAATTGCATGCGCTCACGTACCGGCAAAGAAAATTCTGCTTTTGTTTTTGCGCGAAAATGAAACACAATCAAAGGCAAAAGGATCAGAATAATGCTGCTGATAACGGCAAGAAAAAGTGTTACAAGCAATACTATATAACCCATTTCAACCAGTACAAAGCCACCCTGATCACGTAAGGATAATAGCTCACTTAAAACCGACCATTTAAAAAAGTGATGAAAAAAGGGTTTGTCATCACTGGCAGGATAGACATAATATTTATAATCCTGCAGGAATTTCTGACTGGAATCACTCAATAATGCGCTGGCTGCCTGGTAAAACCAGGCTTGTCGAAAACGATTAAACTGATTGGCTTCACTGGCTTTAATACCCGGATACCAGACAACATCAAAAGCACGCGTCTGACAAAACTGTTTTAGGGCATTAATTTCCGTCTGTTTAAAGGGATTTTTTTTAATCAGGAGTGTAGAAGTTTGCCAACCTCTGATCAGGACCAGATGTTGAGCTGCGCTGTCAACCCGGCTTTTCTCTAAAGCTCTGATGGCGGTAGCAAACATTTTTATGGCATCACGCGGCGGTGTTTTTACCCAGCGGCTGATGGCCAGATAACCGTCTGGATTTAAATGTTGTAAATAAGTTTGTAATGCTTCTACGGTATACAAATAACTCTCATGCAGAGCGTATAAACCACTGGCCGAGGCGTTAAACGAATCCATCAGGGAAATCTGTATTAAATCATAGTGCTTATTATCGTGGCTCGCCTGACCGCTGAGGAAGCCGCGCACATCCTGGGCATACACTTTAATATTATCCTGCAAATAAATATTGCCGCTATAAGCTGCAAATTCAGTACTCATTAGTTCAATGATTTGCGGATTAAGCTCCAGCGCATCAATCTGAGTGGTTTTGTGGACCAGAGCCTGTAAAATATCACTGCCGCCGCCGGCACCGACTATTAACATCTGTCGAATGTCGTGCAAATGAAAGGGTAGTGCCGAAGTCAGTTGATCCAGGTAAGACAGTTTTTCAAGTTCGTCGGGATAACGGGTGATAGCGGTCATGTTTGCCGCATCAGCAAAAAGCCCCAGTTGTTCCGGCGGCTCCTGACGGTTATGCAGGCTTAATCCGGGGGCATGACGAAAAGGGATACGCTGACTTTCGACAATGCTTAATAGACCCAGAGGACCAGACTGTTGTTTGAGGATTTGAGTGTCTTTAATGTTTAATATTTTGGACAAGTCTTTATAGGGGGATATTGCCAGTTGCCAGTGTTGAACGCTGAAGACAAGAAATAGCCCTGTTAAAACAGTGACTAAAAAGATCGCTTTGGCCGCCTTCTTTCCCCGAAAAGAGTTTTCCCGACTACGGTTTTTCAAAAAAGGGTTTTTCAAAAAAGGATTTTTCCACAAGTGTCTAACGGGCAGTTGATGAATTTCTTGCACAGCTATTAAGGTGGCAGCTAAGCCACTCAGGCTGATTATCAGCAGTGCTGTGGCAGGGAATATAAAAAACAGCAGGATTATGACTGCAATGCTTCCTAGACCTGCCCCCATGAGATCTATGCTATAGACTTTTGCTATTTGTTCAGGATAATGAATAAATACCAGGCAAATGGCACTGGCAGCCATTAAAAAGGGTATGCTCAGGAGTAAAAAAATAGCCAGAAGATAGTAAATTTGTTGTCCATCCCAAAGAATGGCCTCAGGGTTAAACGGTATATTTTGCGCCAGCAAAAAACAGCCCAGACTGGTGACACTGAATAACAGCAAAAAAAGGGGATAGGTGATATGAAACCAGCGGTGTTCTGGTTTCAGGAGCGTGGTTTGCAGTAATGAAATCAGTGTGCCGCTGATACCATAACCCAAAAGTGCCAGGGAGATGATCATATAGGCAAAATGATGCCATTGAATGACTGAAAACAGTCGCATCAATAAAATTTCATAAGCCAGTGTCGTAGCAGAAATCAGCCCAAGGGACAATAATGGTGGTTTCATCGGCATTAGGGTGTTCCTGCTGTATTCGGAGTCAATGTTTTGCGGTTAATGTTCTCCGGTTAATGGTACAAAACGCACGGGCAAAATTTGTTGAGTGTGCAATTGTCCATCCTTTGTTTTAGTGATCAGCAGTAATTGCTGGGTCATAAAATTGCTACCGACCGGGATCATCATTCTTCCGCCGGGTTTTAGTTGCTCAGTCAACGCATGGGGGACATGGCTGGCGGCTGCGGTCACAATTATGGCATCAAAAGGCGCATGTTCCTCCCAGCCATAGTAACCATCGGCAATTTTGCTGGTAATATTGGTGTAGCCCAGCTCTTTAAAACGCTGCCTGGCCTGTTCTCCCAAAGGTTCAATAATTTCCATACTATAAACATTCTGCACCAGTTCAGAAAGCACAGCAGCCTGATAACCGGAACCAGTACCTATTTCCAGAACGCTATCGTTTTCAGACAGTTTAAGCAGGTCGGTCATGATCGCAACAATATAAGGTTGTGAAATTGTCTGTCCATAGCCAATCGGTAAGGGAATATTCAGGTAGGCGTCTGTAAGAGTTTCCGGAATGACAAATTTATGCCTTGGCACCTTAGCAATAGCCTGTAAAACTTTTGCATCCAGTGCTTCAGTATCAAGGTATTGACTGGTTTGCTGAACATCCTCTTCGATCAGCTTAACCATATGTTGACGTTTTTGCATATAGTGGTCCTCCATGGAAGAGGCAGCAAGCAGGGTTGGGGTGAGTATGCAGGAGAATAAAAAAAACAAAAAAGCTAAGTTCAGTGAGACAGGAACTTTGCTCTGCCATGGTTTTCTCTGTGCTGTTTGTATCATCAAAATTACTCACATTATGATTTACTATAGAATTCTATACTTTAAGCATTACTTAAAAATGGCCGCTTTTCAATGTTTACCCGCTATTTTTAAGCCTTATTACTTACCTAACAGGGTTTTCATAATTCCGCGCACAATTTGTCGTCCCAGGGAGCTGCCAACAGAACGCAAGACACTTTTGGTTATGGCTTCTGTATAGCTCTGCCGGTTTGATGAACGACTTTTTTCTTTGGCGGGTGTGCTGGAACGCTCTGCTGCGGTATTTTCAGACTGTAGTTCCTGTTCAGCACGCTGCTTTAGTATTTCATAGGCAGATTCCCGGTCAATGAGCTCATCATAACGTCCCTTAAGGGGAGAACGATTAATAATTTCCAGTCGCTCTAATTCGCTCAGAGGACCCATACGAGAACCAGGCGGGCAAATAAAAATTCTTTCTACGGGTGTTGGAGCACCGTCATTTGCCAGCACAGACACCAGAGCTTCACCGGTTTTCAGTTCAGTAATGGCCGTTTCGGTGTCCAGTTGCGGGTTTTCCCGGAAAGTGTTGGCCACCATTTTGACCGTTTTTTTGTCTTTGGGTGTGAAAGCTCTCAGGGCGTGCTGAATTTTGGTTCCCAGCTGACCCATAATATCTTCCGGAATATCCAGTGGACTCTGGCTGATAAAATAAACACCGACACCTTTGGAGCGGATCAGACGCACAACCTGTTCAATCTTATCGACCAGGGAGCGGGGCGCACGATCAAATAACAAATGGGCTTCATCAAAAAACAGTACCAGTTTGGGTTTTTCCGCATCACCGACTTCAGGTAATTGTTCATAAAGCTCTGCCAGCAGCCAGATTAAAAAAGAGGCGTAAACACGGGGAGAGGTATTGATCAGTTTGGTGACATCCATAATACTGATAACCCCATGCCCCGAAAAGTCAGTGATCATCAGGTCATTCAGTTGTAATGCCGGTTCGGCAAACAGATTTTCACCGCCCTGTTGTTCAAGAACAAGTAATCGGCGCTGTATGGCGCCGATACTGGAGCTGCTGATATTGCCGTATTCCGTTGACAGGGTTTTGGCGTTTTTTCCAATCCAGCTGAGCATACTGCGCAGATCTTTCAAATCCAGTAATAACATGCCATTGTCATCGGCAATAGCAAAGGCGCTATAAAGAATACCGCTTTGTACCTCATTGAGTTCCAAAAGACTGGACAGCAGCAACGGCCCCATTTCCGAAATGGTGGTATGGACCGGGTGTCCCAGTTTGGTGAATAAATCCCAGAACAAAGCGGGGTTGGCATGATTGGTAAAATTATCAATCTTGATGCTGTCTATGCGGGACTGAATTTTGTCATTCATTTTCCCTGCTGCCGCCAGGCCGGATAGATCGCCTTTTACATCAGCCAGAAATATCGGTACACCAATTTTGGAAAAACCTTCTGCCAGTATCTGTAAGGTGATGGTTTTACCTGTTCCGGTGGCTCCGGCAATCATACCGTGCCGATTGGCCGTTTTTGCAGAAAAATGAACCTGTGTTCGGGAATTGCCGCCAATTAAAAACTCTATACTCATTATCTCGTCCTTTCATCAAGAGAGTTTAGCTGAACATATACCCAAACTACTTGAAAATGCAGGTTTCAGCAAGCCCAATAAGTTCGTTCTTCGGCGTTATGAAGTCTTTAAATAGGTTGGCTATTCACGCGACTTCATGCCTTGAATAACAAACTTATGGACTCACTGAATTCCTGCATTTCCAAGTAGTTTGGGTATAGTAGTTTTTCCGGGGATTGAATACAAGGGTGGATCAGAGTTGATTTTCCAGCCACTTATGGGTCAGGAAGGGGATATGGCCGGTATTGGCCCAGATCACATTGCCCTCAGGATCCAGTAAAATTTTGGTTGGTAAAACCTTGATCTTGAAAATAGCCGCCAGTTTGTTGCTATGAACAAACCTCAGGTCATAGCCACCTTCCGTGGCGTATTTTATTCCATCCCGGGGGGGTTCCAGGACATTGACAGCCAGAATGGTCAACTTGTCAGCATAATGCTGGTGCATACTTTCCAGTTCCGGCATGGAAGCCCGGCAGGATGGACACCAGGATGCCCAGAAATCGAGTAAAACGGGTTTTCCCTTTAAATCCGATAAATAGAAAACCGGGCCGGAAAAATCCTGTATGGGGGCTTTTAAAACCCGCTCTGACTGGTTTGCGACAGCAAATATTTTTTCAATGTGACTATTATAGTGAGACTGACTATGCCAACTGATCAGTACTCCTATAAAAAGTATCAGGCCAAGCCATTTTAACGTTGCACGCATAATTTTGCCGATAACATTTATTTTCTTTTTATAGTATATAAGAATTTTAACTAATTCTAAATAGCCGGATCTCTATAGTAATAATCCTACATTTATTATGCAATGTTTAATTAATTTTAAATTTTTATTGAACACTGTTTAAATATGTGTCATATTATATTCAACACTGCTTAATTAATTGCAGTTTTGATATTAAAAACGCTTGAATAGCTATTGAAGGAGAACAAAATGAGTAATGTTTTTAGACGTATAAATGATCTTATTAATGCTAATATCAATGATTTAATTGATAAAGTTGAAGATCCGGAACGAATGATTAAACAGATTATTCGTGAAATGGAAGAAAATATACGCCATTCCAAAGAGGGCGTCATTACCGCAATTGCCAGTGAGAAGCGTTTGTTTCGCGAACTGGAGCAACACCGCTCAAAATGCGAAGAATGGCAGCTAAAAGCGGAAGTCGCCATTAAAAATGCCAATGAAGAGCTTGCCCGGGCGGCATTGGGTCAGAAAAAGCAACATGAGATGATCCTTAATCGTGTTGAACCCATGTGGCGTGCAGCAAGCAGAACCAGCAGCGATCTTAAACATCAGCTCAAACAACTGGAAGATAAATTAGTCGATGCCAAACGTAAGCAGGGCAGTCTGGTTGCCCGCCAGAGGGCTGCCCAGACACAGGAGTATATGCTCAATGCCGGTGTCGATTTTGATGCGCATCTCATTACCCAGGATAACTTCAACCGCATGGAGGATAAGGTGATGGAGATGGAAGCGCGAGCCCAGGCACGCTCTGAACTTGAAGGTCAGCAAAGTCTCCAGGAGGAAATTTATGTTGAGATGGAAATTGAAGCGGAAATCAACTCTGAAATGGATGAACTCAAACGCAAATTTACAAGCTGATTTATCCTGTCTCCGATCTAGCCCTCCTCCTCAGCCAGAAAGAGCTTTAACTGAGGTGTTGGGCTAAACTGGAGGGACATACGCTGGAGTTTATTATTATGTCAAGTAGTTTTTTCTATCCCCTGAACATACTGGTCAGTCTTTTTGGATATTCAGATACGGCCGTGCTATGGAGTCTGTTAATCTTTTCTGCAGGTCTCAATCTATATTTATTCAAGCGCAATAAAACACTCAAATCTCAACTTCAAAGCCAGCAAAAAATCAGTCAGCGTCAATTTCCTGTTGGTCACCACGCCACTGTTGAACAACAGAAGGGTTCAGCGGCAACAGAATTAAACAAATCCAGTCTGCTCGAACTGGAGGCTGAACTGGATGAAAGTATCTGGCTGGCTGATAGCGATCAGGCTATCGATGATGGTGCTATTGCTAATACTAGCAACGCTCAAACTGTACAGATCCCGCCCATAGTCACTCAGGTTTCAACAGTCCTGGAGAAGGGAACAAGCAACTCGGACAGATTAGAAAATAGAGATAATAATGTCTGGGCAGAGAAAGAAAAAATCAGCACGAGTCATGAATCTACTCAATCGGAGCAACTGCTTCAAGAGAACCTGATGCAAAATTTGTTGCAATCAATGAGTGGCTGGCATAAATCTCTGGTGCCCTTTTTATTGCAAAATATCGGCTGGTTTATTGGTATTTTGTGTTTTATCAGCGGCTCTGTTTTCTTTATTTCATATACCGAAGGTTTTAGCAAAAGTGTCACAATATTTTATACTATTTTAAGTTATACACTGCTGCTGGCATGGGCCGGGTATCGTTTGAGAGCTAAGGTTGCGCATGCCTCAGTGAGTGGCAATATACTGATGGCTATCGGTCTTTTATTAGTACCGCTTAATTTTTCTGCTGCGGCCAGGTTAATTATCAATAGTATCGGCAGTACTCAATATCTGGTGGCTATCGCTTCCACACTAATTTCTTTGGTGACATTGTTCTATGCCATAAAACTCATCAGCGGGGTATTTAACCGCCAATTATTAGCCTATTTTTCACCTATCTTTTTTGCCCTGAGCACTATTCAGCTAATGGTTCCCGTGGTCCACAATAGTCAGAATATGGTGTTATTGCTGGCCCTGCAAACCATTATCATGTCGCTATTGCTTCTGGCCCTGATTTATTATTTACCGGCCCTGCTCAGGCAAATCTTTGTTGATAAAAAATATTTATTGCTGGTGACTGTGGGTAGTTTGATTTATTCAGCGCTGGTATCCACTATCCATATTACTCTGAGCAGCCCGCTGAGCATTTCATTAAGTTATTACGCGCCCCTGTTAATGCTCACCAGCGGCGCTCTGTTTTATATGGATGGGCAGCTCAATGAGTATAAAACCCGTCTCAGTTTATTATCTTATTTTAGCTTTATTATTTATGCGCTGTCATTTCTGGGCATTTTTTTATCACTGGATTCTGAACTGTCAAGATTGCTCACCATGCTGCTGGGCAGCATAATCTACGCCCGTCTGGTGTGGGTTTATCGCTCACTGGTACCGCTTTATCTGGTCGTTATTCTCCTGTGTCTGCTGCACTTTGATCTGGTTTTATCCGTCAGGGGAGGATTGGCAACAGGCTCACAACTCTTAATATCGAAGCAGTGGTTTTATTTTGCCTCGCTGCCTCTGCTGGGCATATTTTCAGCGGCACTTTTTTTCCTGAGAAAGAGTGAAATGCAGCGAGCTAAACACTTTATTCTTACCATTCACCTGTTTCATTTTATTATGCTTGTTTCAGGTCTGCTGGGTATTTTTAGTCTCTGGCATAGCACAACAGGGTTCTTTGCCTTAAGCAATAGTATTGCTATCACCCTGAGTTGTTATTATTTATTGAATTCCAGGCAAATAAATGCAGCTCAATGGCTTACCAGGAACGTATACGCCGGTTATGTTTACCTGCTGCTGTTTCTACCGGTGATCCTGTTATTGCTCAGCGCGGATGCGTTTATTTCCATAGATGCTACATTGGCACTTATCACTTTTATCAGCCTGTCCTATGCCTTGAACAGTCGTTTTAATTTTTTCCATTTATCCCGTATGGGCAAGATAGATAAGTTGCTTAACCAGGAAATACTGATTAATACATCCCTGTTGATAAGTATACTGCTACTGGTTCTGATAGGCTTTGGCTTTAGTCTGTCTATCAAGATCGCCATACTGCTCTTTATACTCTCCTTGAACAGTTTGTTCTTAAGTTTGAGTCTGTACAATCGAGCACTGTTTTATGTCTTTATGGTAATTGTTTCTTCGTCGGCATTAATTTTCAAACTGTATTTAAGTAGTTCACCTTCTACCGGTCTATTGGTCATTAGTCTCGCTTTTGTACTGTTTTATTTTATTCATTATCTGGATAGAAACAGAACGGATGAATTAGAATTACTAAAATCGGACTCCACACATCAACACAGTCCTGAAAAAATCCTGTGGTTTTATCCAGTCAATGATTTTTCACCCGAGCTGAGCAGTATAGAGTCACAGGAGATAAAAAATGTTTAACTTGCTTAGGTCCACTAATGTGCCGGTCAATTTAATACGACAGCCCATTGAGCGCGGTGTTATGCTGGTCTGGTTGATCGCTATAGCCCAGTTTTTCAGCTACAGCGTTAGCAATGAGGTGACGCTGACAGCAGGCTGGATTTTAACAGCACCTGCGCTAATGATTGCATCACTGCTGATAGCAATGAGGTCACAAAACAGCTTACCTTTGACCGTTAGCTATGCTTCAGGCATTGTGGCCGTGCTTTTTTATATGCATGGCGATCTGAGCTCTGCTGCACTATGGCAGGACTCATTTAGGGTAAATCTCAGTTTAATGAGCATCAGTGTTTATACCCTGTTATTCTGGATGTTCAGCCGCTATTTTCTGCACAGTCGCTACTTCCAGACCTTGCAACGCCTTATCTGCCTCGACCATAATGATGCGGCTACTGGTGTTAAATTCAGGACAAGTCTTTTTTATCTGTCCTTTATTATTCTCAACAGCAGTATTGTGCTCAGTCTTATTCACCCCGGTCACTTTGCCTTAGTTAATCTGGTCACTGCCAGCGTATTTCTATTTATTGCGGGTCAGTCAGTTTCCGGCACGATGAGAGGAGTACTATTGCCTGTTTATGTGACCCTGATTTTAAAAATACTGCTGATAAGTACATTTGTTTCAGATAACTTCGTTTCCGGGTATCCGATCTTAAACAACAGTACTATTGTCTTTGTCTTCTGGGCTTTGTTGCTCTGGTCAGGGCACAATTTTATCGCACCGTATTACAATAAAATTTTCCCCGGACTCAAGATTACGACAACTTTATGGCCCTGGTTCGGTTTGCTGCTGTTAGTGATTATCACTCTTGAACAAGCACCTGAAATATTCTTTGACTCTTTTTATCTGCTGATCCTGCTTGTGTATCTGTTTTTAATGTTACGAAATACAACCATGCCGCTTATTAGCTGGTCAATTGTGTTACTGGTAAGCTGGCTGTTTCTGGTTGTTTTATCCTTTATAAATCCAATGACCCTGTCATTAAAATATTTGTCCCAGTTGGGCTATTATGGTGTTTACTCATTTTATTTTAGTTTTGCCCTGCTGGTATTTGCAGTACTGTGGGAACGTTATTTTAATCCTTATATTATGCAATTTGGCTGGCAGAAACTCTCTTTCACAAAGCCTGCACTTACGATCAGTGTTATTATTTCCATGCTCTGGTTAATTATTAATATGGTTCTGGCCACCGGCCTGATAAGCGGTTGGTTTAATCTAATCCATGAAGGTCTGTTCATCGAAAAAACCACCTTACTTCTGGTGGTCTCATTTATTGCTCTGTATCTTTTTATAAAAAATATACTGCTGGCAAATCTGATACATTTTAGTATGATTCTCCTGCTTATAGTGCTTTGGGGCTTTAATAAACCGGTACCTGTCTATACCCTGTTTGCGCTGATTCACCTTATATGGGTCATGTTGCCCTTGGTTCCTGATGAGCTAATGAATCGTTTGTCGTCGACCAGTCGGCAGCAGTTAATTGCCAGCTCGGCTAACTGGATCTATGTTAGCTTTGTTGCAGCCATAGTCAGCCTGTTTTATCTGGCAGACAGCTATGCGGTCGGTATGGATTCCCTGGTATTCATATTCAGCATCGCTATCCTTTTTATTGCAGCTATTGTAATGGCCAGACGCTATACTCAGCAATTGTGGATCGTTTTCAGTTATCTGTTAGCGACAGGGTTGATGCTGTCATTGCGCTTTATGCTGATGGGAACTGTAGCACCCAATGCGTTTGATACGGCCGCAATACTGAGTATTTCATTGCTTCTGTATATAGTTAACCAATATGGCTATTTACCCTCGCCCATTATAAGTTCTGACACTCTGGTCAAATTGTTCCCGCTAACAGCTTTGTTCACTTTATCATGGCAAACGGGTTCGCTTCATAGCAGTGTGACACTCTTTATACTGGGACTGTTTTATCTTTTTTACGAAAAAGATAATCGCTTTCTGGTCTATAGCGGGTTTGCATTAATGAATCTGGCGATCTATTTATGGATACCTTTATTGTCCAGCTATTCCGGTCTGTTATTGTTTTACATCGCACCGGTATCATTAAGCTTATTGTTGATCAGCCACTTGCACCGGGATGAAATCAAACCAGGTATGAACAACAAAATTCGTTTTATTGCCTTAAGTACCTTATACGTTGTGGTCACCGCCGATGTCTTTATCAATGAAACCTTATACGTTTTTACGCTGGCACTTTTATTGGGTCTGGCCAGTGTCATCTATGGTATTAGCAGCAGGACGCGGGCATTTCTCTACACGGGGATCAGTTTTCTGGTCATTAATATATTGGCGCAACTGGTCTTATTGTACCCGGATGGACGCCTTGGCAGGGCATTGATCCTGATGACAACGGGTGCGCTTATCACCGGAACCATGATCTGGTTTAATATTAAACGTGAAATGCTGTTATCAAAAATGCGCTTATTCAGAACGAATTTAGACAGTTGGGATTAAGCTTGATACTATTCATCTACAACAGTCATTTTTTGAGTCAGGAAATTCTCTTAAATCCGGTAGTTTAACCATTTAAAAATTATGAAAATTTTTACTCCAGTGTTTATTTTTGCTTTTCTATTACTGCAACAGAATGCGAATGCTGTCTGCCTGAAAACTACTGATTATACTCAGGCGGGCGATCAGAATACGCTGGAGCAGGAAATTGAATCCTATTACTCTTTAATAGAAGAATCTTTACATCATAGGGCCATTAGTCTGGAATTGCTTGCCGTTCTGACCTTGGAACTCAGTCAGAAAGATTATCTGTCTGCCAGAACACTGAATAAGTTTAAACAGGCAATACAGTCACATCTGGAGCTGCGGCAGCGTCTGTATCAGGTTGCCAAAAGCCGTGAATGCTGGTTACGGAACAGCTATGTCTCTATGGAGCCGGAATTACGGCTAAAAGGGATTATGCTGTCTCTATCCGCAGCCTTAACCTTGTATGACAACTATTTGCTGGTTATCGCTATGTTTCAGGAAAATGAGCAGCTCAGGCGAATTATTGACCAACCGGATCTGGGCTTTGGTCTATCCAGCAATGAGTTGCTGGGCGCCAGCCAGGCTTTTCACTCGGTGCTTAACCGGGAGAAAGTAAAGTCTGCGGTAAAATTCTATAAAAAACAGTTTAAATACTATAAATTGAGTGACAAGACAGACGGTTCACAGGAAAGCAGTCTGGCCTATTTAAACATGCTGATTGAGCAAAGTCCTTCCTACCAGATGATGCAAAAAGATTCCGCGTTGTCAATTTTACAGAACAAAATTAAGTTTTATTCCATTGTTAAAAATGATTCTCTGAATAAACTGGAAACTGAAGGGGTTAATTTACTGAGTCAGATTTTTGGAAATTCCATTGGTATGGTTGAGAGCCGTAAAGGCAAACTTTATCAGCGCACAAAGGTACATAAGGATCTGCTCAATACCTTGCAGGCGGGTGATATCCTGTTGGAAAAAACGCCGTTTAGATTAACGGATCAGTTTATCCCGGGATACTGGGGGCATGCCGCCATCTGGGCAGGCAGTGAAAAGGAGCTGAAACAATTAGGCTTATGGGATCACCCAGCCGTTAAACCATGGCAGCAGCAAATCCGCAATGAACAGACAATTATTGAGGCCCTGCGTACAGGAGTGCAACTTGATCCCCTGAGTCACTTTATGAATATTGATGATATGGTGGTCTTAAGAGACAAGAAAATGACCAAAGATCAGATAAAGCAGGTAATCGTTAATGCTTTTCGTCAGCTGGGCAAATCTTACGACTTTAATTTTGATATCAGCAGCAGTGATCGAATCGTGTGTTCAGAACTGGTCTACATGAGTTATTTACACATCAACTGGCCAACAGCAAAAGCCTTTGGCCGCTATACCATCAGTCCGGATCATATTGCCACTAAAGCTCAGGATGCTCAATTGAGTGTTGTCAAATTATATCTGGATGGTCAATCTGGCACCGGGGATCTTAATCATAAACTGCTCAACACGTTATCAGCAAGATAGTTGCCAGTGCTAAATCAACAAGGAAAAAAATCATGGAACTTCAGACATTAATAACCTTTTTTATGTGGTGCACTATTATCAACGGTGCCCTGTTGCTATTCTGGACCGCAATCTGTTCACTGGCCCCGGATTTAGTTTACCGCCTGCAGAACAGATGGTTTCCTCTTCCCAGAGATACATTCAATGTCATCATTTACTCGTTTCTGGGTTTGTTTAAAATCCTCTTTTTAGTCTTCAATGTTGTTCCCTACGTGGCTTTGCTGATGATCGGGTAAAAAGGGCCATCTACTATAACTATGCACTGACAAATTGAGCCTTAATGTGAATCATTATCAATTAAAGATTGAAAAAAAGTATTGAATTTCTTATGCTTCCCATTCTTATCATTATCTGGAGACCCCATGACCCAACAAATTTTCGAACAGGCAGTCGAGCTTATTGATGCCGCCAATAGCGAAGACCCCAACCAGGAAACCGCTGAGGAGAAAAACTGGCCAAAAGAACTGTTATATGCCCACAGAATGTCGGATATGCAGGAACGCTATGCTCCGGATGTCGACGATGTCATGAAACTGGCCTTGCGTGCTCAGCACATTCAGCGCTGGAAGTCAGCGCGTGATGCCTATCCCATGGACAAGAAGGGCTATCATCAATGGCGTACCGGCCTGTACAAATTTCACGCTGATACGGCGGGTGAACTCCTGCAACAGGCAGGCTATGCTGAGGATGAGGTTGAGCGTGCAAAACGGGCGGTGGGCAAGAAATCATTGAAACACAACCCGGATACCCAGCTGGTGGAGGACGTAGCAGCTTTGGTCTTTATTGAGCATTATATGCTGGATTTTGCCAATAAACATCCTGAATATACTGAAGAGAAATGGTTGAGCATTATCCTCAAAACGTGGAAAAAGATGTCAGAGAAAGGCCAGCAGTTTGCATTGTCAGGGGCCGTCAAACTTCCGGAACCTTTAATACCGCTCATTCAAAAGGCCATCGAGACTTGAGTTGGCAGGTGTTTTTAAATACTATCAGACACCTGAGTTTTTTTAAAGACGATGCCGATCACAAGGAAGTTAATTCAATTTAAATGATGGATTTTCTTACTTTTAAAAGCTTTCTAAGTATTGAAGCATTAATAATGTTTTATTACTTAGGGGCGGTTTTATTACCCGTCGGCGTATGGTTCATATTATCGTGGTTTATTCGAAAATACGATATTGTTGGAAACGCCTATAAACTGGGCAGAGAACGAATATGGAATTTGTTGAATAAAAAGCGACAAGTCACACTATTTATGTTCTTTATAATAATATTCCTGTTTATGGAGCTATTCTGGCGAATGCTATTTGAGTTCCTGATTGCATACATGCAAATACGAGAAGCTCTAGTAGAATAATGCTATAAATATTAGGCTATGCCATTGAGGTGTTTGCTACAAATAGGCGAATAAACTGTGTCGTAAAGTTAAAACAACCTTATTTTAGTCACAAGTATTATACTTCGGCAAAGGACTGGATGATGAATGTAAGCGAACATTGGCAGGAAGTAAAAGTACTTTTCAAAAAATCATTTAAATCCTCATTTCATTATGCAATTGCAACAGTGAATGAAGATGGTAAACCTCATGTTACACCAATAGGATCTTTGATACTGGGTAAGCCAGGGTTTGGATTTTATTTTGAAGAATTTCCGAGTCAACTACCCTGTAATTTCAAAATAAATAAGCACGTTTGTGTGTTGGCGGTCAATAGCAGCAAATGGTTCTGGATTAAATCGCTTGTTTCCGGCCGCTTTAGTAGTCCACCAGCTGTTCGTTTACATGGAACCGCCGGAGTGCTTCGTGAAGCCACAGAAAAAGAAATCAGCTTTTGGCAAAACAGAGTAAAGCGTGTCAGTTTCAGTAAAGGCCATGCAATGATGTGGGCAAATATGAAGATGGTTCGCGAGCTTGAGTTTACAGGAATTGAACCAGTGCATTTGGGCGAAATGACTCGTGATAACTGGAATAAGGGCAGCCTTAAAAAATAATTCCATAAGCAGCCATGCTTGCTGGAAGCCTATTTCCCTGAAACAGACCTGTTGTCTAATTTTTATCAGCTGATATTACTCGCACTGGAGATTTTATGCCTTACCCCTTGATTATTGAAGCTCAGGAGCTTGAAAAACACCTGGAGGAGGATGATTTGCTTATCATTGATCTCTGCAACGGTGATGCGTATAAAGCAAATCATATTCCCGGTGCCATCCACTTTGATTATTCACATATTGTTAAAGTAGAAAAACCTGTTATGGGTAAAGTACCTGATGATGAACCACTGACGGAGATCTTTTCCTCGCTGGGAATTACCAGCAATACCCATGTTGTTGCGTATGATGATGAAGGAGGTGGCAAGGCATGTCGTCTGTTATGGACTCTTGAACTATGCGGACACCAGAAGCTATCATTGCTAAATGGCGGCATTTTTTCCTGGGTCAATAAGGGCCACCCATTATCACATACACCTGCTTATCCGACCCCGGCCCATTTTGAATTGAATAAAGACGTAACGGTTTTAGCTACGCGTGAGTATATCCAGGGTAATTTAGATAATGATCAGCTACAAATGCTCGATGCACGTTCACTAGTCGAATACCATGGCAGAAGGAACTTTGCCCTTAAAGGCGGACACATTCCCGGTGCCATCCATTATGAATGGACTGATGCAATGGACAAAAACAATAATCTTTGCCTGCTGCCCATCGAAGACATTCAAAAAACACTGATGAATAAGGGATTTGATAAAAATAGTACCATAGTTGCTTATTGTCATAGCCACCACCGTTCCTCATTTTCTTATTATATTCTAAAAGCGGCCGGTTTTAACAAGGTCATGGGATATGCAGGATCATGGTCGGAGTGGGGCAACCATCCGGATACACCGGTTGAAAATTGAGTATTAGCTGAATTTCTTTGTTTATTCCCTTGGATATGACCAACGGGTGATAAAGTCACTGACAAATTCTGCACTCACGTTTATTCTTGTGGCAAAAATATTGTTTAAAAATTGAGTTAAGGAGTATGGAAGTGGAGCAGAATCAAACAAGATTGACACATTTTCCTGTGTCGTTTTTCTCATCCGTTATGGGAATGGCCGGTTTTAGTATTGCCATTGCCAAAGCAGAATCCATTTATAATCTCGAACCGAGGGTATCAATGGTGCTGTCAATCATAACACTATTGCTTTTTGTATCGCTAGCGGTGATTTATTCACTGAAACTGATTAAAGAAAAAAAAGCGGTGATTCAGGAGCTGCATCATCCAATAAAGCTAAGTTTTTTCCCTACCATTTCCATTAGTCTGTTATTGCTTTCTATTTGTATGCTGCACAGTAATGCCGGGTTTGCCGAAGGCTTATGGTTTGTTGGCAGTGTTTTACACCTTGGGTTTACCCTCTATGTTATGAATGCCTGGATTCATCATGAACATTTTAATATTAATCATATGAACCCTGCCTGGTTTATTCCTATTGTGGGTAATATTTTGGTGCCAATCGCAGGTGTCCCCTTAGGTTACACTGATATTTCCTGGTTCTTTTTTAGTATTGGTATAGTTTTCTGGCCTGTCCTGCTGACCATTATTTACTATCGGGTCATATTTCATCCAGCATTGCCGGGCAAACTGGTCCCGACTTTCTTCATTCTTATTGCTCCTCCGGCAGTTGGCTTTCTATCCTATGTGCAGTTGAATGGCGGTCTTGATCATTTTGCCAGAGTGCTTTATTTTGCGGCGTTATTTTTTACCTTGCTGATGTTTAGCCAATATCGTAAGTTTTCCAAACTGCAGTTTTTTCTGTCCTGGTGGGCTTACTCCTTTCCTATCGCGGCCATCAGCATTGCCACAATGGTAATGTATCAGAAAACGCAAAATATTTTGTACTCTGGTCTGGGTATTATGTTACTTGCCATTCTGACCTTATTTATCACTATGCTGATAATTAAAACATTCAAGGCTGTTATAGAAAAGCAGGTTTGCGTAGAGGAATAAGGGACTGATCTTCATCTGGGCATAGGTTTTATAAACCTGTGCCTTTGTTTTTTCGACTATACCCAAACTACTTGGAAATGCAGGTTGTTTGGGTATATACTTGCCTCTAAATCAAAAATACAACAAAGTTAAGTTGCACTATATGAGTTGAATATAGGGATAAATATGTAACGTTCGTTTTGAATTAATTGATAATATTAAATATTAGCACTAACTTTGTCTGGAGATTAAATAACCCCCAACTAAAATGGGGAATATGCCGACAAGCTGGCTATTCCCCGGCACTTCATTTAAGCTCAGATAGGCAAATAACAAAGTAAATACGGGAATTAAGGCCGCCATGGCACTTGCTTTGGTAATGGATATCCGGTGAATGGATTCAACCCAGAATATTTTTGACAAGCCCATTAATAGCAGGCCGCTGGTGGCGATATAGGGCAGGGCACTAATGATATCCTCCCATTCTGGTGCGGGTTCAAGCAGGATGGCAATTATCAGGATCAGGGGCAGGGCAACAATGCTTCTAAAAGCTAAAATGGTTTCAGAACTGACCTGCCTGCGTGCTCTTTTTTGATATAAATTGGCGATGGGTGCCAGGGCCGCCGCCAGCAAAACAAGCAGGTCACCCTTATTTAAGGTCAGTTCATCAGGGAACAGGATGACAATGGCTCCAGAGGCCATGAGCAAAGCGCCCAGTAAATGAAGTCCGGCAAATTTTTCTCCGCCAATCAGATTGAAATAGAGAAAAGAAAAAAATACCTGCAGGAAGATGAGCACAGCCATATTACCGGCTGTCGTATAGGAAAGTCCGATGTAGATGCAGGCAAACATAATACTGATAAACAGGGAGGTCAGGAGTAGATCTTTATAGGCTGACCAGAGTAATAATTCTCCTGATTTCTTGCGCAACACGATTAATGCCATAAAAAAGACTATGGCGAATATCAGTGTAAAGCTATAAGCGAAAACCGGGGTGATAAAATGCAGTGCCATAACGGTGAAAATAGGAAACCAGCCTTCAAAAACTGCAAAGGCCACCATAAGCAATTCACCTGAACGTTCCTGTTTCAAGAATTTTCCCGGGATTCTTGTGTTAATTGCTTCAAGTTATATCGACAGGAACGGGTTTGGCTTTCCATATGTCATCACAATATTCCTTGATAGCCCGATCTGAAGAAAACTTGCCAATTCTGGCAACATTGAGTATAGACATACGAGTCCAGTGTTCCTGGTGATGAAATGCATGACTGACTTCAGCCTGACAGTCAATGTAGGATTGATAGTCAGCGCAGACTAAAAAAGGATCATCGTATTTCAAAGAATCCGTCAGGGGCTTAAATAATGACTGCTCGCCATGTGAAAACAGACCACAGTCAATCAGTTCCAGGGCATTTTTTAGATCCTTATTAGTGTTAATAATGCTTTCTGGTTTATAACCATTGGCTTTTTCCTGAGCAACTTCCTGGGCGGTCAGACCAAAGAGAAAGAAATTGTCGGCTCCCACTTCCTTGCGAATTTCAATATTGGCACCGTCAAGCGTACCAATGGTCAGGGCTCCGTTCATAGAAAACTTCATATTGCCGGTTCCTGATGCTTCCTTACCAGCCGTTGATATCTGCTCAGATAGATCGGCTGCCGGATAAATCAGTTGTGCATTCTTGACATTAAAATTAGGGATAAAGGCTACACGTAACAAGCCGTTGACTTGCGGGTCATTATTGATAACATCCCCCACCGCAGTGATTAGTTTGATCATCAGTTTTGCTAAATGATATGCGGGTGCAGCCTTGCCGCCAAAAATAAAGGTTCTGGGGGTGATTTCCAAAGAGGGATCCTGCTTTATACGCCGATATAGCGTTATTACATGCAAAATATTCAAATGCTGACGTTTGTATTCATGGATACGTTTTACCTGTACGTCAAACAAAGATTGGGGATCAACATTGAGTCCTGTATTCAGGTTGATCCAGTTGGCCAGATTATTTTTTGCAGCAGTTTTTACGGTACGCCATTCATTGTGAAAATCGCTGTTATTTGCATAAGCTTCCAGACCTTTCAATAAGGTCATATCCCTTACCCAGCAGTCGCTGCAGTTCAGTGTAGTGGTGATTAGCTTTGATAATTTGGGATTGCTGAGTACCAGAAAACGTCTGGGGGTAACGCCATTGGTTTTATTGCTGAATTTTTCCGGCCAAAGATGATAAAAATCACTCAGGGTGGTACTTTTCAGTAATTCAGAATGCAATTGGGCGACACCGTTAATGGCATGACTGCCCACGCAAGCCAGATGAGCCATACGAATTGATTTTTCACCGTTGTCATTGATCAGGGACATGCGTGCCAGTCTGTCCAGGTGATCCTGATCATTGAGAAAATGCATTCGGACCTCATCCATAAAATGGGAGTTGATTTCATAGATCAGCTCCAGATGTCTGGGTAATACTTGCTTAAATAACTTGACCGACCAGGTTTCCATGGCGATTTTCCGAAACGGGGGTGTCTTCTTAAGCGGCTTGACGTCTACATTGCGAATGCCCATAGCTTCTCCGTGTTTTCGATGTTCGAATGAATTGGGCGGATTGTACTCGTTCGGGGCCAGACGTACAAGCGCTTGATCGCTGAAGGATTTTCTTTAGAGCACGTACAGCCAGAAAGCGAAAAAGTGGCATGCACTGCCGCCCATGACGAACAGGTGCCAGACGGCGTGGTTGTAAGGCAGCTTCTTCCACAGGTAAAAAACCACGCCGCCGGTGTAGGCCAGCCCGCCGGCCGCCAGCCAGATCAGCGCGCCGACATCCATGGCCGCGGCCACGGGTTTGCCGGCGATAACCACCAACCAACCCATGCCGAGGTAAACCGAGATAGTCAGCCAGCGAAATCGATCCATGAAGAACACTTCGAGCAGGATGCCCAAGACGGCCAGGCCCCAGATCAGGCCGAACAAGGTCCAGCCCCAAGCTCCGCGCAGGCTGACCAGGGCGATCGGTGTGTAACTGCCGGCGATCAGCAAAAAGATGGCTATGTGATCGCAGACCCGAAAGATGCGCTTGAGGCGCGGGGCGGAAAAAGCATGGTAGAGCATGGACGACAGGTAGAGCAAAACCAGGCAGCTGCCGTAGATGCTGAAGCTGACCACCCGCCAGGCATCACCGGCCAGCGCAGAGTAGGTCACCAGCAATATTAGCGCGACGACACTCAGGCCGGCCCCGATCCCGTGAGTCAGGCTGCTGGCGAGTTCTTCACCAGCCTTGTAGCGCCCGTCAGTCTGTAGATTAGTTGCCATGCCGAGGAGAAACTACCCTCTCGGCAACCCGCGGGGAAGAAAATTCTTCGGGTATAAGCAATCCCGGCCGGCTATCT